>ERZ1026898.1032-NODE-1032-length-14661-cov-7.302615_pt1 | contig 14661 bp, 19 predicted proteins | sample MGYA00380178_ERZ1026898 | MGnify/ENA primary metagenome ERZ1026898 (study PRJEB33269, sample SAMEA4719814) | human gut metagenome | biome: human-associated habitat; feature: organic feature; material: feces | place: Cameroon | collected 2013-10 ... | reverse complement strand
ATCCCCCTAAAGCAGTTTGGTTATTTACCGTGTCTGCTTTAGAGGGATCATATCAATTTCATGAGGCTTTTAGTGAAAATGTTATGGTTTGGCATTGGCTACTTTTTGTTCCATGGGCAAGGTTTTCTGGATAGCTTGTGCTGTTTCCAGTTCTTTTTGTGCTTCTTCTTGCGTATCTTTTAAGTAAAGCCGGGTTAGGATGCCTTTATGATTCTTAATAACGGGAAGGTACTTGTTCAATTTGGGGATGTAAATGATTCCTTCGTCAGTCATTGGGGCTTCTTCATTCATTCTTTCATCCATGAGCAGCCATTTTTGGTAAGAGGGAATTTCAAAAGGGATTTGGAGTTGTTCTCCTGCTTTTTGAATTTTTCGCAAGTGAAAATATTCAGCCTTTTTGCATCCGCAACTTAACGCTCTTTTCTCTTCTAAACTTCCTATATTTACCAGTTTGATTTTTCCGCAAATACATTGACATTCTGATTTCCATACCCCACTGGTTGTCATTCCTTTAACAGGTTCCAGGATAGTCCAGCATCCAATCCGGTCCCCCTTTTTTAGAAATGTTTTTTTGGAAATTTGGGTATCTTGATCTTCCAATTGTTTTTTGAGAAGCGGAACATCTTTTTTAGCAATTATCCAAAACTCGTTGTTTTTTCTTGCTTTGAGAAATCCATCACGTATATATCTATAGATGGTTGATGTGTCTACATTGAATTGTTTAGCTACATTCTCTGCGGAGATTTCGTCTTCAGAATAGATGTTGTCTACAGGTCTTTCCATTGGAGAATTTGCTGCAAGCACTTTTTGTCTGATTAAGATGGCTTCTTCCAGGGTATCATAGATGCCTACAATCCCATCATACTCATGGGTTCTTACAAGGACCTTGTATTTCCCTGTTTCTTCAGAAAACCAGATTCCTTTATGTTCTGTTTTTTTATATTTTCTGTTGTAATAAGCGCTTCGGTTAACTTTCTTTTTTATGGACGCTAACCATTGATCGATATCTTCGTCTGTGATTAACCAGCTGCCATCCTCGTACTTTTTTGCTGGGAGTCTGCCAGAACGGAGCAGATTATAGACATGCGCTTTAGTAATAGAAAGCCTCAGTGCTAATTCTTTGATGGTTTCTCCTTTTTTATGTTCTTTCATCATTTGCATTGGCAACCTCGTTTCTTGTTCAGTTATGTGATAAAACTGGAGATTTTTATTATATTATACACTATGTCAAACTTATATTTTGTCAAAACATCTCTTATGCTCTGAGGTTGGCGGTGTTTTCTCTTTTGTGGTATTTCCCTATTTTTTTGTTGACTCTTTCAGAAGAATCCGGCACAATTCTATTTTTTGCTGGTCGTTCCATTGTTCGTGATGTGTTTCTATCAGCTTTTTTACTTTTTGATAGGCTTCGTTGTTTTTTTTTATGGCAGCCATATCCTGTTCAAAAAACATAACTCCGTTTTCATCTTCACACAACAGTTTTTCCGGTTCTGTTCGGAGGGCGTGGGCAATGCGGAATAAAGTTTTTGACCTTGGTATTTTCCTTCCTGAGATGTAATTGCTGATGGAGGCGGGTGTTACTCCCACTATTTTTGCCAGAGTACTTTGCGATATGTTTGTCTCGGCTAGTTTTTTTATTATATTTCTGGATAGGGCATTGCGCGTATGGGAATCTTTTAGCATTTGCTTTTATCCTTTCTTTGTTTACGCAATTCTTTTGTGTCTGGTTTATTTTGGATTGGCCATTCGGATTTGAAAATGCAGATGTGCAGGTGTTTTATGTCGGAACTTGGTCTAGGTTCTGGGTTTCTTCTCGGATTTCTTCTTCATATACACGGTAGTAAAGTCCTATGGTTGGGTTTTCTTTAATCGCTTCTGTCAAACTTTCTGTAGGAACCAGGAAATATTTTCTGAAAACTGTTTTTCTATTGTAATTGTAAATGTTTGCTGCTAAATAACTTATGTGATACTGAGGTCTTATTAATTCCCATTGTTCACCAAGCGTATTCATTGCATCTTCTAAATCGTTGAAATTATGGATAGGTTTTATGCTCATCGATAATTGATTGGTAATCCCATTTTGTTTTGCAAAGATGACATATTCTTTGTCCAGCCATTTTTCCAATTGTAACTGTTTTTGCGCTTTCTTTTTGGACTCTTTATAGTATTTTCTGAAGCCTCGATAATCATCGTGACATAGAATGCTTTGATAGATTTCTTTTAGCATGGATTTGGCTTTATGATCTTTAAGCAAAAGTTCAAACATACAGGCTGCAATTTCGCGATTGCTTGGATTTCCTTTGGAATCATTTACATTAAAGGTCAAACTATTGCATCGTTCAAATTCGAATCTGACGTTATAATCATCTGCTTTATTATCCAGGGAATTTCTTTTCAAGAATTCTTTGATATGTGCCAATAGCTCATCTAATATTTTTTCTGGGAATTCCTCTGTTTTGCTTGTCCATTCGGCCATGTCTGAAGCAATCATCTTTTCTATACAATGTTCATAATAAATCACAGTAGTAGATTCGGTTTTCATTGGGTCCCTCCTTTAATTTCTTTTGCTATTTGTTTTTCAATCATTTTTTTGATTTCTTGTTCTGTCATAGGTACATATACATCAAAAATATATTTGGTTCCTTGCTTGATGCATTCTTTATGTGATTTGGAATCTGCGGTGAAAATCTGAGAAATGACTTCATCATTTTTGGCATTATATGAAATTGTGCATTTAAGAGTCCATCCCCAGAGTAGGGTCTGGGTTTGTCTGGCAGCGTCCTCAATCCCATTATATTTTCTTACTTTCAAGCTTTTTCTCCTTTTTGCTTTGCTTTTTCCTTTTCAATCAGGGTCTGATACATTTCCATTAAAGCAGCAACACAGTCTTCTTCTTTCATGGTGTGCCAGTTGAATCCATAGGCTTCCATGACAGCTTTATCATTTTCTTGATGTGCTTTACGAAGATCAGCAGGCATCAAAAGCGGGTCATAGAGGTCAGCGAGACTGGCATTCGGATGATTGGCTCTTGTATTCAGGATATTTTGTGCAGTTTGCTCAATGCGTGCTTTCTGGCTTTCTGTCGGAGTTGGCCAGGGAAAGTTATTGTAAACAATATTTTTCGAATAGCTGTAGTCCATTTTTAAGCGGCCGCCTACTCTTCGCATCCATGCCATATGCACATTGGAAGTTAAAACAGCAAAGTGATATAGTGTTGCTTCTTCGACGATGAATAGCTTATTCCCTGGAATTATGTCAGCTGGCAGCCATTCCATTGGTATATATTTCCGATTGGCAGAAGATACTATTGGAATTGCGATATATGATGTTTTGCTCTCTTTACAATCATAGAAGAGCATAGGGGTATTCGCCTTTTCTCGTGTGGCAGCTTTTTTACTTGCCAGACGATATTCTTGCACCGCTTCGATACGCTTCATAACCTGCGGGCAATTGCGTAGCATACTTGGCTTAGCATTAACCAGCCAAAGGCAGTAACGTGGTTTTCTGTTAATGAAGTCCTTCCCCATCATGAACGGACGCAGGAACGTTGCGGCTTGAGGTTCTTTTTGGAGCAGTCCTTTTTTCTCTTCTATAGTGAGAATTAAGTTTCCATCATCTGTCGGTTGGCTACCTATTCGCATGGTTGGTACCTCACAAAGCGGCGCTTGACGGGATTCAATAAATATGGTCTCACCTTTTACGAGGTATGGATTAATTTTATTTGCAATGATTTTGTCTGTGTTGTTGTAAATCACTTTAGGGACATTTTCTCTGTTATCCGAAAAACCTACGATGACACAGTATACGGTCGCTTTTTTATTTGATTCACTGTCCCATTCAAAACTTCTCCAAGCAAAGTTAATATTTACATGAAAACGGTCATATAGCGGTTTCCAAAGAGCTGCGACTTGTTCTCCCTGGCAAATGCTATTGGTGGATACGAAGGCTGTTTTGATTGCGGTGTTTTGCATCAATTCAGCGGCTTTGAAGTACCATGCACCGACATAATCGATTTTTCTGGCTGCTTTGTAAGGCTTTCCTTTTTCTTCTGTAAAAATGGAAAGCATATCTTTTTTCTGTTCTTTGTTCTGCATGGTATATCCTACAAATGGTGGATTCCCCATGATATAGGATAACTTTTCTTTTGATACAATTTCTCCCCAGTTCATTTGCAGCGCATTGCCTTCATGAATATATGCATTGGTTTTGAGCGGTAAAAAATCCAAGTTTTTATGGATGATGTCTTCCGTTTCCTTCATCATCTGGCTTTCAGCAATCCACAGGGCTGTTTTTGCTACAGTGACGGCAAAGTCGTTGATTTCAATTCCATAAAACTGGCTGATTGATACCTGAATAGGATTGATTAAGTCCCCAAGAATTTGCTGGCCTCCGGAAAGTTCTTCAATGACTTTATTTTCCAGTCTGCGAAGGCAGAGATACGTTTCGGTGAGGAAATTTCCACTACCACAAGCTGGATCCAGAAATACCAAAGATGAGAGCTTTTTCTGAAATCTTTCCAGTCTTGCTCGGTAATCATATTTCAGAGTCATTTCACGGCGGTTTGTCATGTATTTTTCTGTATCCGGAATAGATACAATGGATTTGTATTCTGCTTTCAGAGTTTCCATAAACAGCGGATCAATGACTTTATGAATATTGGCAATGGATGTATAGTGCATTCCCCCACTTCGTCTTGTCTGTGGATTTAACGTCGATTCAAACGCGGCCCCGAAAATGGTTGGGCTAATGACGCTCCAATCAAATCCCTGAGACATGTCTTTGGTGATGATTTCAAAGATTTCTTCTGTGATGCGTGGAATCTCAATGTTTTCATCATGGAAAAGTCCCCCATTCACATAGGGAAAACAAGCTAAATCTTCTCGAAGATACGGGTCGCGTTCTTCGAGTTTCGTATCCAGTACCTTGAAAAGCTGCATTAATGCGTCTCGGGCATTCTGCCATTTCCATCCAGTAAGATATTTATAGAACTGGTCAACGCCTCCTAAAAGTCCTGAATCTTCGGCATAAAGCAGAAATACAATTCGCACGCAAAGTACATTTAAGGAGCGTTGGGATTCTTCCTTATCTGGGTTCTTGTACTGTGCAAGCAGTGCATCATATAATTTCCCCACAAGAGCGCCTGCTTTGATGGATACTTTGACTTCTTCCACTTCAGATGGTTTTGCATTTTCATCAACCAGAAAATCCAGCTGATGAAAATGCTGCGGAAATTCATCCAGTGTCAGCTTAATGGGTTTTCTGATAGATTCGGGAACATCCATATCATAAATCCAAAATTCATGAAAATTGCAGGCAATAATGTATTTGGAGCGCTGGCTGACCGGGAGTGTCTGGTCATATTCAAATGCCTGTTCATAGACTGACTGGTATTTGTTTCCATGGCGTTCATAGGGTTTGTCTAATGCCACACCCGAGGCCTTCTGCTCAATCATGACGCGAACGGATGGAATATGTGCATCTACAAAGATGGTATTGCCTTTTTCTTCATGTTTGACCCCATCTTCAAAATGAATGTATGATTCTGTTTGCTCGATACCAAACACTTTGCTTAATAGTGAGAGCCAGAAGGGAGCGGTGTTACCATCTTCCTTTACATCTCTCTTCCATGTTCTTGCAAATTCTTTTGCCTGGTTCATTTGTTCTGCTGCATTCATTTGGTATCACCTCTTACGCATAATATGGAATCTGAAATACTTTGATGTGGATGCCCATGCTTGTGATATAGATTTCATTTTCTTCTTGCAGCAGCGTTTTATACGCTTCTTTTGCTACTTTAGAAACAAATGCCATTTCTATGATTTTGTTTGTTTCAAATGGTCCGTAATCTTTCGGAAGTAATTTATCTATCATTGTTTTTGCATGTTGGATGGCAATTTCCAGTGATGGAAACATATGGAAGTATTTGGTTCCATATTTTCCTTCCTGGTGCTGCATAATATATATAAAGCCTGTTTTTTCCCCGAAACTCCCGTCCTGTAGAATTTTTTCGATGAGGATTCTCTTTCCATATGGCCTTATGTATACGTCGTATTCTTCCTTTAAAATTGTTTGGTAAGCGTTTATCGCTTTCATCGTGCAGGGACAGAATTCTGGGAAATCTTCGTTAGGTTTCATTTTCTCAATTTTCTTTTGGGCGAGTTCCATTGCTTTTTCCCGAGTGGCACATGCTGTTATTTCGGGTTCCCGGTTATCGTCATAGATGACTTTCAGGATATAAGTTTCCATATTTACCTCCGTTTCCTACTATTCTGTTATTCATAGAGTTTACTATTTTTACAAGTATTTATTTTTACAGCTTCTCCTTTAGGGGAAGCTGTTTTGATGACTGCTCTTTTCAATAAAAAAGCCGACAGGGATTTTTGCCCTGTCGGCTTTAAATTGATACTTTTTCTTTTTTATTTTTCCCGATTATGTAAATGGCAAAGTCTTCGCCAGTATGCATCCTTTGAGTTCGTTGGAGCAGGGAGCAGCATAAGCAATTTTTCTGAAGCATTGTGTAGTTCCGGTGCTTCAGTACTCTTGTATTCTCTATGTACGATTACCTCTCCATCTCTATACCAGAGGATTGTCATCCCATATGTTTCCTTGGTTTCTTTATTTTTTACTACCAGGTATCCAGAATAGTTTTCTTTTTCTTTCGGTCCCAGTTCATAGCCTACACATTGAATGGTTTTGCTTTTGGTATTGAGATCCTTGATATAAAAGCTCAGAAAGTCATTATCCGGACCTTCGTAGGTATCTTCTGCCCAGTTTAAGTGATTCCCATATTCTTTTATCAGGGAAGAAAATTCATGATAGTTCATTGCGAGGCTCATGCTTTTTTCTGGTAACAAGTACCATGTTTCATGGACACGATATCCATATTCCTGGTTCAAATGAATTGTCAGCCATGGATTTTTTGCATTTTCAATACTCATTGTATGGTCAGGATAATCGGAAAAAGCAGCTTCAACATCTTCTATGGAGCTGAAATCCAGGCAGCGATATTCCAGATTTTCTTTTGGACTGACTTTTATCAGAAGAGAATGTTTGTCAAACCATTTATCGGCATCCAGCATTTCATTTGCGGCGTCTTTTTCGTTTTGCAGCATATCTTCACAAAGAAACGAGTTATCTGTCAGGATTGCTTTGTATTCCTTGAAAATGACGGCTTTCCCTTTTTTATCTGTCAAAACCATTTCAATGATGTCTGTTGCTTTTTCTTCATCTTCCGGATTGCTGCAATCGATATCGTCTCCGTATTTTTCCAGTTTTTCTTTGACTTGCTTGTTAATGTTTTTATTCTGCAGAGTATTGTTTTTCATCCATTCAGCAATATAGTAATACAGGCTTTCTTTAATTCCAAAAGCTACATAATCATAATTGGTTCCAAAGCTCTCAGCTTCTTTATCACTCAACTTGTCTATATTGTTTGTGTAATATTGGAAACGGTATCTCGCTTTATTTCCGCTTTTATTTATCATTCATTCTCCCCCTTTATTAAAAATCCTTTGACGGTGTATCCGTAGGTATCTGAAAGGTAATCACTGATTTCATCAGCGTAGTTATCTGCAAGATCATCACTGGTTGCGTCAGAAATGATATTCATATGAATTTCCACTTCATTTGGGAGATTTGGTTTGCAGCCATATTCTTCAATGTCTGATTCATCAATGTCCCATTCAATATTTGTTACGGTAATGACTGAATTTTTCATTCTTAATTCCTTTCTAGTACATATAATTGCTGATATAAATGACCTTTCTTCCTTTGGCATAGGTATTGTCCCAAGGGCTTCCTTTTGCGGTAATTTTTTTGATGATTGTTTCAGCGCCCTTTTCCTGCATTTCCCCAAATACGCTGTCAATGATATCTTTTAACCAGGGAGAAAGGATGGTCTGTTTTTCTTGGAAAGCTTTAAGAATGGGTGTTTCTCCATAGGCGCTATAGTAGTTATATACACTTGGGATAACTGGTCCTGATTTCCAAGCTTCAATATCTTCACTAAAGGCATAGTGATGATATCGAAGCCAGGTTTTTTCTTGTACCAGATATAAAGCATCCTGCAGCATTCTGTTTCTGACGGTATTTTTCTCTTCAATGCATTTTTGTACGATGTACTTTGCAATTTCCAAAGCTGTCATTTGCTTCACCTCTTCTTCACAATGATTTGGCCAATTCGTTTTCAAATAATGCTGCTGCTTTTTGAATAAAATCATTGGTCTTTTTGGCCTTTTTCAGATTTGTAAGTGGAATCAGGTAGTACTTGGTCATATTTGTTTTATCGCCATTTTCATAGACATTGACTTCCAAATAAGGAGTTTTTCTATTGGTTCTTCGGATATCCCAGTGATGCTCGTCACCAGCGACCTCTCTTTCGATATCTGCAATCCTATCAATTTCTTTGATTAAGAGATGAATGCTGGTGTTCCGGTTATAGCTTTTCCAGAAGATAGCATATTTCTTTTTTAGCCATCCTTCTTTGGCCAGTTTTTCCATTCCTGCTTTTTCTTTCTTTTCTTCCATTGTGCTTAGGATATTGTTTTCGTTTCTCTGAAGCATTGTTTGGTATAGACCGCAAAGCATTTTTTTTGCATCTTCATTTCCAAGCAATAAAGTTAAAAGTCTGCGAGCTGTACTTAGATCTTCTGGATTGGAAGACATATCAAAATCCAGACTGTAGCAGGTGTCCATTTTGTTTCGTGCTTCCTGGTTTTCCTCTTCCTTTTCTAGAAAGTCATTTTCTAAAAACATTCTCATTGTAGGGAATAAGGCTTCTAACAGCCATGGTTCTGTGTTTTCTGGCGTTACGCACATTTTTTTGATGCAGTTTCGGATTTCTTTTTGGATATTTCGCTCATAATACATGATTCTCTTATTCATCATTTGGCTCCTTTTCATTTTTAGACGGAAAGATAAGTTGTTGTCTTTATGGTTAGTTTCAGCCAGTTCCTTCCAGGTTCGAGGTCTTTGATAATGTCTTCCACCGTTACCTTTTTACCTACCATTTTTCTTAAATCGTCAAACACGGGATTTTTAATTGTTTTTTCTTTATCCAGGTATTTAGATTCTTCTGCCAAAATCCTTGGACCATTTCGAATGACAATATCTACAGTTTCTTTGTCATCGTCATAACTTCTGCATTTCACTTCCCGTCCTTTGTATTTTTGAAGAATTTCTGGTGAAAGTTCTTCATAACCAATAAAATCTTTTCCTCGACGCAGACTAATTATTTCATCGTAATTTTCTGTTACACCCCATGCATTGTAATAATCGCCATCTTCATCTTCAAATTCACTGATCTCTGAGCGGATATCTTCTATGGTTGGAAGGGGAGTATCGATTGCCGTATCCAAGCCTGCATCTAAAATTTTTTTCCTTTTTGCTTTTAATTTAGCAAGTTGAAAGCGTAGACTTTCTTCTCCGGTTTTCGTGAGCTTTATCATTGATGTCTCCTTTTTTTGAATGATGAAAAGCCCGGCATAAATTCATTATGCCGGGTTTTTCATTCTTTTGATTATGCTTTTGTAATGACAAATCTTTTGTTGCTTTCGCTGTTTCCTCCATCATTGTAGCTGCTTTTGATTCTGAACCCTTTCAACTCGATGTATTTTTCAATTTTCTCGTTCATATTACATTGAATCATTGTGGCTTCTTGATTGCCTGTATCTATTTCAATCATTCCTCTATTTACTTTTTCCAGTTCTGCTGCTGGGATCTGTATTTCCAGCAAACTTAATTCTTTGGCATGGATTTCTTTTAGATTTTCTTCTTTTACAATCTGATTTATATTATGAACAAAGATAAGAATTATCCCGAAAGTAACAAATAAACCAAGCGGGTTAGCCTTTATCCATTCCCAAATGGTCCATTTCCTATTCTTATCCTTACAGTTACTTATTGAGATTATAGTTATTGCGATTAGACATATGAGTATTATTGCTAAAAGTACTATATTTGAAATAAGAACAAGCATATTTTCTGTTGACATATTTTCTGTTGAGTCTGTGATAGCATTGATGATACTCATTTTATGTTACTCCCTTTTTTGTCAGATTCATTCTTTGATTTTGCGCTTTTCTAGCTCTTTCTATTATCCATAGATTTGCTCAGATTTTCAAGCTGCAGTTTTTTATTTCATGATTTTTTTCCATGCGGTCAGAAGGGACATTCGTTTCCCTGTTTCTCGGATGTATTCCTTTAATTCTTCCCCATATTCTTTGCAGTATTTTTCAAAAGTGGCATCGTCATCATAAAATTTTTCTGCTTCTTTTTCTCCATAATCTTCCAGAACATTGTTGTAAAGATAGTCATCTACATCGCAGCAAAAACAAAGATGGCTGCCGAACCAGACCATTGGATCAGCCCAGTTGTTTGGACAGAGAATATATCCTTTTTTCAGAAAATAGGCTCCTCCCCTATTTTTTTTGAAATTTTCGAATGGCTTTTTTACGAAAATATCATATACTACGTCATAGTTACTCAGACTCATGGTAAGTTCTCCTTTCCGTTTTGTTCGAATATAAAAACACCCCAAAATGTTCTTTGGAGTGTTTTTACTTGCAGATTTTTTATTTGAATTTGAGCTCGTCTAAAATTGATTCCTCCTTGTTGTTCTTTTCTATAAGCTGAATGCTTTCATACATGAGGGGAAAATCAGGGTTATCTTCTTTAAACATGTTCAGGTGCATTTTTGCATCGGCTTTGGTTCAGTAGTAATATTCTTCTACGTCTGGGGTTGCTCCATCTGCTCTTTTGAACCTTACAATATATCTTGTTTCGTTCATAACGACACTCCCTTTCTTCTTGATTTACGATAAACTACGATAATTTACGATAGATCACGATAAACTACCATAAATTACTGCAAATTAGAGTAAATTATCGTAAAATAAAACTATTTGCTTCCGCCGACGATTTAGCGTCGGCGTTTCTGGCTTACAAAAAATACGGCAGATTACAAATGTTTATTGCAATCTGCCGTAAGATAACGAATCTTTTCAGTTTTGCTGTAATGAGTTTTTGTATGGAGTGCCGACAACTGTTTTTGTATCAAAACATCCGGTGATAGCGGGTGTTTTTTCCTTTTCCTTCTTTGCTTAGTTCTTCGCTAATTACCATTTTGCGAAGAGCGCCTTCCACGGAACTGATGCTCAGTGTTGGGCAGAAATCACAAATGTCTTGCTTGGTAAATCGTCCGATCTTTTCTTGACAAGCCATTTTTACGATTTCTAGTGCAGACCGGTTTTTCCCTATCAGGGTCATTCGATGGTCTAAATCTTTATACGCGGACAGAATGGTTCCTAAGAGATATTTCATAAAAGGAAGGATATCTTCTTTCCCTTCATGCCAGCCTTCTTGCGAGTCTTGAAGAGATTTGTAGTATGAATTCCTGCGGGCTGCAATTTGGGCTTCCAAAGAAATGTATTTCCCTACAAAGAATCCATTTTGATACAACAACAAAGTTGTCAGCAACCGGCTCATACGGCCATTCCCATCATTAAATGGATGAATGCAAAGAAAGTCATGGATAAAAATAGGGATAATCAGAAGAGGGTCAACCATGAAATTTCCGATTGTGAGATTATAGGTGGCACACAAAGCATCCAGGGCATCCGGTGTTTCATAAGGGGCAAGTGGAGTAAAAAGAGTGACGGTTTGTCCATTTGAATAAGTAGCATTGATGTAATTTTGCGCCGTTTTTGTATGTCCAGCTGCCGGGTTATTCATGTGACTATATAAGATTTTGTGGAGCTGAAGCATATAATTTCGGGTAATAGGAATGGCATCATAATTTTCTTGAATGAGCAATAAAGCATCGCGATAACCGACGATTTCTTGTTCATCTCGGTTCATGGGCGTTGTTTGATCCAATACAAGCTGCCTAAGACGGGTACTTGTTGTCCTGATTCCTTCGATGGCGTTGGAAGCTTCTGTACTATGAATTCTTGCAATTTCAACCAATTTTTCCATTTTGGCGGGTTGATGCTTAAAAAACATTTCTTGTTTTCCGGCTTCTTTGTAAATGGCTGCAATCAGTCCTAGTAAATCAGTATCCCATTTTTGGTCACGAACCCGTGCATAATTAAATGTCCTCATTCTCGTATCTACACCTTCTTTCTCTTAAATTATAGCAGAAATTAAGAGGATAGCCATTTAGGCATACTCTCTGATGGAAAGATATTTCAAAAAAGCCCTCTGGTGTGTCCAGAGGGCTTGGAATGTATCTGTTTATACATATTGAACTTCATAAATACAAACATATTCATTTTCATTTTCATTATCTGTTCGAGGGATTGCTTTCGCTTTTTTAATCAACTTTCTAAGTGACATCGGGCCAAAAATTGCAGTAAGTCTTGCTTTCAGGGACTTGCGAGTCATATATGACTCGCAAGCAAATTCTTCTTCCCATTTCTGGTATAATGGATTGTTTTTTGTAAGATAACTGAGAACGATAATATCTTCGTCGTAATATTCTTTGTCTCTGTCATTGGTTACAAAATACTCATTACCAAGCTCTTCTGCGACGTAGTATATTTCGCAGTTAGGAGCAAACTTTTCGAGGATAATTTTCCATGTTTCGGTTACATCCTTCCAGGCAGAATCATATTGTACCTGAAAATAATAAGTTTCAGGTTCGTCTTGACGGGCTCTTATTTCTTCATCCATGCTTGTAATCAATCCTCGACAAGCTAGAGTTTCATAAGAGAAACCGGCTCCTACCACAATATTCCCGAGCCAATTTTTTCCGAAATCATTTTCGAAGTAATTTCCGCGTGTCCATTTCAACACGTTTTTGTGAAAAGCTTCGACTTCTCTTTTGGGGCCTTCAATAATCATGTCTGTGTTGCACCAGTTTGGCATTTGGGTGTCCTCCTTTGAAAAAATATATACCTTTGACCGTATTACAATCATTGTTGGTTATTTAGTCCTAGTTAGTATATCGACTGAATTTTCTCTTTAATATTCACCTCCGTTAAAATAAAAAAATCACGAAAAAAAGCGTTCCATTTAGGGAACGCCGTTTTTTTTTCTTGTTTTTCTTTTTTGGGGGGCATGTGCATAAGCTTACTCTATTTTTAATCAGCGTTTCTTTGTATTTATCATTCTGCCCTAATAGGAACCCAGTAATTTTAGGATTGTCTATTTTGCTGTTTTACAAACCTCTTCATTGCTTCAATTGAAATAATGTTACTTCTAGTAGATTGGTAGCTTTCCAGCCAAGGAGATTGGTGATGTGTGATATCAATCAAGTCAAATGTCTGATAGCTAGATAACAGATCGATAACGCCGTCAATAATCTTTTTGTCTGAATAATCATTTAGAAAGCAATCTTCCGGTTCTTTATAGTCCGGAATTTGCCCTGCACCAAATTTTTTATATTTCTGATAAACACAGGAAACAACGGGCCCGGAATCCCAGGCTTCCATATCCTCTTTGAAACATGGTTTCTTTTTTATTTTCAAGAAATAAGCCTGGATAAAATAGAGAATTTTCTGGAGTCTTAAATTTGTGATTCCATAGTTTTTCTTATTGCTATAACATACTACATACTTACTGATATCTATAACAGAATATGCCATATTTCTTACTCTTCCTTAGTTTCAATTATTTTATCCATATGGCCGTGAATTTCGGAGCCACTTTGACTGTAAAAACTATGACTTACTATTGGAATGTCGTTTGTGTCAGTTGTTTTACCTATTGAGATGGAAAAATTTCATACAAAAAGCCTTCTGGCGTAGCCAGAGGGCTTTGGTATGACGATAGTTTAATAACCTTCCGGATGTTTTTGATGATTGTAACTTTTCCAGTCAAATTCATTAATAAATCTTTCCAGATTTTCTGCGGTAATCCGTTTACCAGAGATGGGAAACATATCGATAATGCTTAACTGGCTGTCATGTTCATCAGTTTCCCAAATTCTCACTTCTGGTTTTCCGTTTAGAGTGTTTCTGTAGTCAAGCATGTACCAGTTCCCTTCATGGCGATTATGGGGATTGTACAGAATGAAAACTTTGGCTCGATAGCCATGTTTCATGCAGTTACAAATTCCATCCGTAAATGGTTTTTCTTCCGTTTTTCTTTTCTTTCTTTTTCGTGGTGTTTTGCCTTAATCCAAGCATATAAACTTAGCAGGTAAACAGGCAGGTTTACTTTCTGTAGCTCTGCCTGTTTCTATTTAGCCAAATAGTTCCATTGCGTTTTTAGGAATTACATTCCTTTTGCCCATTTTATAGTACAAATCCCATGCTTTCCCTTTTTTGTGAGTATCAACTAGCATTTCCCAAAGCGAAAGAACTGCTTTTTCTCTCACGATTTGTTCCAAATCTTCCTTTTCTTCCTGCCCTAAGTTTATTTCCTGTGTTTTGAACATAGTTATTGGCGCTGAGCCAAAAGCTGCATATTGATAATAGACACTTGGAATAACCGGTCCAAATTGCCATGCTTCTATTTTATCTTTAAAAAATGGGATTCCTTTTTTCTTTAAAAAATGTACCTGAATATAATAGAGAATTTTTTGCAACTGCAAATTGCTTACAGGGTGTTCTATCTTCATTCCGTAAGCAATAACATAATTTGCTACAGATTCCGCTTTTCTCATTCTGTCTACCTCTTCAAATATAACCTTCTATTTGTATTTTACTATAATTCTATAAT
>ERZ1026898.1031-NODE-1031-length-14671-cov-8.897852_pt1 | contig 14671 bp, 29 predicted proteins | sample MGYA00380178_ERZ1026898 | MGnify/ENA primary metagenome ERZ1026898 (study PRJEB33269, sample SAMEA4719814) | human gut metagenome | biome: human-associated habitat; feature: organic feature; material: feces | place: Cameroon | collected 2013-10 ... | reverse complement strand
GGGAAAATGTCCCCGCCTCTGTTTTTTGAGAGAGGAGCAAAAAATATGAGTTGCAATTCTGGAATTTACACCGTAAACACCGGGGCCACCGCTACGGCGGGCGGCTCGATCCCGCTGGGGAGCATCATCCGCCGGTTCGGCTGCAACATCAATCTCAACGGCAACGGCATCATCATCAACGGCGCGGGCTATTACGATTTTGACGTTGTTTTGACTGCCCTGCCTGCCGCCGCCGGGGCTATCACCGCCACGTTGATGCGGGACGGTGTGGCCGTGCCTGGTGCTACCGCTACCGTGACCGCCTCCGCTGTGGGTGAGGCCGTGACGCTGCCGATCACCGCGATGGTCCGACAGTTTGGTAACTGCGCGGGCGCCACCTATACCGTGGTGCTGTCCGGGGCTGCTACCGTTTCCAACATCGCCGTCACCGTGGACAAGATTTGAGGTGCGCCATGACAAAATTGGAGCAGATCAAATCCATCGCCGCCGACATTGACGATGAGATCATGGGGGCGCAGCATTATGGAAAAATCGCCAAAAAACTGAGAGAGTACGATCCTAACATGGCTCGGAGCTATGCGACCATGGCCAGCCAGGAGCTGGGGCATCGGGATATGCTCATGGACATGATGAGAAAGATTTGCCGGGATGCCACCGAGGAGGACAACAAGGCCGGGATTTCGGCGATTTGTGAGCTGACCGAGGAGCGGACGGAGCCGTGGGTTGCGAAGGTGCGGGGGAAGATCGAGGGGATGTAAGATTCTTTTCCACGTCCTTTCCACATCGGAAACCCCGAAAAACCGGTTGTTTCCCCTAGTTTTTGCCAGATAAAAGGCAGTTGTTCTGGATTTTAGAACAAGCAGAAAAGCCGAAAAACCCTTGAAAATCAAGGACTTTTCGGCTTTTTCTTTTTGGCACGCCAGAAAGGACTCGAACCTTCAACCCTCAGAACCGGAAGCAGGGGGTTGTTTTCTCCTAAAACCATTGCGGCGCAAGGGTTTCGGCGTTTACCCAAAAACTTTTTCCACGGGGTTTTCCACGGGGACCGGTTCGGCGGGGGTGGTGTAGGACGTGGTGTGAGCTGTGATTTTTGGCCTTGGTAGGCCGAAATCTGCCACTCCCTGGCCGATTGCTAAGGCTAAAGCATCGACATAACACACAGATTTCGTCTCTGTGATGTTGTAGTTTTCGGTTTTATCAATAAATTTTCGCAAAACATCTTGGTCTTTGTGGGTGTAGATGTTGGCTGTGGTGCTTACATCCTGGTGGCCCATCAGCTCTTTGGCCACGTTGATGGGGGTCTCCGAGCGTTGCAGGTCCGTGCAAAAGGTGTGGCGCAGGCAGTAGGCGGTCAGGTCGGGCGGCAGGGCACTTTCGATGATTTTGTTGCGGTATGTTTTTGCCCCCATGCGGATATCTACCTCCCGCATAAATGATGTCCACATGCGGCGGATCGCCTGGTGGTCGACGCGCTTCCCGGTCCGCACCCGGAACACCGGCTCCTTTGGTTTCCCTCTGGCCTCTAACATCCGCTGGGTCAGAACGGCGTTCATGGGGATCTCTCGCCGCCCTGCCGGTGTCTTGGTGTCCTTGATGTTTTCGTTGCCGCTCTCCACAGCCTTATGCACGATGATTTCTCTCCGATCAAAATCAACGTCTTCCCAGTTCAGCGCGGCGGCTTCACCGGGGCGCAAACCTGCATACAGGATCGTTAGGATAAACAGCCCGGCCCGATGAGTCTGCGCAACTGAGAGAAAAAGCTCTCGCTCTTCGGGCGTGAGCGAACGATGGGTGCCTTTTTTGTTTTCTGGCAGCTCCAGTTTGGTCGATGGGTCAAATGGGATAAGCCGAGTGCTTGCAGCTCTGGAAAACATCTCCGTCATCACCAGCCGGAGCTTCGAGACGTGGGAGTAGGAGCGCCCGGCCTGACTGTTGAGGATGCGCTGTAAATGCGCTTCTCGCACCTCTCGCAGTCTCATCCGCCCGATGGCGGGGCCAATATAACCCCTGTATTTCTCCCCGTACATCCCCAACGATTTTTTGGTCAGCCCAGCCGGAACCTTGTACAAATCAAACCACTCCCGGAACCACCGGTCAACCGTCACATCCGGCCCGATGGTCCCCTCACCCCGCCGCAGCGTCTCTTTCAGTGCCCCCAGCTTCTCCATTGCCTCCGCTTCCGTCTTCCCCGTAACCTCATATCTCCGCCCTTCCCAAGTCATCGTTTTTCGGACGTATTTGTACTTTGTGTCTTTCTTCATCAATTTTCCCCTTCTTTCGACGTTTTTTGTTGTTGTTCTGCTTCTTTGGAAGAATATGGTTTCCATGAGAGGGCTAGAATATGGTAGACAGCGAACGGATGTTTGATAGAATGGAGGGAGTTGATTTGATGGAAACCACGATGCTTGTGGGCCAAATCACGCGGCTGCTGGAGGGGATGGACGTGCGGCGGCTGCGGATCGTACTTGCTTACGTCCAGCGGCTTTATACCGGATAGGAGGATTACATGGAGCAAACCAGGAAGGAAATGCTAGCAGAAATCGTTAAAATCATGGAGCAGTTACCCGATTGGAAGGCAGAGATCGTGATGATCTTTGTTCGGGGACTGCTAAAAGGTTAAAAAAAGAGCCAGCCCCCAGGGGCTGGCTTCTTCTTTACTCTGGTGAAACCATTTCCCGGACTTCACCTAGCTCACGAACGTATTTCGAGAGCATTTGCCTATTTCCTCTTGTTAACCGCTTTTCGTTGTTGTCGTACACAAGCCGGAAGGTTGCAATGTGATTATCCATAGACTTTCTTGTTTTCAGGCGTTGAATCGCCTTTTTTTCTTTTTCAAACTCTTTTCGCATCATTGCGTTAACAGCTTGCCCGTAGGTTTTTGATAAATACTCTTCCCTGCCACCGTACAGCTCCAGGATGGATTCTGGACTTTTCAAAATGGCATCCATCAGAGCTGCATCCGCCTTGTCGTAGGCAAGGAAAATATCAACCGCACTTTTGGCTTCCTCTAGCGCTTCCTCGGCCTTGGAAATGGTTTTCATTTCCGTGGCTATTTCGTTCATCGCTTTCAGTTTTCCTTTGCAAAGTTTGAAAAGCTCGGCAGTGGCAAGGACATCATCCATTGCCCTATGAGTTTGCGGTCCATTCGCTAGGTGTAAAGCTGGAATCAATGTCGCCAATTTGTAGTTTGCCATGTTGGGAAATGCTTCGCGGGCCATTGGTATCGTGTCTATGTGGTTAATTTTCTTTCTGATGCCGCCCACCCGAAATGCAATTTCCACGAATTTTGCATCGAAATTGGAATTATGCGCCACCATCGGTAAATCGCCCATGAAAACGCTCAACTCATGTGCCATCACAGCATATTGTTTCCCGCTTTTAGCTTGTTCGTTCGTGATTCCTGTTAACTTTGTAATCTTTTCTGGTACTTTCTTTCCGGGATTTACAAACGTGGAGTATCGCCCCGTTGTAATTCCGTTTTGAACACGGATCGCAGCCACTTCAATGATCCGTTCTTCCTGGGCGTTTAGCCCCGTCGTTTCCGTGTCCAGGACTATGTAATCATCTACGTCCAAAATTTCCTTCCCAGAAATTTCCCACATCGGGTTTGGTAGGCTTCCTTTTGGGATTTTCACTTTGCCCCTGTTGTTTACGATACAGCAAACGATAATTACAGCGACAACCATAACAAAAAATATCATAGCTGTTCACCTTGTTCTCTCTTTCATGTCCCCTGCCCTCACTCGTAATCGTAATTCAGCGGTTCGTACTGATCGCCGATTCCGCATTTTTCCAGGTATGCCTGCCGCCGCGTCTCGAACTCCGTTTTCAGGGTGTTCATATCCTGAATGTCCGTCTGAGCGGCACTCAAATCTCTGGTTTTCCCGTCATCCAGGTATTTCTGGATATTTCCGCAAGCGGAGTACATGCACTGTACAATAGCCTCTGCGCAGTCAGCCACGTCCTTGATGGCATCGGTACGGGCTACGCTGATTTTCTCCTGCGCCTGCATAAAAAAGTCTTTGGACTTGGTACACTTGGTGTACGTTGTCGCAGGGTCATTGTCCTCATCTAGTACGCCCTTGAGACAGTTGTTGCTCATGCGGACGTAAGTGCAATATTTACTGTCCAGGTCCTTTGCAACGTCCGGGGCATCCACAGCGGGAGCCTCTTCCTCTGCCGGTTCCGTGGTTTCTTCCTTCTGCTGTTCTACGGCGGCACTCTGTTCCTCCTGCTCTGTTCCGCTATCCTCCGGCAGTGGCGTTGCCATGACCGCGATGAAAAACGCAACGACCACGACTAGAACCCAAAACCAAACCCTCTTGTACACGGGCTTTTTCGGCCCGCCCTGTCCTTCTTTTCTCATGTTATCCTCCTGCGTTTATTTTTACCCGCCACCCGGCGGAAGGGATAACTCACTCTTCGGCTTCGTTCTCTTTGATCTTGTCGGCCATTTTGATTATTGTCGCTCCAATAATTTTCCATTCAGCCGGTCCGAGATCAGATAGACAACAGATTATTTCGTCTCGATACGGCATATCTGTGCCGATTAGTTGAGAGAAACGTGCTGTTAGTTCGCGTTTCAACGGCAGCGCTTTCTCCATGTTCCCTTCTCCTGTTTTCAACCACTCCAAGTTTATGTTGAAAACGTCGGAAATACGAAACAGCGTTCCGTTTGATGCGCCGGATTTTCCGGAAATCATTTGCGAAATTGCCGCGGATGATATGCCGAGCGTTGCAGCAAATTCGGTCTGATTTTTTCCACGCACTTCCATCACTTTCTTTATTCGTTCACCTAGGGACTCCATCACCCCACCTCCTGATATAATTAAACCATAAGCGACTTAAAAAGTCAAGGAAATTTTAAGAGACTTAAAAAAACCCTTGACTTTTTAAGCCGCTTATATTATACTATAAGCATCTTAAAACTACAACAAGAAAAGGGGGTGACTGGATGGAAAGGAGGTGGTGGAATTGATTGATGAAGCCCTGAACGAGTCCGTACAAGACATGGCGAAGGTGCTGAAAAGTTTCCAGAATTTATCCCCTCTGGAACAAGAACGCATTTTAGGGCTGATGCAGGGCATGGCTATCATGCGGGGGCTGCAAGAAAAAAAGCCAGCCGGGAATTGATGGGCTGGTGATCGCGAACAGCATCCACATCCAGAAGAAAGGGGGGACGGGGTGAAAGAACTTACTCGACGCGAAAAGCGTGTGCTGAAACGGCTGAGAACAACGGACTGGGTTCCGTTGTGGTCCTGGGACGTTTACACGATGGCGAACTTAATCCGACTTGGCGTGTACTGGGGCGAATTGTCCGACGCTGAACGGGAACAGAGCTCAACGAGAATAGACGAACTCGCCCACAGCTTGAGGGTGAGTGAGGTTTGTCAGCTCACGGCGATTTTAGCGGCTCTGCTCTTCGTCACGTCGGTTCTCATCAATCGCCTTGGCTAAACAACGTCTCAACGTGCCTAAATCAGCATCTTCCTGGAACGCGGTTTGCAGGGCGTCTATAGCCTCAGCGACGGTTCCTGAGAACAGAATTCGGGCGTTTGCAATCGCTTTCAATGGTGTTTCCTGTTCCACGAGAATTTCTCCTTGAGAGACTTGCAGGATGTAGAAATCCAATGCTTTTACCATGTCCGCAAACGCCCGTTTCTTTTCTGATTGGCTCGTCAGTTTGTGTTCCTTCTCCATTCGTTCCAGCTCTTTTCTTGTCGTCGTTTTGGCAACGTTGGCGGAAATCAGAGCGGACAGGAGCATGGCACCGGCACCGATGAGCGATGAAATAATTGTTGAGTCCATGTAAATTCCTCCTTTGGTGCTAGTATAACGCACCAAGAAGGAAAAAGAAAGGGCCAGCGTCGTAGGGCGCTGGCCGGGGGGAGGTGAGAACATGGGTGAAAACAAAAAGCTTCGGATTATGACAACGGAAGGCAACGTTCGTGAATTTCCAAATGGAGTTTTTGATAGTTTTCGCGTTGTTGATTCCTTGCTTTTCTTGAACAAAGGCAAGGATTGCGTTGCAGTCTATAACATGAATTATATTCTTTGCGTGGAATATATATAAGGCGTCGTTGGGCGGCGGACGTTAAACGCCGCACCCCATGCTTGGATAAATCCGGCGGCGAGCCGAAATTTATCCGAGAAATTTATCCGAGAGGAGGAAATGGGATGGAAGACATCAATGCCGTCATGGGGAGCGTACAGCGGATGAAAAAAATGCTGTTCGAGGAAGCTGCCCGGAGAAGAGCAGCCAAAATGGAAAGTCTTGTCGGGGACAATGGCGACGAGCTTGTGACGCTTTCTTTGACCAAGGAGCAGGTATTTTACCTGCTGGATGAGCTGAAAGCCTCAAGAAGTGCCAAGAAGGAAGCGGAGGCCCAGGGCGTTGCCGTGGACGAGCTTTTAGCTCATTCTAGCTTGCAGGATGAGCAGAAACGCATGGTACGTGCTGTGTATGCGGTCCTGGATGCGCTTTTTTCCGCCACCGGCTGGACGGAGGAAGACCTGTGATCTATCGGATCAGACACGTCCGTTTTGATGATAACGGGCGTGTCTGCTGGGAGGACCACCGCCGGACGGAGTACCGTTCCGCCCGGCGGAACCTTCTGGGGCAGATCATCACCAGAAAAATCAGAGGTGGCGAAATCCGGTTTTACCGGGTCGAAGCCGCCAAGCTCGAAGAAAGGGAGAAATTACGATGAACGCTGTACAAGAGATCAAGGCCCGCGCTGAGGCGCGGAAGTGGGCAGATATCGAAGGCATCATGCGCGTGATGCAGCCCACTCTGGAGAAGAACGCGAAGGCCAGATGGGAGGCCGAAGTCAAGGCCGCCAAGAGCCACGAGAAGGCCGTGCGGGCCAAGACTCGGAAGGGTAAGGTCAACCTGGCCCTGCGCCGTGCGGGGATCCCCCTGCGGGTACTTTGAAGCGGCGGTGCCGGACATGTGGGCTGGAGTGGAACGTGTCGGTGCTGGAAAAGGGCGCAAAACACTACACCTGCCCACGGTGCGCCGGGACGCCGTGGTATGGATCGAGAGAGTGGGGTGTAAAACGTGAGCGTGAGGGTAAACGGTGTGTTAGTGCAAACGGCGGCCTCCAAGCCTTGGAAAGAGACACCGAGCGACACACCAAAAGGCACGGTGAGGATGCGGCACTCTGAGGGGCCGGAGGAAATCAACGCCTGCCTGACCTGCGAGGAGCCGAACTGCACCGGCGGTCAGTATTGCCACCGAGTCAAGGCCGGGAGACGGGCGGATACGCAGAATGGAGCCGTGAAGTATAAGCGGGCGAAAAAGCCGATCCCGGAGGATTTTATGGAAGTCTACCTGACTGGGATGCCGATCAAGGATATCGCGCGGCACTACCATGTGCACGATGTCCGGCCATACGATTGGCTGGCGGAACTGGGGATAGAACCCAGGAGAGGAGGTAAACGGAATGCCGAGAATAACGAAAATCTGCGATCCGTCCCTACTGGGACAACCCGCCACCGCACCAAAGCGGCAGGTAAAAAGCAAGCCGCTGGAAAATGATATTGTTGCGTTGGTCGGCTGCCTTTGCCTGGATATCCAGGATGTAAAAATGGTCCTTGGCCTGAGAGATGACAAAGCCGCGAAAAAATGGCTGGAAGCGGAGAATTTGCTACCGGTCGACATCAACGGGCGGAAAAAGTGGCTTGCTTGCGACATTGCCAAGGCGCTGCGGTACAGCCAGATCAGGGCATAAGGAAAGGCATCACAGGATAGCGGCCTGTGATGCCTGAACAGAGGATCCATATGGCTATGGATTGAGTACAGTTTGATTATACCGTATTTTTTGCGGTATGTAAAGCGAATGGAGGAATTTATGGCAATTATCCGCGTGGAAAAATGCCATGACTACACGATCATGAGCAACTACCATTTGCGTGACACCAGGATGAGCTTGAAAGCCGTTGGACTTTTGTCCAAAATTTTGTGCCTGCCGGATAGCTGGGTTTACACCGTGGACGGCCTGGTACGCATCTGCAAAGAGGGCAAGGACGCCGTGACGGCCGCCCTGAAAGAGCTGGAAGAGTGCGGCTACCTGCACCGCGAGCAAACGCGGGATAAGGGCGGCGGTTTTGGCCCGATGACGTATGTGATCCGGGAAATCCCCCTGGGCGTGGATGCCCAAACACAGGATGTGGGAGAAGGGGATGGAAACGCACCGTTGCCCGAAAAACCGTTGACGGAAAACCCGTCGACGGGAAACCCGCCACAATCAAATACTAAGTATATTAATAACTTAGATATAAACCCCCCTATAGTCCCCCCAAAGGGTGGACGGCGCGGGCGGAAGCAAAAATATTTCCCCGATTGGAAGCCGGACCGCTTTGAACAATTCTGGGATAGCTATCCCAGGGGCGAGAACAAGCAGGCGGCTATCCGGGCCTGGGACAACCTGCGACCGGATGAGGACCTTCTGCGGACCATGGCGCTGGGGCTGATGAACCAGCTCAACAGCGAGGATTGGCAGCGAGGTATTGGGATCCCTTACGCTGCCACCTGGCTGAATCAACGCCGGTGGGAGGACGTGAAAAAGCCCGCACCGAGCAAAACCGAGGGCACCGGGCAGACGGAGGCGGAGGGGGCGTATCGGTTATGACGGAAACGCCGAAAGTCAGCGAACAGCGCGGGCTTGACGCCCAGGTGGCCGTGCTTGGTTCCCTACTCCTGGACGATAGCTGCGCCGGAGAGGTGTTCCTGCGGCTGAATGAGATCCATTTCTCCGGGGAGTACAAGACGATCTTCCGGGCGGCGAAAAAACTGTACCAGGAGCAGAAGCCCATCGACCCTGTGACGGTGAAAAACATCGTGGGCAACGCTTACACGGAGTTACTGCTCCAGCTGATGGAGCTGACCCCAACGGCGGCCAATGTGATGGCCTACGTGGACCTGGCTGTGGAGCAGGCCAAAGTCAACCAGTTCCAGGCGCTTGGCATGGAGTTGGCGGCCTGCCAGACATCGGAAGCGGCGCTGGAAGTGCTGGAGCGGCTGAACAAGATCACGGCGGAGACGCTGCGGTTTGAGGTTGTTTCGGCGCGGGAGGGCTATCTCCAGGCTATGCACCGGGTGGATGAGCCGGCAGATTATATCAGCTGGGGCATGGAGAAAATCTCCGGCCTGGTGATGTCCCGCAAGGGAGATTACGTCTGCGTGGGCGCCAGACCTAGCGCAGGCAAAACAGCCTTAACGCTCCAATGGGCCTGGGAACAAGCAAAAACCATGCGGGTGGGCTATTTCAGTTTAGAAACGGATCCGGATGAGGTGTACGACCGGCTCATGGCTCTGGTTGCCGGTGTAGATTCTGGGCGGCTGAGGCGAAAAACGGTAGAGGCACTGGAAATCGACCGGATGATTGCGGCGGGACCGGATTTTGAAGGGCGGAAGCTCGACGTGATCCACGCTGCCGGAATGACGGTGGCAGATATCCGTTCGATGACCGTAGCCAAAGGATATGAAATCATCTACGTGGATTATCTGCAAATCATTCGCCCAGAGCGCGGGTGGCGTGGAAACCGGTATGAAATCGTAACCAGTTTGTCGATGGACTTGCACGCGATGGCGAAAAGCTTGGGAGTTCTGGTGGTGGCAAACACACAGCTCCGCCGCCCGCCGGACGGGAACGAATACAAACCGCCTACCCTGGCGGACTTGCGAGAGTCTGGGCAGATCGAGCAGGACGCGGACGTTGCCATGCTGCTGTACAAACGGAAAAGCGACTGGCCGACGCCGCCGCGAGATTTGCTAATTGCGAAGAACAAAAAAGGGCAGGCTGGTGGATATATTACGCTGGCATTTAACGGCCCAACGCAGAGATTCCAGGAAATCGACGGCGAAAAACTGGAGGAATGTACGCCGAATTGCATCACACACGGTGATAAAGTCTCACCTGCGGGCCTGACTGGAAAACAAAATTTACCATTCTGACACAGGAGGATAAAAAACATGATTTTAAGCGCCAACGAAATCAAACAGCGGATTTCCACGGGAGAAATCAAAATCCAGGACTTCGACGAGGCCCGTCTTGGCCCTAACAGTTACAATTTGCGACTGGACGAGGACCTGATGGTGTATCGAGAGGCCGTGCTGGACCCCCGGAATGACAACCGGACCAACATCGTCCACATTCCGGCGGATGGCATGGTGCTGCAACCCGGCCAGCTGTATCTGGCATCGACGATGGAATACACTGAAACCCACGGGCTTGTGCCTATGATCGTGGGACGGTCTTCTGTTGGGCGGCTGGGCCTGTTCGTCCATGTGACCGCCGGATTCGGCGACATCGGTTTTTCGGGGCGGTGGACGCTGGAGCTGACCCCTGTTCGCCCCGTCCGTGTGTATCCTGGGATGGAACTGTGCCAGGTGTATTTCCAAACGGTCTGCGGTGAAATCTTGCAGACCTACGACGGAAAATACCAGGCGTCTACGGGCGTTGTGGCAAGCCGCCTGTACCAGGAGGCGGACCAGTGGGAGAAACCAACCAAAACCCACGCCGACGCTCTGCGCGAGATGGACACGGACGCCCTGGCGGCGCTCCTGGGCGGCGGTCACTGTCCCCCAGACGTGCCGGAGGATGAGTGCCTAGATGACGGCGAGGGAGACTGCTGCAAATGCTGGCGGCGGTGGCTGGATCTGCCCGCCGGGGAGCAGTGATGCGCCGCGAGATGGAAAGCCTGCCGGAGGATGTACTCCGGCAGGCTGCCCTAGAAAAGGGACTGAGTGGCTGCGCCACGAAACGGGCGCGGATCGCCCAGGAAATCTTGTGGGAACGGCTACATTGGCCGTGCGCAGATGCGCCGTCCCAGCATGTGGACCGGCACGGGAATAAATACACCAAAACGGGCGTGAGAGGTGGGAGCGAATGGTAACGAAAGAGCGGATGCACACGATTTGTCGGAAGTTGGTGAAGCCGTCGTGGGGGAAATCGGCGAAAGAAGTCGATGAGATGCACAGAGAGACAGCTGCATTTATTTACCGGCTTTGGGCGCAGTATAAGACGGAGATCAAAGCGCTGAAACGGGAAATCAGGGAGCTGAAGCAAAAATTGGGCGGTGATGAAGAATGAAGAATCTGAAGACGTTGGACAAATACCGCGATACGGAATTTGAACGCAAATACTACGGTTGCAATGGAGACGCTGGAAACGGCGTTTTCCGGGTGCCTGTTGGCGGCAAAATGTTCAACGTTGTGGCATCGAACGGCGGCGGCTGGGAACATGTTTCGGTGTCCCCAGCCAGCCGGAATCGCACGATAGCTCCGACCTGGGAGGAAATGTGCGAGATTAAGCACATGTTTTTCCAGGAGGATGAGACGGTGGTAGAGTACCACCCCGCCAAGGCGGACTATGTGAATCTGCATCCCCTGTGCCTGCACTTGTGGCGGCCAACCTCTCAGGAGATGCCTAGGCCGCCGAAGATTTTTGTGTGAGGGAGGGAAAAATGTGAGAAGTTGTATTGAACGAGCATTTCAACGGCTGCGCGGATACTGCGCCAAGAAAACCAATTGCGACAATTGCCATTTCGCCACCAGTGACGGGGACTGTGTTTTGAACGTCAATGTCCCCTGTGACTGGAAGATGCCGGAAGAAAGAAGGGATTCAGATGACGATTGACGAGGCGAGAACGTGGCTCCAGCGCCACGCAGACAACACTCCCATGCCTGGGGCGAGGGAGGCGTACAAGACTGTTCTGAAGGTTTTGGAACGAACCAGATGGATTCCGGTGACAGAACGGTTGCCAGAAGAGCTGGAAGCGGTAAATATCGTGTGGAAAAACAATAATCCGGAGCCGTATTATGAAAACATAAAAGGCCAAGCGTTCGTTGCGACAGGCTATTACTATAGCGGAAATTGGTATTGGTTTTCCGCAGTGTGCGAGGATTATCTGAAAGAGTATGGAAAGTGCCCGATGGATCTTGTGGATGAAGGAATAAATATAACCCATTGGATGCCCCTGCCGGAACCGCCGGAGGTGGAATAATGGAATGGATGCTAGCACACCCCTGGATGGTGTTCTGGCTGGTAGCTCTAGCTATCATCTGCAAGGCCATGCACAAGGCGGCGTTGGCTATCGCTGAGATGAAAAAGTTGGAAATGGGGGTTGAAAAATGAATCAATTCGACCAACAGCAAGAAAGACCTTTTATCCCGCAACCCTGCAAGTGTTGTGGTGCAGTTGGAAAGTTTGGTGTTATTCCGGGAAGAGAAAATCGTTTCTATATCCAATGCGAATCCTGCGGATACAGGGCGGTTGCCGTGCGAGATGCGTTCGACGCCGTGCTCGTATGGAATGATCCGTACAACAGGGATGACTCCGATATCCTGAAACGGGATGTTGAATCCCTGCGCGACGAAAATAAAGCCCTGCGGCGTGGTTACACGAATATGTGGTATGCCCACAGAAACGCCGACCCGGAAATGCCGCATGACTACGAAAAAGAAGCGGAAAAAGAAGCCGAACAATTATTGGGTGACTGGGAAACGGTGATGACGGCCCAGTATGGGCCTGCACCGGACCTTAGTTGGTTCAAAGAGAAAGGAGACGACGATGGAAATTAACAGAAAAACCATTCTGGAAACAGCGGAAGCCTGCGTTTGCAGGGACAGACAGGACCAGTACGGAAAGCCGGAGGATTCATTTTCAGAAATTGCTATGCTTTGGACCGCCTACACAGGGAATGATATCAGCCCGGTTGATGTGGCACAGATGATGATTTTGTTGAAGGTTGCCCGCGCCAAGGGCAACCCGAAACATCAGGATAACTGGATCGATGTCGCAGGCTATGCCGCCTGCGCTGGGGAAATCGCGGCGGAAATCTATGGAGAGTAAGCGTTTCGCGCCCTGCCCCTTTTGTGGGGGCGGGGCCGTGCTGAACGACTCTCACAGAAATCCAAAATACCCCATGTGGTGGGTGTCGTGCGAATCGTGTGGATCCAGCACACAAACGCACAGTGTGGAAGAGGATGCTGTGAAAGCCTGGAATAACGGGAAAGAGGTGGTGAAAAATGGCTGAATGGATCTCAGTGAGACAGCAAGCCGGGGACTACGTGAAAGAATGTCGATATGTGCGCCCCTGGCACAGGGCAGCGGAAAGCCCTGGGGAACGGGCGGACAAGAACAAGATCATCACGCAAACAAAAACCACTTTTCGCCGCAAACCGAAAGAGCGGGCGGAGCTGTTTGTTGGATTGCTAGGGCTGGATGCAACGTTTTACACGTTGACATTCGACGATGATCATTTGCCGCGGAATTACGCAGATGCACGCAGAATCTGGAAAAATTTTATGAACCGGCTGAAAAAAGCCAAGGGGAGGATCATCGACTACATTTTCTGCGTGGAAACCGTACACGGGGACGGGCGGTGGCATTTCCACGTGATATTCCGGGATGCGGATATCACAAAGAGCGAGGTTTTCCAGATTTGGGGAAACGGAACGCAGAACGACGCAGAACCGAGTATCTGCCAAGACTGGCCGCCCCATAGGCGGGGCGAGTACATGACGAAAGACCGGCGGACGCCGAACGGGATACCTCTGGACAAGGTGCCGTGGGGGGTATCTAAGGGGTTACGGGCGCAGTTGCCGCCGCCGGAGAAAACCATGGTAGACAACGGCATCATCCGTATCCCAGATGATGCGGTGCAGATGAATCGCTTTGAAATATCAAATCAATTCGGGGACTACACCTATGCCGCCTATATGGTAACGCGCACGCGCACGCCCGCACGCGGGCGCGACCTTGATCTTGGAAATAATACGTTAGTTGGAGAAACAACGTAAATAAGGGGGGAAAAAGACTTGCACGGACAGGTAAATCATGGTAAGATTATGGCAGTAAAGAACGGCTGGGCTTTGTGCCCGACCTGCGAACACCCGCGGTATCTGCTGCATATCCTGCCGGAAACTACGGCGGAAAACTTGGAGCTGTACTGCAGACGATGCAAACGCATCGTGAAGGTAAACGTGATAAATGGCCAGTGCTTTGAAAGCCCGAGCTGATGATAACCCCGATGACGGGGATCATTGGCTCGGGTTTTTTTATTTGCCCGGCTGAAAAAAATAAAACAACTGGCCAGCGCTGCAAAGCCCGAGCTGATAGCAACCCACACGGGGAACTATTGGCGCGGGCTTTTTCTTTGCGCTGGGCCTGGAGGTGATAGCCCATGGCACAGCGACCGCTCAAACCCTGCCGTCATCCTGGATGCCCGGAACTGTCGCGTGACGGCTGGTGCGATAAGCATAGGCCAGCACCACGGCAAAGCCGGAAGCGTGCCAGCGCAGAATATCACAGCTGGTACAGCAAGTCGATTTGGACGGACAGACTACGGCCTGCCCAACTGGTGCGGGAGCCATTCTGCCGGGTGTGCGCGGCCAAAGGTTGGCGGACTAAGGCGACGGTGGTAGACCACATCGTCCCATTCCGTGGGGACTGGGAGCTATTCGTTTCCCCGGCGAATCACCAAAGCCTGTGCAAGTATCACCACGACCAGAAGACGGCACGAGAACAGGCTCAGGAGCGACGCTGAGACAGCGGGAGGCTACGTCCGCGCTGGCAGATGCGCGAGCGTGTGCGGGCTCACAGGGGCGCACGGGTGCGCGGCGGCGAAGCCGCGCAGGTCCCCCCGGCTCGAAAAAGTTTTGAGT
>ERZ1026898.1025-NODE-1025-length-14738-cov-6.467139_pt1 | contig 14738 bp, 19 predicted proteins | sample MGYA00380178_ERZ1026898 | MGnify/ENA primary metagenome ERZ1026898 (study PRJEB33269, sample SAMEA4719814) | human gut metagenome | biome: human-associated habitat; feature: organic feature; material: feces | place: Cameroon | collected 2013-10 ... | reverse complement strand
CTTAAACCAAACACACGTTAAGTCAAAATCATAATCGATGCACTTTCCTATAAAGCAAAAAAACGTGTTGCACAAAGCAACACGCTACAAAAGATCAAACTGAACAAAATCCATTGCTGTCATGATTTTAGGTTTTTCCAACCCTGACTCCAAAAAATCTTTATCACCAGTAAGAAGGATGTCTGCCTTCGCGCTCAAAGCCGCACGTAAAATCGGACGGTCATTGACGTCTCTTACCTGCATCTCCGAATCATATTCTTCCACCGGTGTAGGAACCATTTCCAAGGTCATTAAAGCCAATGATAGAAATTTTTCTAATGCTTCTATCTTTTTCGGAAACTTCCGATTAAAAATGCGCCTCATCTCATCAATGTTCTGCTCGCAAATCAACCCATGATTCGGATAAGTAACAGCTTTTTTAAATGCTGCAAATGGAGTTCCTTTATTACTCAGTGCTGCAGAAATTAGGATATTCGTATCAATAAGTACTCTCATTATGCTTCGCTTTCCGCACGAACTTCTTTTACCAGGTTCATGACGTCTTCATCCGATGCGATACCTGCAGTCTCCGCTTCTCCATCCATTTGTGCCTGTAACATCTGCATTGCATATATTGCCGAATTAATAACACGAACACTTCCGTTTTCTACAACAAATGTAATTCTATCACCACTCGAAACGCCAAGGATTTCTCTGATATCCTTCGGAATTGTAACCTGACCCTTTGCCATAACCTTTGCATTATCAATAAATGTAGTTGCGACCATAAGCGTACCTCCTATTTATAGCAGTAGGGAATGTAGGGTTTTCCCTATTGCTATTATATGATCTTTTACAAAAATTATCAATAAAGACGGCGAGTCAACTTGCTCACCGTCTTTTTCTCTCATCATAGAGATATATCAATCACCCAGATCTCGGATCCACTTCCGAAGTAACTCCATTCCACGGTCCGTACATGTTTTCTGATACTCATCGATCTTTTTCATTTCTTCCATATACTTATTCCACAGCTCCTGATTTCTAGGCGGCAGCGACAGAAAATGCCCTATTTGTTTATTCTCTTTTGTTTTCTCTTCAGAGGGCTCCCAGAAGGCCCTCCATTCATCCTCGTATGGATTCTTCCGCGTGCAGGTCCTGTCGTTCGCCTCTCTGAAGCAGTAAGACATCTCAGACAGAATCCGGCCCCACTCCTTGTCACCTCTCTCGTTGGCTTCCTTATCCTGATTCATATTCTGCTCGTCCAGCAGCGCAGACGGGAATCCATGACGCGTCCGGTTTAACTCATCCAGCATATTCGGTATCACAGAGAGAAACCAGTCGTCCATCATCCATATATCCCGATCACAGTACCCATAGCGTACACGCTGATACATATACCGCAGATTCCGCCCCCAGCGTTCCACCTTCTCCACCGGATTTTCAAAGCGCACGGTGTTCTTTTCCAGGCATGAATATTTCGGTTTTTTCATTTTTCTTTTTAATGCAGCCATTTCCGCCCACCCTTTCACAGTATGCCTATACAGTGATTTTAAAGCCTCAAAGCCAGCTTGTCGCTATACCATAGGTTTAAACGTTTTCTTCCTTATAGTATGTACAAAATGGAGTCATAGTATGTATAAAAAGGAGTCTACTCGCGGTTTTCTATTGGTTAAAAATTGATTTCGCCGTCGTAAATCAACCCACATTTGCAACTAACCGTAGTCCTTTCACCTCTCGGTGTCATCGTAATCACGGGACTTGTCCCACACTTCGGGCAGACTACTGTCGTCTTTCCGGTCAGCCTGATCTCTCTGCGCGCCTGTCTCGCTAACATACACGATTCTTCGGAAAGCGGATGTATCATTTTTGCTGTTTTAGTATCCATGGAGAACCTCCTGCTCAAATTTATGTCATAATATATGTTATAGTATTAAATAACATATATTTCGTTTTGTGAAAGTTCGACCCATTTTTGGAGCCGTTGAACCCCTTTTTGGAGTCATGTGAAAATTCATCTTGTAAATGCAGTTTGGTATTTTACAAAATCCTCGTATTTAATCAAGATCCGGCCAACAGCCCCTGTGAAGTCGATCTGATCCACATCGTCACCGTACAGATAATAAATTTTTTTTGATACGACTCCATCTTGATCAGCTATTCCAATTTCAAGTTTATAGGATCCTTTTACAAAAAGATCCCTATAAATCACTTCATCAACGTCGCCGTATTCTTTGAGGTCATGGACGGCTTTCAGCTGAGATAACTCAAAATCCGGAACATCGCACGAAACCGGCTTGGACGTAGATCTCTTAATTTTCACAGGTTGATTTTTTAAAATGGCTTGCCCTTCCTGCGTTGCCGATCTCATCAGAAGATCATCTCTCTGATCAATCAATCTCGTGATCTGGTCAATATCGCCGTGTTCCCTGCAAATATCCATCAACACATCCAGACGCTTATACTCCACTTTGAAAGACTCCATTTTTTTAGATTCAATCAAATATTCAACTGGAATACTGATCGTTTGGCGGCTGCACGACTGAATACTATCCCTGATAAGTTTCTCAAATTCATAAGAATTGAGCCACACAGATTCCAAGCTTTCACGTTTTAAAACCATAGCTGCCATTTTTGAATATCTTTGATTGAGATAAATATAATGGCAATTCGGCTTAATATATCGCGCTGTCCACGACCGACTACATTTGAGCAACTGGCAGGCTTGCTTGAAAGACATCGTGTAATCTTTCCGCAGCTTATCCAGGCAGGTCCACCACCGGTCTTCTTTCTGGATATCCTCGAAAGTCTCCAGCATCGGGTGCTTTTCCGAAAGTTCTGACATCTCATATCTCCTCTCACGTTCTCTATATGTTATAGTTTATCATAACATATAGAGAACACAAAAGGCAACGTGCTGCCATTTTTCCGCTGCATGGCACAAGTCGGCATCGCAGATATCACCACATATAAAAAGATGGCCTACGATATCGCAAGCCATCCAATGTAGTATTGTTATACATATGTTATACATTATTTTCACTATACATATCAGTAAGTTTTATGTTAAATCCGGATTCATGAAGATAGATCCGGTAGTAGTGACCTGTACCTCCCAAAAACCGCTTTTTGGATTCGCCATAAACTTATAGTCGAACAGATAGCATTCACTCTTTTTAATATCCTTCACAGCTTCTATATACGTTCCTTTCCAGAGCCTATTGCTTTCACCCTTAAAAGTCCAAAAATCTACATGCATTTTTTCAAGTATGCCATTCTCGTTCATCAGATCCGCAAAAATCCGACCCTCGATCTGATCAAAAGGAATTCCTGAATCGTATGGAGTCTCAAGAGTAGTCATCCATACATCTGTATAGATCGCGCCAATTTGCTTATCATGCCCTGATATCGTTTTTGTCTGCATGATTTTACCGATAAATCTATATCCGGATTTTACTTTCTTTGGTTGCATACCTCTCGTAGCATTCGCCCGCTCCTTCATGATCCGAAGTAAGCTTTCATTAAGCCCACTCTGCTTTTTCAGCTCGGTCTCGGTAGCAGCTATCTTTTCTCTCGCAGCCTTCTTTACAGCACTCACCTGTGAAGTGATGACCGCATCGGAGTGCTCATCGCAATCTCTCCGGTACTTTTCCATATCCTTTTTTGCTTTTTCGATATCCTGCTGATGGCGCTCTTTTTCAGACTCCCACCAGTACTCATACAACTTTCGATCGTGTTCGAGCTTCTCGTATTCGTCTTTATCAAGAACAACGTATGAGCCACTGCTACCTGCCGGCTCATATGTGTATCCTTTTCCCATAAAGGCTGTTTTTTTATTTACGTGTTCCATTTAGAGTCCTCTTATATAGTTGTTGGCAACAACTTCCAGACGATTGTGCCCGAGTGCCTTGCTCGCCTTCAGCATTGCTGCTTTGTCGAGCTTCTTTCCTGCTTCATCCTTACGGCAGGTATACACGTCGCTTTGATATTGTTTCCCGGTTCCAGCATTCACTCGATCATACGGGATATCCTCAATTTTCCTTGCATAAAGCTTATATATTTCGGTTGCATACTCTCCGCGGTATCCGTGGATGTCCGCATTTCTTGGAACATGCTGCCATACCTTTTCATCCGGTTTTGTGTTTTTCATTCGTCCAACGATCTGCTCAAGGTTTTTACCGATGATCGGAGCGTAACGCTCTCTTCCACCCTTATCCTTCCTATGATGAATAAAATACTCCTGATCAGAAAACCGACTGGCAGCATCTTTCAAAACATTCAAATGTTTCGTCTCCGTATCTGTCAGTACTTCTTTTCTTTCCAGCTCTTCGATTTCTTCCTTGAGCTGAGTCATGGTGATCAGATCCCGACCTTCCAGCTTTTCCAGAATATTCCGGCGACAACCGGTTCCGCGACAAAACTTTATAAACTCGTCGTTATTTGTTACGGAAAAGTGCCGGTCTCGCACGGCATCACCACGGCTTCTCTTTATATCCTCACGGTGTCTCTTCGGAGCTTCAAAAAAGTTCGGATCGTCCGGCTTGATACCGTACAGCTTTCCCAAAGCTTCCCTCTCAAGCGTGATCGTCCAGGCACTCAGTGGCTTACCATTCAGGCCACCATTATCTACTCTGGACTGTAGCCATTCATTGACATACTTTCTGGATGCTTTCAGTGTTGTGCATTCCGGATGCTGCGCCTGTATGTAATTGGCAAAATACTTGCAGTGCTTATAATATGATTCATATGTACTGTACGAAAAAATTTTCTCGCGGTCTGTCCCATCCGCGATAGCTTCCTTTTTGCTCGTCCCCTCACCGGCGCGGAGCATTTCGGTAAGTTTGTCATAGATCTGTTCTTTCAGGTCTTTCCTGTATTCTTTATTCTTTCTTCCCATTCCGCTCCTTCCTATTTTATATATGTCAAAAGACAAAGGCCTTTACCTTTGCTGTAAAATTCTTCTTTTATATATGATGGATTTTTTGTGATATCGGTTAAAGCTAGGCGGCTTCCCCATGATCCTCCGGATCCGGTTCGGCAAAAACACTTTTTTTCATTCCATATCCTTTCGGATCCTGGCGAGTCTTATGTGTGACTAAATTACACTTTTTTAATCCGGCTTATGTGTGCCTTCCTTTTTTATTTACTGTAGATCTGGTTCTACATTCCGATTTTACGGATTCGGCATCCTGGTCATTATTTTCTGTCCCGACCTAGACATCCTCCGTCGCACCTCGCGAGGCCCAAGCGATAGGCTTTATTTTGATACGGTATTTCCTTACCTCTTCCGTATGGTCGCTCATCTTTTTTACAGATATAAGAGCTATAATCTGTCCATTTGTTTGTAGTTACGGTTCTATCTATATATTTAACGGCTCGACAGAAGAAGCCTGAAGGCTATCTTTCTGAGATTTACGTGTGCCCTCGACACGGAACAATTATTGCTGCTGTCACAGCCACCATTTACGCAGTAGGTCCTATTTTATTTCTGCTACCAACAATTATAGACCGTGGAGTCCTGATACGTTTTACATCCGTCCGTTCAAATAGATTACTAGGAAAGACACATGATCCTTTGTACCTCGGCATAGGCGTCATCGGTATTGCCTGGATCACCTGAGATGTATCCTCTCAGATGGCAACTGAAAAAGTTAACCAACGTCCGCGATACGGACCGCTTCGGGCCTGATGGTCTTTTTATCCTCGCCCGAACGAGCTAACATTTGTTCTCTTATATAGTACCCCAATCCCGTCAAAAAATCAACATTATAAAACGATAAAATGCGTGCATATCGGTTTACCCGTTCATTCGCTTCGGGGGCAAAAAGCCCCTTGCTCTAACCGTGTAAACCGATATTATGTGCGCAGCCTTCGCCCTGGCTTCGCTTCTTTCCTCGCCCGTCTGTCCCCTCAATTCACTACCCTTCCCATGTCTCATCCTTGCCAAACTTCATGCCGATCAATGGAACTGCCCGAGCAAGATCCGGTTCTATCATCCGTTTTTAGCACTACTGGTGCCTCAATCACATATGTTATTAAATATACTAACATATGTGATTGAGGCACATTACCCGCCCACGCATCAACTAAAACTAGTTGGTTAATGATTGATTAATCAACAATGACAAAATGAAATGGATTATATTTACGTTTTTAAAGCCACCATTTTCTGTCATAATTAAGTTGAAGTATGATCAACAAATTAACTGAAAGGGGTTTTTATGGAAACTACGAAGCCAAAAAATACAAAAGTCCAGACTTTCCGTGACACTGCTACAGATGGTGAATGGAATAAACTGATTGAAACCGCACTCTCTACTACCCCGATTGGAACGAGAGTACAGGATGATTTTGGATTTTCATGGAGTGCCATCCGTAATGATGCAATCAGCCGTGGGTACTATGAGCCGAAGCGTCGCTCCTCTTCCACTGCTCCTGATCCAGCGCATGATACACCGATTTTTCATATCGCAGACATCACAGACGAGCCGGAGTGCATCTCCCGCTCTATCCAGCTCTACACGGATATCTCAGACAGGCTCAACGCACTTTGTAGCTCGAAGCAACAGTATACGAAGAAGGCCATACTCAATCAACTTTTAGATGAAGCACTGGAAAAGTATGTTTTTTAAGGTACACTAGAGAGTAGAAAATACTTCACACCGAAAGGACCTCAAATGAGTATTGCCGTAAACGATCTTGATAATTACTTTCTTATCTCATGCATCAATAATAGGGATCGTTATAATTCGTACACATCGGAAGATCGTTTAACTTTGACAAATAATCTACCATACCAAGCAAATACATCGATTCCGGATACCATGCTTTTTTATACAGTTCTCGAATCGCATCGTTTTCCAATGTTTCAATAATAAAAGCAAGATCGCCCATATCCTTTACGTGGTGACAAACATTGCTTTTAAATGTCTCAAATGAACTGCGAGACTCATCCATATCAACTTTGGTAATTATCATGACGTTGTTTTTCAAAACAGTCGCAAAACTCAAATCCAATTAGTATTATGACCGATGCAATAGTAGGAATCAGTGGTTTCATGATAAATCCAGCAATCAACGCTAAGATAATTATAGGATATCCAATTACCTTCACATTAAAGTTTTGCTCTGAAATATCAAGAAGACAGTCTATGGAAAGGGATATACCGCAAAGAAGTACACATTCCCTATTTGATTCATTTAACGCTGCCATGAATGCCAGGATGCATAATGCAGCGCTTATACCATATCCAATGACTTTTTTCATATTTTCCTTCCTTTTTCAGAAGACTTAACTCAACTTTTGAAGTCACACATCAGATTCTTTCAGCCTCTTTCTGGCTTTTTATCCGTTCCATGCAGGCGTCCGCTTCCGCCTTGATATCATCGTCGGCATCTTCATAAGGGCAGCTATGCTCGTACATATATTCCGGTGCGCAATCAATTTCACCATTCAGCCATACTACTACCCCATCTTCTATACCCGCTGTCTTAAAGACCTCCGGATCCCTGAGACATTCAAATACCGGCCCATTTAACTCATGAGCATCAAATACTCGTTTTTCGCCACCCATGAAGGTCAGTAAGAGCTTCATTCCATCCAGTATCTTTACGTCAAGTACCTTTACTTCAAGTGTATCTACTGACAGAATTTCTTTCTCATTCAGTTTTACCAATTCTGCCACGATTATTTACTTCATAAACACCAAGGTACTTCACGAGTTCACCATCATGTCTATGCTTCGGCTCCTTTACCTTCCAGTCGATATCCTCAAACTTCACATAACCGGAAGTATCTGTGGATGAGGTAGAAGTACCGGAGCCAGAGCCACCAGCTGTACCGGAACCGCCTGCGCCACCAGAGCTGCCCGTTTCGCCGGAGCCACCCACGGATGGAGAGTTACTGGATGTGTTTGCAACGATCTTTGTCTGTACGACACCGTTTACCGTCCACGCGCCGTCCGCATTTACAGTAAAACCATCCGGTGTAGTTGTGGAGGCGAGCATGTAGCCGTTCTGATCGAAGTAATAGCACTCTGCGATACCGTCGTTGTTACCATCGATCCACTGCCAGCAGTTTGCGTGCCATGTGGTGTTTGTCTCATTCGTGCCATACCACCAGCCGGTCATATTGTGCTGCCAGCCGGACGCAAAAACATTCATTGTCATCGTAGCTACCACAGATGCGGTCGCAACCGCGGTTAAAATCTTTTTACGCATATCATGTCTCCTTTTGTGATGAATCAACATTTAAATGGTATCTTTTTTGTATGCTTCTATTTTACCATGCCGCTTTTGCATTCCCGGAAAATTTGATTTTCAGATAACTATTTTGATGTTTTCTTGTATTTTTTCAAATACAATCCATTCTTTTTTCTCATATTCAAAAAAGAGGCCGATTTACGACCTCTGTAATGATTGACTCTATCGTAATTCCCTGCCGGTTAGATCCTTAATGATATAAGAACCGTCATTCAGAAACTTCGCTCTTTCTATGATCCGGGATACCAACGACCGGATCTCCGTTTTTTTATTCTGATAAGCAACATCGTCGAAATGCGGTATACCGCAATCGTCAAAGACATATAAAGATGAGTACATTTTTTCAGCAGCATCGTTCAGCTCATTGAGCATCGCATCCTGATCAATGACATCAATGCCGGTTATCAATGTTTTTGTATTTGGATCGTATATATCTTGCCAGATTGGACCATGCTCAAAGTCGAATTTGATTTTCAATTCTTTAGTCATACTTCTCGCCTCTCTGTATACGGCGGCCTAAGAAATGCATCATAATACTTCATGATGCTCTCGCCCGTATTCTGATAAGTGTTCCCACCATAAAAGAAATCTTCGAGCTCATAGCGTGCCTCGCTTAATTCACCCACCCGATGACTATTTTTCGGATCCTGCATGGTGAGCTCAAGAAACTCCATTGCCTTTTTATAGAAATTAGCGGTTTTCTTATCGTCGCCCCTGCTCTTCCATCGGATGGCACGGTTGATTTCACCTCCGACATTAGCAAGCTGAGTTCCTACGGGCATATTAAACCATTTTTCGTGATCATCCATTTTGAAGCTATCCTTTTATTCGTTTTCTACGGATATGCCAATACCTTTTTTGTTCTGAAGCCTACGTAAAGCTTTTCTCCTGGCTAATGCATCCAAATCGCCATACTGATGTGTGTCAAAGTCAAAAAATGACTGCTTATTTTCCATCAGCCGATCTGCCTGAGCTACCGCAGCATCCGGATGTCTGTACTTCCATACCACCTGAAGAACATAATAAAACGGATTTGTAGCATCATTGATCGTCCCCTGATGAGCCATACGCTCACCAATGACTACGATGTCTTTATATGTCAGAGAATCAAAGCATTTCTTAATATCTGCAGTCTGAACTTTCTTCTTCTCAATCCAGAAAAAGTCACGCTGCAGGCGACCAACCTGCATGCAGGTGATCTTTATCATCCGTATCACATCCGGATCCAGGCGTCTCATATACTCATCCGAAGCTTCGATGATATCAAAACGCTTATCTGAATAGTTTTTCAGATGACGCTCAATCCGTGCTTCACGCTGTTCCGGCGTCTCCGTAGTCACATCCACTACTGGATACCTTCTCTTCGCTACCTTCCGCTTCCCGGAGCTGGTGAAAAGATTCCATACGGTCGGCAGAAGTCGTTCTACATCATAGGTTCCAAAAAGATACGCACACTCACTTTTATAAAAAACGAAGAACTTTTTAGCCGCAGCATCACGAATGGATGTAAAGCGCTCTGGTTGAGACATAATGGAGTTCAGCTTTCGAGCTAAGAACGCTTCCATCGTAACGCAAAAAGCATAGGAATCCCATCCACTCCATTCAAGGAGATTCAAAATCTCCAGCGCCACAGGATCACTTGAGGCACGGGACTGAAGCCAGTCAAACCAGGTAAGCCCCGCTCCCCCGGCCCCCCTCTCCGCTGAAGTAGAGAAAGATACCCTAGAAGAACTTGCTAAAGGTGCACACACAGACCCAGTGGCCGATTTTGCACTTTCAGTCGAATGTCCAGTACCCTCCCTGACAGAATCGATGGCAATAATCTCAACTTCCTTTTCCTGAAAATTCTGGCGATTGGCAGCCTTCGCATACCGCATCAATCCCTCAGCCTTTGCAATCGTGCAAACTGTTCTGCGGGACACACCTGCAGCTTCCGATATCTGATCGTACGTCAAAGAATCGGCCTGCGTCAGCAGCTCGACAACCTTTTTCCGTGTTTCTTTTTTCAATTCCCTGGCAACTCTTCTATCAGCTGCTCGTTTCAGGCCCTGCCCAATACCCAGTGTTTTGATTTCGACATCCGTGAGGCCCAATGTATTAATCACATAGGAGTTGGAGAGTTTGTAGAACCCCCTGTGATCCTCTCCCACACTCTGATCTGTCTCCTGGATGATATGATTCAATTCATCTTGTGGCAATGGATCCGCAAATCGCTCGTTCATCTCCTGCAGACGCATCACTGCAGTACTCCGGTCGATTTGTACCATGGCCGAATATCCAATGAATAAAATCTGCTCCCTGCAGCCATTACAATTTTTTCCGCGCAGCTCCTGCAGTTTCTCCAGTTGTTCCAGACGAATGGATAAAAATGGCAAACAGTACTCCGCAAACGATACTACCGGTCCGGAAGCGATTTCCTTTTGCTTCCTTTCTTTCTCTTCTTTTTCCTTTTTATACTCTTCTTCTGTTTTCCAGTCCCACAGATGGCAGTCCTGTACCAGCTCAGATAACTCATAAAAATGCTCGGACACGCTAATAAGCCGACAGAATTTGTCGGCTTTCGTATTATATGTCCCTGGCAGACGACAAACACGGGCATCATCCAGCACGGCACCATCCACCTCGATCATATCCTCTCCGGCCAGGATATCCCGATACTTTTCAAAAATGGCTTTTCTCACCTTTTTAAAAAATGCGATCATCTTCTCAGCCCGCCACGTGTTGGCAATCGACCTTTTCAGACAGTACTGGAGGCCGTAACCGCGCCCTGTATCCGTGATCATGGTCGGGGCTGCGAGAGTTTCTGCAGAATAGGCCTCCTGCAGAATGCTCAGAACTCTCGCCTTTGCAATCTCGACGACAGATGAATCCTCAGACGTATGGCAGTCTATGTCTATGTAGATCGACTCAAAGTTGAAAACATCTGTAGCCTTCCGTCTATTGCCCTTAAATGTGTTAACCGTCGTATATGTATCGAGATCTGTGCCTGTTGCGGCCAGCTCACCTATATCGCATGTACTGAACGGGACCATCTGATCCCCATGCCTCTGAAGGCGGATCATCTGTCCGCCCTTTTTATCATGATGCAAAGTCTGTAAAAATCTAATTTTTTCCATTTCCATAGCGGTCAAATGACTCCCTCCTTCCTGTAATTTAGACAACGTGGTATGAAACCTATCAGATTCTCAAAAAAAAGAGATCTGTCGAAACAGATCTCTTTTATCTATTTCACTATATATAGTTTATCCAAAATGAACTGGATACGCCATATATGGTGCGGTTGTCAATTTTCACTTTTCTGAACTAATTTTTCAAAAGGCCCATCAGAACGAGCTTTGCGGCTTGTCATTGTCGGGAAAAGTTGGTGCTTATCGTCGGAAAAGTTGGTGCTTGCTGTCGGGAAAGTTGGTGCTTTAGATAGTAATTTCAACACCGATTATTGACCTTCCCTCTGTCAATACCTCATAGTCTTTTATATAATTCTCTCTTTTAAAGGAATCCAGAATCTTCATTACCATTTTATGTAATGCAGACTTTTTGTCTCTGATATTTTTGATTTCACTATTGTACCAGAGCTCTGAAATCATGCTCTTTTTATCTGGATCATAGTATATGATTTCCTTGATGTCTGATTTATTACGAGCTTTTTTAATCTCTTCTATTCTCTGGATGAGATATCTCTTTGTTAATATTCCGTCGTCTGTGTCACTGATATCTTCTATTTCCAGTAGTGCCGTCGGGACAGATACGATTTTTCCGGTCCTCTCCGCATAGTCATATAGAATCGGCACTTCTTTTACAGAGAATCCATTCATGTATGTTTCTCCGTTGACTGCCTTCAGCTGGACTTCACTGAGCGGTAATAAATAGTCGGTGAATGTAGCTACATCTCCTGCTCGTAGATTTATTCCACGAGCCAAATACTCTTCTGTACAGTCAATGGTGATTCGGATTAACGCCAGTTTTCTAAGGCTTCTGGTGATCGCACCGGCCTTTTGTGGCTTGATGTAGGCTTTGGCATCACCGGCCATGACTCTCGCAACCATTTCCGGAGTAAAAGAAATGCAGCCGCTTTTATATAAAGTGTATACCGAGTCCATCACTGCCAAATCATAAAGTGTAACGTTATGACTTGATAACTCGATATCCTTATCATTCCATAAATTCAGAATTACGATTGCATTTTTAGACGGAACCGTAACAAGTTCCGTTGGATTTTCAGAGTTTACCAGTCCACCAGTAGTACATATATACTTAGCGACTCGTGAAATATTGAATTTTTCAACTTCGAATTTTGGCAGCCTTGCTTTTGGTTCTTCCATATTACTCCCTTTTTTTTGACTTCCACTCCGTATCTCCGAAAAGTTGTTCCAACGGGCTAGGTAGAATGCGGCTCACTATTTTCCCATCTAGGACTCCAGATGTGATTCCTTCTGGTAGCCAGTCAATATGTATAACATACTCATAAAATTTCTTCTTTTCTTTTTTCCCTATCGTTTTTAGATCTTGAACATATTTGTTCATTTCTCCAGCAGAACTAAATGATATATTTTCTGCTCGCCATATTAGTTCTCTTCTTTGGTTGTTTGTAATTCTTTTTTGATCCTGCACGAAATCAAGCATCCACCTCGTCACTTCTCGAATCTTAACCATATAGTATTCGTCTACTTGTTTTTGGTATGGGAATCCGCTCATAGGTATATCCCCTTTTCTTCATATCTTGTATTTATGTTATATCTATCTTGCATTTATTCTGTTGTTATCTTGTATTTGATTCTAAAATCATGTTGACATATTGTGTAAGTGTCTGATGATACCTGTCTGAACCATCCACGATTTTATCATATACATCCGCATCAAACTTCACATAAATCCGCTTTGATGCTTGTCCTTTTCTTCGTGGAACAAAGTCCTTTGATGGCTTCATCGGCAACTGATCGTACCAGGCACGAACATGCTCCGGATCAGCATTGCGAATCATTGAATTGATATAATAGGCTGCAGTGACTCCTGATTTTTCAGCTTCACATTTTATAGTCGTATACACTGTATCCGTAAAAGCCATGTTTATTTTTTTTGATGTCTCAGGCACGGCGGAATTCTTTTCAATCACTGCTTCAGCTCTTCTATAAGCCGCATACTTTTCATGCTGATTTTCATTACTATCATGTATTTGTATTGTATCTATCTTGTGTGTATCTTGTATCTGTGTTGTATTTGCATACATTCCAGACAAATCCAACTTTCTTTTTGCCATTTCTATCCAACCTCTCGTTCCAATTCCTCCGCAAATCCTTTGACAGCTTCTGCGGCCCGACTTCCTGGATCATAGTCAGTGATTCCGATGTGTGCTGCTACACACTCGCTCAGAGAGACAGCTTGTGGGATCTTTGTATCAAAGATCTTTGTCCCGGCTCCTACAGCCATTCTTTCAGCAACCTCCTGAACCTGTTTTCCAAGATTTGTCCGATCATTACTCCGGTTGAATAAAATTCCGGAGATCTTCAGTCTTGTATTCGTCGTTTCCTGGATCTCCGCGATTGATTCCAGGATGCCCGAATTTCCTTCCAAAGAGGCGATATCCGGAAGCATGATTACAACTGCATAGTCCGATACAGATAGAGACAGGTAATGTCCCCATCCTGGCGAAGGATTTACATCAACAAATATGTAATCATATTTGTCCTTTGCTACCTTTAATTCGCTCCGAAGTCTACTAATCTTAGCATCCATGCCAAGCTCCGCTACTGCCATATTCGCCGGAATAAGGTCAAGGTCTTCTTTGACAGCAACAGCCACACTTTCCAGAGACACACCACCTTTCAGTACATCTACGATTGTTTTCATGGAATCTGACCGCTGAACTCCTGAGAAAAAGGTCAGATTGGCCTTCTGTCCGTCCATATCAATCATTAAGATCTTTTTCCCAAGACCTGCAAGTTCCCAGGCCGAGTTAAAGCAGACGGAGGTTTTTCCGACTCCGCCTTTCTCATTAATGAATGTAATGATTTTTCCGTCCATATATTTTCCCTTTCTATCTTGTATTTATCTTATTGCTATCTTGTATTTATCTTGTGGTTATATTATATATCGCACTTACAGCATGGTCAATGCTATCTTGTATTTATCTTGTTGCCATCTTGCATTTTTATTGACAATTTTATAAATACAGAGTAACCTATATATGAAGGGAAAACCTTTTGAGCTACACACTCATTAAAATGTGCTACGCCTGTGAAGTGAATGCCGGGATGGAATTCGGTAAACACAGAGGCTCACAAAGGTGGCAACTTACCATAATCCATCTTAGCTTTAGCGAAAGAAAGTTGTATTAATAAAGATTGTAAAGCCCTGCAGTATTGCAGGGCTTTATTGTTTCAAGGAGAATTATGGATACAATACAAGAATGTGCATTAAATTTTAAACTACTCATAGAAAATACTACATATGTATTTCATACTTCTCTAAATAAAAAAGCTATTGTTTTCAGTATCGAT
>ERZ1026898.1023-NODE-1023-length-14749-cov-9.533687_pt1 | contig 14749 bp, 9 predicted proteins | sample MGYA00380178_ERZ1026898 | MGnify/ENA primary metagenome ERZ1026898 (study PRJEB33269, sample SAMEA4719814) | human gut metagenome | biome: human-associated habitat; feature: organic feature; material: feces | place: Cameroon | collected 2013-10 ... | reverse complement strand
CTAATTTTGAGGAATAATATTCAGAGACAATGGACAAGAAGGAACTTGAGATAATGTCGCCGGCCGGCAATTTCGAATGTCTGTACGCCGCGGTACAGGGCGGGGCCGACTCCGTCTATTTCGGGGTGGGCAACCTCAACATGCGTTCGCATTCGGCGAACAATTTCACTCCGGATGACCTGCCGAGGATCGTGGAGATCTGCCGGGAATATGGAGTCAAGACCTACATGACTCTGAATATCGTCCTTTACGGGGATGATCTCGCCCCGATGCGGGAGGCTCTGGACGCGGCCAAGGCGGCGGGAGTGAACGCCATCATCGCCTCGGACATGGCTGCGATAACATATTGCCGGAAGATCGGGCTGGAGGTCCACATCTCGACCCAGCTCAACGTGTCGAATGTCGAGGCGCTGCGGTTCTATTCTCAGTTTGCCGACGTGATCGTGCTGGCCAGGGAACTCAACCTGCATCAGGTCAAGGATATTCATGAAGCCATTGTAAATGAGGGAATCAAAGGCCCTTCCGGCGATCTGGTCCGGATTGAGATGTTCGCCCACGGAGCTCTCTGCATGGCGGTTTCGGGGAAGTGTTACCTGAGCCTCCAGACCTACGGGGCATCGGCCAACAGAGGGGCTTGCTACCAGCTTTGCCGCAGGGGCTACGAGGTCACGGATCTGGAGACCGGCACGAAACTGAACATCGACAACAAGTACATCATGTCGCCCAAGGATCTGTGCACCATTGAGTTCATGGACAAGATCATCGACGCAGGCGTGAAGGTCTTCAAGATCGAGGGGCGGGCAAGGAGCGCTGAATATGTCAAAAAGACGGCTGAGTGCTACCGTCGGGCGGCGGATGCCGTCTGCGAAGGACGTTACACACCTGAACTGGCTGCATCTTTGAAGGAGGAGTTGTCCGAGGTCTTCAACAGAGGATTCTGGGACGGTTACTATCAAGGTGCCAGACTCGGAGAATGGAGCGATGTCTATGGCAGCCACGCCACACGCAAGAAGATTTACTGCGGCAAGATCACCAACTGGTTCGACAGGATTTCAGTCGCGGAAGTGCTGGTGGAGTCGGAGGCCTTGAGAAAAGGTGACGACATCCTGATCATCGGGGAGACTACAGGAGTGATCGAGCAGAATGTCAGTGAGATACGTGTGGATCTAAAGCCGACGGAAGAAGCCGTGAAAGGGACGCTTTGCTCCATTCCTGTCATATTCCCGGACGACATTCGCACGCCGGGCGGCAAAAAGATCCGTCGGGGCGACAAGGTTTTCATTTGGAGTGAAGTCTGAGACCCGCTCTTCAGGTCACTGAGCCTGTCGAAGTGACCGAAGATTCAGCGGCGGAAACCACATGCGGCCGTGGAAGCTGACTCTTTGTAAACAAATGTTTTGGCGAATCCTCCTCCTGCCTGTTCCGGGGGTGAGTAGTATCGGTTAAGTTATTGAAGAATAGTACTTTACCCTCCACTTGAATATCATTCATGATGAGGTTCTGCGGAAATCTGGACAGTGGATAGGATTTCTTGTAAGTAAGGCTCATCTTATTGCCATGACTCACAGCTGTTTGAAGCAGCGTACCGCCGAATATGCCAAAAACACAAGTTATAAGATTACTCCTCAGACTTCGGGCAAGGATTTCCGGGACAAGTTTGTGTCCGTAAGCCCTAACGTGGTGCTTGTTGTCTGCGGACACACCGGCAAGCCCGGCGATTTCGAGGATGCTGTGGCAAATCGTGTGGACAAGAATGTGGCCGGCCGCAATGTGCATCGGATGATGTTCAACTTTGATGATTTCTATCATGCCAAGAAGTTGTTCTATCACACTTTCGGCTTGACCTTGTCGTGTTCGTTCTGATTATTATTCTATCCACCCTTCCGGGAACTGCATCGTGACGCAGTGGAGGCCGCCGTGGCCGGAGAGGAGTGGACGGCAGTCGATCATGATGACCTCCCTGTCCTGAAACACTTTCTGAAGCCTCGTGCGGACAATCCCGTCAAGTTCCGAGCCGGTGCCAGGCACAAGAACCGCTCCGTTGATGATCAAGAAGTTCGCGTAGGACGCCGGAAGAGGATAGTCATCCAGAAACATCTGTTCCGGCTTCGGGAGCGGAACGAGTCTGTACGGCTTCCCGTCAAGTGTCCTGAAGGACTGAAGCTGCGCTTCCATATTCATTAACGACTCGTAGTCAGGATCTTCCGTGTTGTCGCTTTTGAGGTAGGCGATTGTCTCATGGTCGCAGAACCGCGCCAGAATGTCGATGTGGCTGTCGGTGTCATCGCCTGAGAGGCTGCCGTTGTCCACCCAGAGCACGCGCTTGAGGCCGAACGCCTGCTTGAGCTCGCCCTCGATCTCCTCCTGGGTGAGATATTCATTCCTGTTGTCGCTGCAGAGGCATTCCGAGGTGGCCATCAGAGTGCCGGCACCGTCGGTGTCGATGCTGCCGCCCTCCAGTACGAACGGGCGCATGTCCACGCACATCACCTCATCGGCGAAAGCCCTGTCAAAGAATATCTTCTTGGTGATTCCGTTGTCGAAGTCGGACGCGAACTTAAGGCCCCATCCGTTGAAGACGAAGTCGTAGAGGTACTTCTCTCCGTTGTCGCCATAGACCGCGATTCCTCCGTGGTCTCGCGCCCATGTGTCGTTGATCGGACACTCCTGAAACTGGATCTTGGAAGCGTCCACGCCAAGTTCGGTCAATCTCTTCGTGACGGCTTTGATGTCAGCCGTCACCAGCAGCACCTTTTCGAAGCGCAGTATCGCGGAGATGATCCGCCCATAACATTCCTGCACCTTCTCCAATTCGTACCAAGGTGTCGTCTCGTCAGGCCAGGTGAGCATCACCCCGCTCTGTCTCTCCCATTCAGCAGGCAGTCTCATATTTTTTCGCGGTTTATTTTTCGCAAAAATAGTAAATTTATGCCGATAAGTATTAATCTTGATCAAGGGCAATGGATTTGGCTGTATATTGTCGAATATGAACGTGACGGTTGTAATAGCGCCGATATTTACCTGTCTGTAAAAGATCTATTTACAAATCGATAGACACTGTCTGTCGAATTACAACCACAACAACTCCATTTGCGAAATCAATATTATATCTATAGACTCAGAAAATCAAGTGAAGATGATATAATCCTAAAGAATATTCTATTTCTGCAAGATTATAAATATCTTTGCGTATAGAGCTGTATGGAGATGATAAAGGAGAATTGAGTATGACTATGAATGAGAGCTTGGAAAAGAATATAAGCAGTATAATTGCCGACATCAAGATCATCATTGAACAAGGTCGTAGTGAGGCCTATTCTTCTGTCAATGGCATCATGATTGAAACCTATTGGCAAATAGGGAAACGCATAGTGGAGGAAGAACAAGGAGGACAGGAACGGGCTGTGTACGGAGAGCAACTTATAGACAAGCTGTCTAGTCGGCTGACCCATGATTATGGAGAAGGCTTTTCAGCGCGTTATCTGAGGGCATTTCGCAAATTCTATATCGCTGTCCCTAACTACGAGATTTGGAAATCGCGATTTCCAAATCTTCAGTGGACTCACATTTTTCGGACCTTGCGTGTAGGTGATGAGACAGCGATACGTTGGTACTTGGAAACTGCTTCACAAGAAATGTGGAGTGTAAGGACACTGGACAGAAATATCAGTACACAATATTATGAGCGGCATTTTACACAGCCACAGTTGCCAATGACTGAAAAACAGCCTACAAAACCGGAACTTTTTAAGAACCCGATTGTGGCTGAATTTTTAGGATTCAAGCAGGACAATGGCTTTTCGGAAGAAGAACTCGAATCAGCGATCATCGACCATCTTCAAGACTTCCTTATGGAATTGGGACGAGGTTTCGCCTTTGTGAAACGCCAACAAATGATTAGAACTGATGCTCAAGATTATTTTATCGACTTGGTTTTTTATAATGTAATCCTCAAATGTTATGTGTTGGTTGATTTGAAAATAGGTAAAATAACCCATCAGGATGTAGGACAAATGGATATGTACCGCCGAATGTATGACGAGTTGAAACGGACGGACGGGGATAATCCAACAATCGGGATTGTGCTCTGTTCTGATACGGATTCTGATATTGCGAAGTATTCCATCCTGAAGGGTAATGAGCAACTTTTCGCCGCGAAATACTTGCCGTTTCTTCCTACAGAAGAAGAACTTCGTAGAGAAATTGAACGCCAAAAGGAAATCTATATGCTGCAACAACAAAAATAGGGTTGAGTGAGAGTGGGCTGAATGACGACATGTTGATACGAAGCTGCTGTAATTCGGGTAATCTATAAGGTTTGGTTGATTGTAATTGTCTATGAAATTTCGTTTGGAATCATCATACAAGCCGTCGGGGGATCAGCCGGGGGCGATCGAGGGGCTTTGCGAGGCTCTGAGTCAGGGTGTGGGGGACGTGACATTGCTGGGTGTGACTGGATCAGGAAAGACCTTCACTATGGCGAACGTCATCGAGAAACTTCAGAGGCCGGCGCTGATTCTCAGCCACAACAAGACGCTGGCGGCGCAGCTTTACGGAGAGTTCAAAAGCTTCTTTCCGTCCAACGCCGTTGAATATTTCGTCTCGTACTACGACTATTATCAGCCAGAGGCGTATCTTCCGACAACCGACACCTACATCGAGAAGGATCTCAGCATCAACGACCAGATCGACAAACTGCGCCTCAGCGCCGCCTCGGCCTTGATGTCAGGGCGTCGGGACGTGATCGTGGTCTCCAGCGTGTCCTGTCTCTATGGTATTGGAAACCCGGAGGATTTTCACGCTCAGTCTGTTGTGGTCAAGAGGGGCGAGCAGCGCAGCCTGACAAGGCTCCTTTACCATTTGGTTGACGCCAACTACAGTCGTACTGAAGTTGATTTCAAAAGAGGTACCTTCCGGGTTCGTGGAGACACCGTGGATGTCTTTCTCGGAGGCTCTGACGAGGCTGTGAGGATCGAGTTTTTCGGTGACGAGATTGATTCTTTGTCCCTGATAGATCCGCTGACCGGTGCGCACATCGAGTCTCTGGACGAGGTTCCGATCTTCCCGGCAACTAACTTCGTGACCACGAGGGAGCGCGGCATCAAGGCCGTGAGCATGATTCAGGATGACCTCAAGAAACAGATCGACTATTTCAACGAGATTGGCAAAGGCTTGGAGGCCAAAAGATTGCAGCAGAGGGTGGAAAACGACCTTGAGATGATAAAGGAGATGGGATACTGCCCCGGCATTGAGAATTATTCCCGCTATCTGGACGGCCGTCAGCCAGGCCAGAGGCCGTTCTGCCTCATCGACTATTTCCCGAAGGACTTCATCACATTCATCGACGAGAGCCACGTCACGATTCCGCAGATCAGGGCGATGTACGGCGGCGACCACGCGCGAAAGTCTGTCCTTATTGAATATGGTTTCCGCCTTCCTGCTGCCTCGGACAACCGACCTTTGACCTTCGATGAGTTCAACTCTATTACCGATCAGAAGGTCTATGTCAGCGCCACACCGTCGGACTATGAGCTGGAACGCTCCGACGGTCTTGTGGTCGAGCAGGTTGTGCGGCCTACCGGCCTGCTGGATCCTCCGATCGAGGTGCGTCCGACCAAGAATCAGGTCGATGATCTTGTCGAGGAGATCCGCAAGAGAGCCGAGAAGGATGAGAGGGTACTCGTCACGACCCTGACCAAGAGGATGGCCGAGGAGTTGACCGACTATCTGGACAAGATCGACATCCGGGTGCGCTACATCCACTCCGATGTGGACACCGGGGAGCGCGTGGAGATCATCGAGGACTTCAAGAACGGACTCTTCGATGTTTTGGTCGGAGTGAACCTTCTGCGTGAGGGACTGGATATTCCTACAGTGTCTCTTGTGGCTATTCTTGACGCAGACAAGGAAGGCTTCCTCCGCTCGGGAAGGGCGTTGACCCAGACCGCCGGGCGAGCCGCAAGAAACGTCAACGGCCTTGTGATAATGTATGCCGACACGGTCACCGAGTCGATGGAGCAGACCATCCGCGAGACCAACCGCCGCAGGACGAAGCAGATTGAATATAACAAACTCCACCACATCACCCCTAAGCAGGTTGAGGTCAAAAGGAATATCCTTGTGTCGGAACTTTATGGCGAGCCGGATAAGGCTGTCAACCCTCGTGTCAAGAATGGGCCGAGCGGAAGGGTCAGCGCGGCGGATTCGGTTTCCGATCCGACCTATATTCCTAATCCAAGTGACTTGGGAAGAGGAACGGTTTCGGTTGGTTTGGGTCACGATTCCAAGAGGGAAGGCAACACGGCTTATGTGGATGGATTCGTAAAGGCCGACCTTGCCGCCGTGCTTCAGGATCCGGTGATCCGTTCGATGAGCCGGGAGCAGATCCAGAAGACCATCGCGGAGGACAAGCGCAGGATGGAGAAGTCCGCGGCTGACCTGGACTTCAGCGAGGCAGCGCGCTACCGCGACGAGATGTGGGCTCTGCAGGAATATCTGAAGGTCTGGAAGGATTGATTTGTCCGGTCACTTCGACAGGCTTTACGCCCTGTTGACTTTCGTCACGTGCTTGAGTGTCTTGATCTGGGAGATGACCTTGTCAAGCTCCATGTTGGACGGCACAGAGATTCTCATCGTGATTTCGTAGGTGCCGCTCCGCCGGTTCTCGTTGACGTTGAATGTCCTGAGCGAAGCCTTGAACGTGTTCACGATTTCGGTGATCTGACCGATCACGGAGGACTCCATGTCCGCGATGATCTTCAGCGAGCTCTGGAAACTGCCGCCGGCAGGGGAGTCAGCCCACTTTACTTTCTGGATTCTGTACGGATAGGTGCTGATCAGCCTCGCAGCGTTAGGGCAGGAGATCCGGTGGATCTTGATGCCTTCTGTCCTGGTCACGAACCCGAACACATCGTCCCCAAACACCGGATGGCAACATTTTGACATCTTGTAGTCCAGACCCTTGAGGTCACGGGCGTTCAGCACAAGGATGTCGTCCGAGGAATGCCTGTTCCCCCAGTCGGACGACCTCGTTCCGATCCTTTCAGCCTCCGCCTCTCTCGCCGCCTCTATGGCCTCCGCCGCGATCCTGTCCCTGTCGAGGATGTAGTTCTTCACATCGTTCACATCGACTTCCCCGTCAGCGATCGCGGCATAGAACGAATTGATTGTGTTGTATTTAAGTCTCTTTAACAGCTCGGCCACAACGTCATCCGGCAGCTCCAGTTTCCAGTTCTTCAGCCTTCTGCCCAGAAGTTCCTTCCCCTGTGCGGCTTTCTTATATTCCTCTTCATTGAGTTCCTGCCTGATGCGGTTGCGGGCCTTGGAGGTCACGACGAAGTTCAGCCAGTCAGAGGACGGCTTCTGGTTCTTGCCGGACATGATGTCCACGACATCTCCCGTCTTCAGTTTCTCCCTGATTGACACCGCCTTCCCGTTGATCCGGCCTCCGGCGCAGCGCACTCCAAGCCCTGAATGAATGTTAAAGGCAAAGTCCAGCACGGTGGCTCCGGCCGGCAGGATCCTCAGCTCCCCGGACGGCGTGAACACGAATATCTCCTTGGAAGGCGGCTGCGGAAGCTCGTCCGGACTGCCTTCGTGAGGGTGCTCAAGGGCGTAGCGCACGGAAGTCAGCCATTTATCCAGCTGGGCTTCATGCTTGATGCCCTTGTAGGACCAGTGGGAGGCCTGTCCGTTCTCCGCCTCGTCGTCCATTCTCTTTGTCCTGATCTGTACCTCGATGTAGGCTCCGCTCTTGTTCTTGACAGTGATGTGCAGGGACTCGTAGCCGTTAGGTTTAGGGTTCGTCACCCAGTCGCGCAGACGCTTGGTGTCGGCTTCATATTCTTCAGTCACATAGGAATACACTTTCCAGCAGAGGTCTTTTTCCGTCCTGGTGTCAGGCTCGCAGTCGATGATGAAACGGATGGCGAAGACGTCATACACCCCCTCGAACGGCACTTTCTGCTTCTGCATCTTCCTCCAGATTGAATATGCCGTCTTGGTCCTGATCTTCAGCTTGTAATGGATTCCGTCATCGGAAAGGGTCTTCTTGAGCGGTTCGATGAACTCCTCGGTCAGCCTGATCCTGTCTCTTTCGGTCGCCTTCAGCTTGTTGGTGATGGCGCGGTACTGCTCCGGCTCGGCGAAACGGAAGTAGATGTCCTCCATCTCGCTCTTGATGTTGTATAGCCCAAGCTGGTGAGCCAGAGGAATGTAGAGCATCAGTGTCTCCAGAATCTTCTTCTCTCTGGAGGCTTTCGGGAACATCTCCAGATGCCTCATCACCTCCAGCCGGTCGGCGATCTTCAGGACAGTCACACGTGGGTCAGTCGAGTACTGCACGATCAGTTTCTTGTAGCTTTCGGCCTCAAGGCGTGTGTCTTTCGGCTTGATCGTCGCGATTTTGTTCAGTCCCTCCACCATTTTGTACACATCCTCCGGGAATCCGCCTGAGTGCAAATCAATCTCAGGATGCTTTCTGGTCGCCTCGTGGAGGAACACCGCCGCCACGCAGTCCGCCGGCAGACCGATTTCGTCCGCCGCGATCAGCGCCACGTTGACCGGATGCTCGATGAAGGGGTGTCCGTTGCCGCGCGTCTCGTCCGCCAACGCCGCCGAAGCTATAGCGTACGCTTTGTCGATGAGAGCCTGCCCGCCCTCATCGTACTGGGGAAATCTCTGATGAATCGTGTCCATAGCAAAGTCCGTTTTGCGCCCGAGGGCATCATTCCTCTCAAAAATACAAAATTTCTTCAAATAAGAAGCTGTTTTGAATTGTTTGTTTGAAGGTTTGAGAGTGAAAAACTTCAGTTTCGACCGCTTCTTCCAAGGAAGATAGCGGTGCTATCTGACTGAAGAAGCGGGAAGAAAATGAAGATTTTTCACCTCAAAGAACATTTCAAACAATTCAAAACAGCTTCTAAGACACTGTTTTGCCTTCTTTGTTTGGCCCGAGGTCCGGCAAGGTGGTAAATTTGCCGGTAAATTTTCACATGAATTGGTAAATTTCAGGTAGGTGCTGATATTTACCACCTTGTGTTATTTGATGTTACAAGACCCATGACTATCTTTGACGCACTTTTTCGTCCTGCGAGAATAATCAAACCCAAATATTTTATGAGAAGACAAAGAATATTCATCATGCTGTCCGCTGTGTCTCTGCTGCTTGTCGGCTGCGCGAACTACGACTCGGACATCAACCGGATTGACGAGGAGCTTGACCGGATCGAGAACACACGCATCAAGTCTCTTTCAGAGCAGATTGACCGGATCAACGTCTCGCTTCCGAAACTGGAGCAGGCCGACAAGGATCTCAAGGACATGATCAAATCCTTGGAAGGCACCGCCGGCGACCTTCAGAAGGCCATCGCGGAGAACGGGACGAAGATTGAGGCTGTGAACGCGGATCTCGCGAAGGCGCTGGATGAGCTCCGGAGCACTGACGCCAAGGACAAGGAGGAGGTCATGGCCGCCTTGACGGCAGCCAAGGCCGAAATTATCGCAAGACTCGACGCCATGAAGACCGAGGCGGAGAAAAAGCTGGAAGCCGTGAACGGCACGATCGCGGCGCTTCAAGAGAAGGACACCCAGCTGGAGAAAAAGATCTCAGATCTTAAGGACTACGCCGACAATGTCCTCGCCGAGGCCAAGGAGCATGCCGACAAGGGAATCGCCGGCGCCAAGGATTGGGCATTGGCAACGTTCTCCACTCTTGAGAGCCAGAAGGCTATAGAGGAGGACATCGCCTCCATAAAGGGGAGCGTTGAGGGTCTGAAGGCCTCTGTGGCCGATCTTGAGAAGAGGCTCACGGAGAAATTCTCCAAGGATCTTGAGACGGCCGTCGCAGGTCTGGATTCCAAGATCTCGGAGCAGGTGACAGCACTGACTGCGGCCTACACCAACGCCATCTCTACAGCCAAGACAGAGATCGAGACAGCCTACACAGCCGCGATCAAGTCCGCGATCGAGAATCTGGAGGCATCCTTGAAGGATTGGGTCAACGAGACGCTGACTGGCTACAGCACCGTTGCGGCCACGGAGGCCGGGATCGCTGCGCTGAAGGACGATCTCGAGGGACAATTGTCCGGCCAAAAGGCATATCTTGAGGGCCTTTTGACCTCCTTGTCGAATGACATGACGAAGGACAACGCCGAATTGAAGAAACTTGTGGACGCCAACGCCAAGGCCATAGAGGCTAACAAGAAAGCCATTGAGGAGAGTGCCAAGAAGATCACTCAACTGGAGAGCGACCTCGCCGCCGCAAAGACAGAGATCAAGACCGCCTATGAAAAGGCCATCAGCGACGCTGTCAGTGCATCCGAGGGCAAGCTGACCAAGGAAATCTCAGACAGGATCGCCGAGGTGAACAAGTCGATTGATGACAAGGTGACAAAGGTTCAGAATGCCGTTGATGCCTTGACCGTCAAGGTTGCCGACCTCGAGAAGAGCGTTCAGGCCATAAGCAATGACCTCAATACCCTGAAGAACTCTGTGAAGGACCTTGAGGACAGGCTCAACGCCCGCATCCAGTCGATTTCATACATCCCGACTTATGCCGACAGGGTTGAGGAAGTCTATTATACCTTTACAAATCGTAATATCAACTATGTCAAGGATCTTGCCCTTCAGTTCGAGGTCATGCCTCGCGAGGCGGCTCAGAAAGTCACCGTGGAACAGGTGTCCGGTCAGGCCGCTTACCCTCAGACAAGGGCCGCGAGCCTAACTACCTTCGAAGTGAAGAGCGTCTCCGGCGACGCTGACGGAATCCTCACCGTTGTCATTGATCCAGTGAAGTTCCTGAATAATAACCATTACAATTACAATTACGGGACGATGGGCAAGGCTGCGGTCAGGGTTGCTGTTTCTGACTCAAAGACTGGTGGCAGCATCGCATCTGAATACATCTCCATCGAGCCGAAGTGCTACGACAGGTTCATGTCCTATACGACCACGACCGGCAACGAACTCAACCGGGATTGTTATACTGTCACTGATAATGACAATAAAAAAGTTAAGACCGTGTCTTCCCGGAATTCTGAAACGGGAGAATGGACGATGAGTGTTCCGTATGGACCAAGCTCTGGTGGGAAGGCCGGCAAGATTGACTTCAGAATGTGGTATGATTATTACATGGGTGATATTAGAGTTCTTGACAACTCCTTGGAGAAGATATCCTTCAAGTGGGTCTATCCTTATTATTTCCTTAAGGATGCCAAACGTATGTTTTTCAAGTGTACCAATCTGAAAGAAGCCGACTTGAGTGGTTTGGCAACCGACAATGTCACAACCATGGAAGAAATGTTTATCGGCTGTACCAAACTTGAGGTTGTCAATCTGTGGAACACGCACAAGGATAATTTCATGGAAAATGTGACGAAAACGCAGAAGATGTTCTATGGCTGCTCAAGCCTGAATAAGTTGACCCTCCCGAGGAAGGTCAAAACAGAAAAACTTGAGTCAATGTTTTCCATGTTCAAAGGCTGCTCATCACTGACTGCTCTTGATCTGTCAGGTTGGAATCTGAATAATGTGATAGATATGTCAGGGTTGTTCCAATATTGTTCCAGTCTGACGAGTCTGAAATTGCCGAAAGTGCTTGATACGAAGAAGATTCAATCAATGACAAGTATGTTTAGTGGCTGCTCGGCTTTGACAAGCATAGACCTTTCCGGCTGGAATGTGGAGAATGTGACAGAGATGGGAGATCTGTTCTATGACTGTTCCAACTTAAAAGTTCTCAACTTGTCCGGTTGGACTCCGAAAAGTCTGACAAAAATCTATAGGATGTTCTTAAATTGCACAAGTCTGGAAAACATCAACCTGTCTGGCTGGAATTTGGAGAATATGACAGAAATTCAGTATATGTTCTCCGGTTGCACCAGTTTGAAGACTGTTGATCTTTCCAATTGGAAAACTCCAAAGTTGTCTGTATTAGGCAGATTGATCAATGGGTGCGGGAGTTTGACTTACGCCAATCTTTCCGGTTGGGATGTTTCTTCACTGTACCAAATTGATGTGTATCCATTTTCTGGCTGTGTGAATTTGGTGACTCTTGACCTGTCTGGATGGAATCTGGACAATACAATTGTCGATAGACGCTTATTCGAAAACTGCAATAGTCTGAAGACAGTCCGGATGGTCGGTTGTTCCCAGACAACGGTCGACAAGATTAAGAAAGTCCTGCCAAGTGGAGCCACAGTCGTGACCAAGTAGGAAAGTACAACCCATAAACTCGCTCCGGGCTGGTTCTGACGGAATCAGTCCGGATTCATTATGTGGACTTGCATTCTTTTTTGTATTTTTCCTCTAAGTAACCTTCAAAAAATAACCTGCATCATCTTAAGGAATCTTTTCGGTCTATCTCTCTTTTCTCATCAGTCATGTGCCACCGGCACACTCTTTCTTCGAAAATAGATCTATCCTCGAAAATATTCTCTTAATCTGAGGCAACTTATTTTTTTCATGTTACTAAAAAACTGTTTCTTTCTTATGGGGCGGGCGTAAAAATCGCAGATTTTTTATGTAAGTTTGTAAAATGATTTATTAGAAGAGAATGCCAATGGACATGTACCTGCTCCTGTCTTTCGCATCCGGCGTGGCCATCACCACGCTGGCTTTCATCTTGCTTCTCGTCAGGATTGAACCGGACGAGGAAAGCCGGAAGATCCGTTTCGCAAGGGCGATACTTGCCGCAAGTTATTTTCTGCTTGCTGTCCCTGACTGGCTGAACATCTACGGACTGAATGATTCCGAAGACATAGCCGCCGCCACGATCGTCTCGGCGTCCATTCAGTCCTTGCTGTTCACTTTCACGCTGATAACGATGATCCGGCCATCTCTCGTGACGATGCGAAGGATATTGATCAACGTGGCTCTCGTGGCCGTCGGTTCGCTCTGCTTTCTTGTCGTGGATTCGTTGGCTGGCTCGCCGATAGTCACATGCGTGGCGGTTGCCGCTGTCATTGTCCAGCTTATCCTTTACTCGGCGTTGTTCCTAAGATGCTACAAAAAGTTCGTCAGGCAGGTCAAAGACTATTATGATGAGGAATATGAGCGGCCGCTCCGTTGGGCGAGGAACAGCTTTATCGCTGCCTTGACGGTCGGGGTGTCCGCACTGTTGTCCCTTACGGTACCGCAGCCGGTCTATAATGCCTTCATGTGCTGCTACATAGCCTTCTACGTCTGGTTCGCCAGCCGCTTCATCAACTACATCATCCGTTCTGACTACTATCTCCCTGCTGTGAAATCGTCTCCTGATGAGGCTGCCGGACTGAAATCGGATCAGGAAACGATGGTGTCGGACTCTGAGTTCAACGATTCGGAGGAGCTCATGAGCAGGCTTAAGGCATCGTTGGATGAATATGTGGCCTTGAAGGACTACCTGAACCCTGAACGTGACAGAAACTACATCATCGAGCGTAGCGGTGTGGATCCCCGGTTCTTCCGTTGGTACTTCCAGAATGTGATGGTGCAGGACTTCCGTGTCTGGAGAGCCAACCTGAGGATAGAAGAGGCGAAGAGGATAATCATGGCAACTCCGGACGTCTCGATGAACGCTCTTGCGATGAGACTCGGCTTCGGAACGTCCCAGAATTTCTACCATCATTTCAAGAAAGTGGTCGGCCAGACTCCTACGGAGTACCTTGAATGGTGCAAGACTGGGGCGAAATAATGGTAAATTTGCTGGTAAAACACGTTCAGGGGTGGTAAATTTTTGTTTTCAAGAAAATTTACCACCCCTGTTCTTTTGACCATTGGATGTCGTTTAGTACTTTTGCATCAACTCGAACTTCGTGGAATTCTTGCCGAATTATATATTTTTTTGATCCTCTCCGTAGGAATTGTTTGCAATGATGACAGAAGAACAGATCTACATGGCTCTTTGTGTGGCCTCCGTTGTGGTTTGCATGACGGACGCTGTCCTTCTGCTCCGCATGCGGGGATTCCTCAGGGAAATGGACAGGAAACTCTACCGCCCGGAAAGATACATCAGCGCGCGGTACGCCCTCGGGGTGGCTTTTCTCATCATGTCAGTGATGACAGCGGGACTGTTGTTCCGAGGGCTGGCGGCTCCGTCGGAGAAATTCTTCTCGATAGGCAATCTGGTGATCAGTTCCTCCCAGGCGCTGCTGTTCACGATCGCGACCCTGGCGTTGCTCAATTCCCGCCTTGTCCGGCGGAACGTCATTCTTTGGAGCTGTCTGCCGATCGCGCTGTTCGTCGTAGTCCATTTCATATTCATAGAACATGATGAGATAGGGCGGGGAATATGCTACTGCTTCTTCACATTCTATGTGGTGCAGCTGATCCTCTACACGGTGGTTTTCGCCTTCGAGCGGAAGGAATATATTCATAAACTGATAGTCAACTGCACAGTGGAGGAGTTCGAGAAGTGCCGCAACAACGGGGTGACGTGGATTTTTGTCTCCGCCCTGCTTGTGGGCATTCTGGCGCTGGCATCGTACTTCTTCACCGAGTACTGGCAGCTGTCGCTCTTTGTCCTCACCTACACGGTGTTCTACACGGCGGTGACGGTTTACTTCCTGAAATACGCAGGGAAGAGTGCCGAGATCGAGAGCATCACGGCTGATGACAGGGATTTTTAGTACTCTTGATGTTTTTTTGCTAACTTTGCAAGGTTGTGGCCGCCGAATGTGGAGGTGGCGCGACCAGTAAAGGAACATCATCATGAGCATCTTGAAAGTGGGAATGGTGCAGCAGAGCTGCACGACAGACATAAAGGCGAACA
>ERZ1026898.1020-NODE-1020-length-14780-cov-6.203124_pt1 | contig 14780 bp, 13 predicted proteins | sample MGYA00380178_ERZ1026898 | MGnify/ENA primary metagenome ERZ1026898 (study PRJEB33269, sample SAMEA4719814) | human gut metagenome | biome: human-associated habitat; feature: organic feature; material: feces | place: Cameroon | collected 2013-10 ... | reverse complement strand
GCGGTTGACTTGGCTCACCTTGGCAGGATAGGGCCATTTCATTTCGCTCATGCTTCATCCTCCTATATACATTATTACAATTACATCGACCGTAAGAGGGGAAACATCGACTAAAAAACGGCCGTGTTCCCTCTGCTCGACCATATATTATCAAATCTTTCGGGATTTTGCAATATTTTTTCGAGAGATTTTATAAAATTATTGACATTTTTGCAAAACGAAAGTAAAATGACCATAACACCCCGGAGCCACGCTCCGCAGATAACAGGGAGGAGATCGTATGTACAAATACGTTATCAAGCGGATCCTGTTGACCATACCGGTTCTGCTTGGCGCCATTTTTCTGGTGTACGCCATCATGTACCTGACGCCGGGTACCCCTGCCGAGCTGATCCTTGGCATCACCGCCAAGCCGGAGGACATCGCCGCGCTGAACCACAAGCTGGGCGCGGATCTGCCGTTCTTCGAGCAGTTCTTCAATTACCTGAAGGGCATTGTCCTGCACTTCGATTTCGGCACTTCGTACCGCAACGGCCAGCCGGTGTTCCAGTCCATCATGTCCCGCTTCCCCTGCACGCTGACGCTGGCCATCACCTCCACCATTCTGGGTGTGGGTCTGGGCGTGGTGCTGGGCATCGTGTCCGCCGTGAAGCAGTATTCGTGGCTGGACAACGTGCTGACCACGCTGGCCATGTTCTTCTCCGCCATGCCCGGCTTCTGGCTGGGCCTGATGCTGATGATCATCTTCGCCCTGAAGCTGGGCTGGCTCCCCTTCAGCGGCATTGACAGCTGGACCGGCTACGTCCTGCCCACCATCACCCTGGCGCTGGGCAGCGCCGCCAGCGATATGCGTCTGACCCGCTCCACCATGCTGGAGACGATACGTCAGGACTACATCCGCACCGCCCGCAGCAAGGGCGTACCGGAAAAGACCGTTATCTGGAAGCACGCCCTGCGCAACGCGCTGCTGCCGGTGATCACCTCCATGGGCATGAGCTTCGGTGCCTCTCTGGGCGGCGCCGTTATCTGCGAGACGGTGTTCGGCATGCCGGGCCTGGGTATGCTGATCGTCAGCTCCATCCGCCAGAAGGATACCCCTGTGGTGCTGGCGGCCACGCTGTTCCTGGCAGCGCTGTTCTGTATCGTAATGCTTGTCGTCGATATCCTCTACGCCTATATCGACCCGCGCATCAAGGCACTGTACAAGTCCTGACGGCGGAAAGGAGAGCACACTGATGAACGAGAAAAAAGTGATCAAAAAGAGCAAGAAAAACAGTCAGGCCAAGGAGATCTGGCGGCGCTTCCGCAAGAGCAAGACCGCCATGCTGGGCCTTGTGCTGCTGATCTTCGTGGTGGGCATCGCCATCTTTGCCGACGTGATCGTCCCCTATGAAAACGCCATCGCGCAGGATATCCCCAACCGCCTGCAGGGCCCCAGCGCGGCCCACTGGTTCGGCACCGATGAGGCGGGCCGCGACCTGTTCGCCCGCATCGTCCACGGCTCCCGCTATTCCCTGGCCATCGGTATCATCACCACCATCGTGTCTATGATCATCGGCGGCCTGCTGGGCGCCGTGGCCGCCTACTACGGCGGCTGGGTGGACAACGTGATCATGCGCGTCACCGATGTCATTATGACCGTGCCGCCCATCCTGCTGAGCCTTGCTGTTGTGGCGGCCCTGGGCGCCAACCTCCGCAACCTGCTGATCGCCATTACCGTGTCCTGCGTCCCGGGCATCATCCGCATGGTGCGCTCGGTGGTGCTGGGCGTGGTGGAGGAGGACTATATCGAGGCCGCCCGCTCCTACGGCACCAGCGACATGCGCATCATCCTGAAATACGTCATCCCCAACGCGCTGGGCCCCATCATTGTCACCGCCACCATGAATGTGGCCACCATGATCCTGTCCGCCTCCGGCCTGAGCTTTCTGGGCATGGGCGTGCAGCCGCCCGCTCCCGAATGGGGCGCGCTGCTGTCCGACGCCGAGACCTATATGTTCTCCGCACCCCATCTGCTGTACATCCCCGGCCTGTTCATCGTCATCGCGGCGCTGAGCTTCAACCTGGCCGGTGACGGCCTGCGTGACGCACTGGATCCCAAGCTGAAGGATTAAGGGAGGGACGAATCATGAGTGAAGCTTTGCTGAAGATCAAAGACCTGCAGATCGACTATCGGACCGATCTGGAAACGGTACATGCCGTCAACGGCATTTCCCTGACCCTGAATAAGGGCGAGACCCTAGGCCTGGTAGGCGAGACCGGCGCGGGCAAGACCACAACGGCCCTGTCCATTCTGGGCCTGCTGCCGGAGCGCACCACCCGCACCAACCGGGGCTCCATCTGGTTCGACGGCGAGGATATCCTGGCCATCCGCGACAAGGACGGTGCGGCCGTCTCCGAGGAGGACTATATCGCCGCCCACACGCCGGAGGGCGAGACCGCGGAAGTCCCCGCTGTGGAGCTGCCTGCCCCCGCCTATTTGAATAACAAGCAGATGCTGGGCATCCGGGGCGAGAAGATCTCCATGATCTTCCAGGATCCCATGACGGCCCTGAACCCGGTGCTGACGGTGGGCGACCAGATCCTGGAGGCCCTTCAGATGCACAACGAGGGCCATACCCGCGCCGAGCTGGAGGGCCGCGTGGAGGAGGTCCTTGAGATGGTGGGCATCATGCCCAGCCGCAAGAAGGACTATCCCCATCAGTTTTCCGGCGGCATGAAGCAACGCGTGGTCATCGCCATCGCCCTGGCCTGCAACCCCATGCTGCTGATCGCTGACGAGCCCACCACGGCGCTGGATGTGACCATTCAGGCCCAGGTGCTGGCCATGATGATGGAGCTGCAGGAGAAGCTGGATACCTCCATGATCATGATCACCCACGATCTGGGCATCGTGGCCCAGACCTGCGACAAGGTGGCTGTCATGTATGCCGGTGAGATCATCGAGTACGGCACGGTGGAGCAGGTATTCACCGGCGATAAGCACCACCCCTATACGGTGGGCCTGTTCAACTCCATCCCCAATCTGGAGGCGGACGAAAGGCGTCTGCATCCCATCGACGGCATGATGCCCGATCCCACCGATCTGCCTCAGGGCTGCTATTTCTCTCCCCGCTGTCCCCATGCCACAGAGCGCTGCCGCCAGTGCCATCCCGAGACCTGCGATGTGGACGGCCTGCACATCAAGTGCTTCCTGTTTGATGAAAAGGAGGAGGTCTGACCATGAACCAGAAGCATCCCCTGATCGAAATGGACAACCTGTGCAAATACTTCCAGATCAACAAGAACGCCACCCTTCACGCCGTGGACGGCATCACCCTGAAGATCAACGAGGGCGAGACCCTGGGCGTGGTGGGCGAATCCGGCTGCGGCAAGTCCACTCTGGGCCGCACGGTGCTGAAGCTCCATGAGCCCACCAGCGGCCGCATCATCTATGACGGCGAGGACATCACCCACTATAAGGCCAAGAAGCTGGCCAGGATCCGCCGGGACATGCAGATGATCTTCCAGGATCCCTACGCCAGCCTGAACCCCCGCATGAGCGTGCAGGAGCTGATCGCTGAGCCGCTGATCGTGGCGGGCGTCTATAAGACCAGCAGCGAGGTGTACGAAAAGGTAGCCGAGCTGATGGACACCGTCGGCCTGGCGGAGCGTCTGTCCGGCGCCTATCCCCACGAGCTGGACGGCGGCCGCCGCCAGCGTATCGGTGTGGCCCGCGCCCTGTCCCTGAATCCCCGGTTCATCGTCTGCGACGAGCCGGTGTCCGCACTGGACGTGTCCATTCAGGCCCAGATCCTGAACCTGCTGATGGATCTGCAGGAGGAGCGGAACCTGACCTATATGTTCATCACCCACGATCTGTCTGTGGTGCGCCATATCTCCAACCAGATCGCCGTCATGTATCTGGGCAAGTGCGTGGAGTACTGCGAGTCCAAGCACCTGTTCGTCAACCCGCTGCACCCCTATACCAAGGCGCTGCTGTCGGCCATCCCCGTGCCCAGCATCTCCATGCGCAGCAAGAAGCCCCAGCTGATCCGGGGCGAGGTCACCAACCCCATCAACCCCAAGCCCGGCTGCCGCTTTGCCGCCCGCTGCCCCTTCGCCACGGAGGAGTGCACCCAGGGCGACATCCCCTTCGAGGAAGTGGAGCCCGGCCATTTCGTGGCCTGCCTGAAGGCCAGGACCCTGTAACGAGGAAAGGACGATCATGGAACTGGAAAAGCAAGTGCAGGAGCTGCGCGATTACCAGAAGAAGCTCCACGCCTATACCCATGTATCCAGCCTGCTGATGTACGACGCCAGCACCTCCATGCCCAGCGGCGGCTCCGACGCCACCGGCGACACCATGGAGCTGATCGCCGGCGAGATCCACAGCATGAGCGTAGACCCCCGCGTGGGGCAACTGCTCTCTGACCTGTATGAACGCCGGGATGCGCTGGACTTCCAGACCCGCCGCGAGGTGGAGGAGCTGCGTGAGCAGCGGGAAAAGCAGGAGAAGGTTCCCAAGGAGGCCGTTATGGCGGCGGAAAAGGCCGCCAACGCCGGCCGCCACTACTGGCAGCTGGCCAAGGCCCGGAACGATTTCTCCATCTTCAAGCCCTATCTGGCCAACATGGTGGAGATCCGCCGCCAGTACGCCAACTATATCAATCCCGGCGCGGATGTCTATGACACCCTGCTGAACGAGTTCGAGAAGGGCTGCACCCAGGCCATGCTGGATCCCTTCTTTGACCTGATGGGGGAGAAGCTGACGCCGGTGCTCCGCGCCATCACGGAAAAGGGCGTTCAGCCGGAGCTGGGCTTCCTGAACAGCACCTTCCCCATTCCGCAGCAGAAGGCGCTGTCCGGCTATCTGATGGACGTGATGGGCATCGACAAGACCCACTGCGTCCTGCGGGAGTCGGAGCACCCCTTCACGGTGGAGTTTTCCCGTGACGATGTCCGCATCACCACCAAATATTTCGAGGATGATCTGCTGAGCAATCTGTTCTCCGTCGTCCACGAAAGCGGCCACGCCATGTATGAGCTGAGCGTCGCGCCGGAGTTACTGCACTCCTGCATGGGCCACGGTGCCACCACCGCCATTCACGAGAGCCAATCCCGCCTGTGGGAGAACTACATCGCCCGCAGCCGTGCCTTCTGCGACCTGATCTTCCCGGAGGTGTGCCGCCTGTTCCCGGAGCAGATGGCGGCAGTTACACCGGAGATGCTCTACCGGGCCGTCAATGTGGCCCGCCCCAGCCTCATCCGCACCGACGCCGATGAGCTGACCTACCCCTTCCATGTGCTGGTGCGCTACCAGCTGGAAAAGGCCCTGTTCCGCAATGAGCTGACGGTGGACGAGCTGCCTGCCGCGTGGAATGAGCTGTACAAGAAGTATCTGGGCATCGACGTGCCTGATGACGCTCGCGGCGTCCTGCAGGATATGCACTGGGCCGACGGCGCTTTCGGCTACTTCCCCAGCTACGCTCTGGGTACGGCCTATTCCGCCCAGTTCATGGCGGCGCTGACGCGGGAGCTGGATGTGAACGCCTGCATCGCCCGGGGCGATCTGTCCCCGGTGAAGCAGTGGCTGACGGAGAAGATCTATCGCCACGGCATGCTGCTGACGGCGGACGAGCTGCTGCGGGGTGCCACCGGCGAGCCCTTCGCGCCCCACTACTATGTGGACTATCTGACAGAGAAATACACCGGACTGTATGGAGTAGACGTATGATCGAAGCATTGAAGGGCCTGCTGGCCATCGAATCCGTGGCCGATCACGGCAGGGACGGCTATCCCTACGGCCCCGGCCCGGCCAGAGCGCTGGACTATACCCTGGCGCTGTGCGAAAGGCTGGGCTTCCGTGTGAAGAACGCCGACGGGAAGTACGGCTATGCCGAGGTGGGGCAGGGCGACGAGATCATCGGCGTCCTGAGCCATCTGGACGTGGTGCCCGCCGGGAAGGGCTGGGACTATCCCCCTTATGCCGGAACAGTGGCGGACGGCCGCCTTTATGGCCGCGGCACGCTGGACGACAAGGGCCCGGCCATCATCAGCATCTACGCCGTCAAGGATCTGGCGGACGCCTACGCCGCCGGCGGAAAGGAGATGCCCCGCCGCATCCGGCTGATCTTCGGCCAGACGGAGGAAAACGGCGACTGGTACGATATGGAGGCCTATGTGGCCAACGAGGAGCCGGTCACCTGCGGCATCACGCCCGACGGTGATTTCCCCGCCATCTACTGCGAGAAGGGCATCGTCGTGGTGACCCTCACCATGCCTCTGGCGGGCAGCGGCATCCTCAGTGCCCACGGCGGCAGCGCCCCCAACATCGTCCCGGATGAGTGCGTGGTGGAGACCGCCTCCGGCACCCACAGCGCCGAGGGAAGGCCCGCCCACGGCAGCGCCCCATGGAACGGCGAGAACGCCATCGACAAGGTGCTGATCCGGCTGTCCCAGACTGAGGGCGGCAAATTCGCCGGTGCCTACACCGCCCTCTTCGGCGGCGACGTGTACGGCAAGCGTTTGGGTCTGAACATGGAATCCCCCGACAGCGGCCCCCTGTCCCTGAACGTGGGCATGCTGCGGGTGGAGGACGGAGAGCTCCGCCTGACGGTGGACATCCGCCACCCGGAGACCATGGACGGCCAGACGGTGCTGGATACCCTGCGTACCGCGGCGGAGGCCCACGGCTTCACCATGCTGCCCGCCAGTCCTCTGCGTCCGGTGTATCTGGACAAGAACGGCCCGGTCATGACCCGTCTGCTGGAGGCCTACCGCCGGGAGACCGGCGACATGTCCCAGCCTCTGGCCATCGGCGGCGGCACCTATGCCCGCGCCATGGACAATATCATCGCTTTCGGACCCAACTTCCCCGGCGAGGAGTGCCGCGAGCATGAGGGCAACGAGTACATCACCCTGGCCAACATGGAGCGGCTGCGCCGCATCTATCGAAACGCCCTGCAAAATCTGCTGGAAATGTAAGCACACAAAAAGAGACACGTCCCACGGGACGTGTCTCTTTCGTTATGCGTGTTTTGGTTTCGTCAGCAGCAGCGCCAGCGCCGCCGCCAGCACGCCGCCCACCGTCTTGGTCAGCAGCAGCGGCGTCAGCATGGCGGGCTCCGCGCTCAGCGTAAAGCCCAGATGGGAGGCCAGCGTGGACGCGCCGCACACCAGAAACGCGGCGTTCATGGCCCGTCCCCGGGGATCCATATCCTTCAGCATGGCCAGCGCCGGTGTCACGCTGACAAAGCCGATCAGCAGCCCGGCCAGACTGCTGTCCGCCAGCCCGGCCCGCCGTCCCAGCGCCTGCAAGGGCCGCCGCAGTGCCCGCCGCAGCAGCTCCGCCGCCGGAAGGCTGCCCAGCAGCACCACGCCGATGCCGGACACCACCTTCATGGCGTCCTCGATGGGGGCCAGCCCCGGCAGCAGCACCGTACCGGAGATGTACTGCACCGCGCCCAGCACCAGCCCGATGATGCTCAGCCACCAGATGATCCGGGCAAACCAGGAAAAGCCCACCAGCGTCTGCCGGGGAAGGAACCGCAGCCCCACCATCAGCAGAATGGCCAGCAGCAGTACCGGCAGCGTCTGAACCAGCAGCGGCAGAAGGGCCATGCCGCTGCATAGACCTCCGGCCAGCAGCGCCGCCGGAAGCACCGCCAGTCCGATCAGCAGTCCCCGGAAGAAGTCACTGGCCTCCTTGCCCTTCACCATGCCGATGCCCAGGGGAATGGTGAAGGATACGGTGCAGCCCAGGGTCGCCGCCGCCAGTATTCCGGCGTAGCGCCCCACGGCGGCGTCCGCCGCCAGTGCCGACGCCATCTGATAGCCGCCCATGTCGATGGCCAGAATACCGCCCAGCATGGCCGGATCCAGCCCCAGCCGCAGCCACAGGGGCGCCGCCGTGCGCTCCAGCGCACCGGAGAGCAGCGGGGCCAGACACAGGATCCCCGCCATGGATAAGGCGGTGGGGCCGAGAAGCTGAAAGCCCTCCTCAAACCGTTCACCCAGCTTGAAGCGGTTGCCCAACAGCAGATCCAGTCCGCCCAGCGCCGCGCCGCCCGCCAATATCCATAAGATCACACGTTCCATCCCATCCGGCTCCTTCGCGCTGCCTGCGTCGGCAGCCTGTCATTCTCGTCCGCTATTATACCGCACCACGCATCAAAACGCAAATCCAGCTGTAAGAACAGTGCTCAACGATATTTTGCTCCCTCGCGGCAGACTTCGCCTGAGGCTGTATTCTTTGATTACAGCGTGGTCATTTTTGAGCAGCCACGGAGCCTGACCCAAACCGTGACCCAAACGCGGAAATAAGTGGAGAGTAGTGGGTGGACACAGTAGATGCCCCACTGAGACGAAAGTACGAAAAAGAGGCGGAAAGCGTTGAATATCAACGCTTTCCGCCTCTCATCGTATCTTCATAATATAACGAAAATCCTTCTTCAGCTCAGCGTTTGCAATAACAACTGCCTCTCTGAACAGCGCCCCTACTTTTGTGCCGCCGATATAGAACACATCACAGAGGCGTGCAATCGTGGGAAGATCCAAATCATTTCCATCTGCGCTTAAGCCATAGCCAAGTCTGGCTCCGTCCAGATACAGATAAAGTCCGCATTCACGGCAGACAGCATGCAGCTTCTCCAGTTCTTTCCGGCTATACAATGTCCCCAATTCCGTGGGGTTTGAAATGTATACCATGCCAGGTTGCACCATATGCTCATGAGCCCCATCTTCGACATGCTCCTTCCAGAATCTCTTCACCTGTTCTGCACTGATTTTTCCGTTCTTCGTAGGCAATGCGAGTATCCGCATGTTGCTTTTCACTTTTTTAGATGTATAATCAGGGCAAACCAATTTGATTTACAGATTTTGATAGGAGGTTTATTATGGCAAAGGATCGTATGGAAAGCAGGTACGTCACTGTCGCCCCCGGTGTAGAGCTGCACGTTTTGGAAAAAGGCGAAGGTAAGCCCCTGATTTTTATTCCCGGCCTGACTTTCTCTGGCGAGGTTTTCAAGAATCAGTTGGCGTACTTTTCCTCTCGGTATCGTGTCATTGCCATTGATCCTCGCGGTCAGGGCTATTCTTCCAAAACCGTGGATGGCAATGACTACCTGACTCACGGTCGTGATGTGGCAGGCCTGATCGATGCTCTGGGGCTGGAAGATGTTGTCCTGATCGGCTGGAGTACCGGCAACCTGGATGCCTGGAGCTATATACAGCAGTTTGGCAAGGAAAAGCTGCGCGGCGTTGTCACGATCGATATGTCCCCGCTTCCGCTCTCACCCGACCCGAAATGGTGGACTGAAGGCACGATCGAAGAGCTGTCTCAGGTTGCCACTCAAGTGATGACCTCTTCTGCGGGCTGCCGTGAATTCTTCAGCGAATATGCCAAGGGCATTATGATTCAGCACGAGATGGAGCCTGATGAGTTGGAATACCTGCTGGATGTTTCCGGCCGCACACCGTACTGGATCTGCCGTCAGCTGTTTTGCGATGCGGTGTTCTCCAACTATCTGGATACCGCAAAAGATGTCGGCGCAACCATGCCGAGCCTGATGTTCATTGCTGAGCACTGGCAGGACATTGCAAAGCCCTTCGTCGAAACGCAACTCCCCGGTTACGACACCTGCGTCATGGGTGGTCATCTGATGTTCTATGAATACCCGGAGAAATGGAACAGCGTCCTGGAGGGCTTCCTGAATAAGCTGTAAAATGACTGTGCCGAGGGACGCACTGTTTGGCGTGGCCGCCGCGCTGGACGTGCCGCCCTATAAGTTTCGGTTTTGTCCTTTTCTTTGTTTACTGTAGCGCAAAATGTGGGCACCGTAAAACGCAACGATTCTCACGCCATCGGAAGCTGACCCACACTGGTGCTGATTGCGGCGCTGACCCACACCGTGACCCACACGCGGAAACGAACGGACGGAGCACATGGAGCAAATAGTTTTCGACCTCATCTTTTTTGCGGCAAAAATACCCGCAAAGCCTTATATGCCAACGGCTGGAGGACTTTTTATCACTTGGTAAGGATGAGGTCGGCGGTTCGAATCCGCCCAGCAGCTCCAAAAAGTCCTGTTTTCTCTTGAAAACAGGACTTTTTCTTTGCTTTTTGGCAGATTTAATCTGTGGGTCAGGGTGTGGGTCAAAGTTGACCCACACCCTGACCCACACGCGGAAATGCGCGGAAAGGGTAAAAGAGGAGCGGGCGGAAAAGCCGTCCGCTCCTCTCTGCTTAGATCAGTTTACATCACCTGCGCCATGAAGCTGCCCATGGTTTGGGCGGCTTCGTCCTGCTTCTGGCGGGTGGCGTGGGTGTAGGTGCGCAGGGTAAATCCCGCGTCATAGTGACCCAGCATACTGCTGACGGTTTTCACGTCCACGCCGTTTTGTAAGGCCAACGTGGCAAATGTGTGCCTGAGGTCGTGAAAGCGTATGTGCGGCAGTCCTGCGTCCTTCAGAATTTTCTTGTGCAGATTCACGATGGAGTCAGGGTAGTACATCTCTCCCGTGATGGGTGATGGAAACATGTACGGATTGCCGGGGTGCTTTTTGTGTTCGGCGATCAGCAGGTCGACGGCTTCTTGGGGGATAGACACCTTGCGGACCGATGTTTCCGTCTTGGGCCGTGAGAGCGTCAGTTCGCCGTTGGGGTTCTTGACGTACTGCTTACTGACGGAGATGGTTTTATCCTCGATGTCGAGGTCGCTCCACAGGAGGGCGGTCAGCTCACCCTTACGCAGACCGCTGACCAGTTCCAGATAGAACATGGGCAGCAGTCCTCTCTTATCCGCAGCGTCGAGGTATATCTTAATATGCTCCGGCTTGAGAATCTGCATCTCGAATTTCTGTACCTTCGGCGCGATGCAATCCTCGGTGGGGTTACGGAGGATCAGGCGCTCTTTCACGGCACGGTTCAGGGCGTTGTGCAGCATCAGGTGCAGGCTGCGGACGGTGGTGCTGCTGAGTCCCGGATTGCCGTGGCCGCTTTTGCGGTTGGTACGGCCACTCTCCATCAGCTCCTTGTAGAGCTTTTGCAGGTCGTGAGCGGCCAGCTTCGTGAGCTTGATGCTGCCGATGCGGGGGATGGTGTATTGCTCGATCATCAGGCGATAGCGATCCGCTGTGGCGACGCGGACATTTGGTTTGGCGTAGATGTCGTACCAACTCCGCAGCCACGTGGCCACGGTGTACTCGTCGGCACGGCTGACGTCGACACCCTTTGTGGCTTCCATGGCGGCAGCCAGTTTCGCCTTGCACTCCGCCCGCGTCTTACCCAGAACATTCTTGATGATGCGCTTACCGGTTTCCGAGTTGTAGCCTGCGGTGTAGCGGCCCTCCCAGCGACCATCTGACCGCTTGCGGATGTTTCCTTCGCCGTTAGCACGTTTCTTGGCCATTGAATCAGCTCCTTTGCTTTTTGTTAGCCAACATACATACCACAAAGTTGACGGAATAGCTAGGAAAAGATTTTGATTTTCTTTGCTTACTGTGACGCAGATTTTGTGCCGCTTACATGCCGCTCATACCGCCCATGCCGTGGTTCTGTTCATCCTCGTGGTCGTTCCACTTATGGCCCATGGCCATCTTCTTTTCCCGCAGGCGCTGCAGGCGCTTGTGGTCGATCTGGAGACCTGTGGGTGCTGTGGGACGCGGCGCATTGTCTCGGAAGATGTTGCCCATGTGATGCAGCAGACGTGTGGCGGACAGCAGGATATTGGGCGGCGGCAAATTCTCCTGCCGCTCCATGCGGTCGAGGAAATATCCGGCGTAGGCATGGCCATTCCGCTCCGCCACGGAAAACCAGTGCCCGGCAGAATCTTTATCCTTCGGGACACCTTCACCCATGAGGTATAGCTTCCCCAGCAGATATTGTGCGTAGGGGTTGGCCTGCTCCGCTGCCTGCCGCAAGTATGTCGCCGCTTTTGCACTGTCCTTGGAGATATCTTCTCCGGTCAGATACTCCTTACCCAAACGATAGGCTGCGTACTCGTGTCCACTGTTCGCCGCCTGCTGCAGCCAGTAAAGACCTTTTGCAGGATCATAAATATCTGGATCATCCGAAAGGAACAGCTTTCCCAAAACGTATTGAGCATCTGGTAACTCCTGTGCTGATAACTCCAGCCAGCGTTTTGCCTGCTCTGTGTCCGGCACCAACAGACCACCGTCGCGGTACAGAAGCCCCATGAGGTATTGGGCGTGAGGATCGCCTTGGTCAGCTATCTGTTTCAGTTCCTCAATGGCGTTATCCCATTCTTCCAGTGGTACGTTTTCGTCAGCAATAATTTTTCGCAGTTCCCAACAGTCGTAGGACATCATGCGGTCATCGATCTGTTCGTCCTCCTGCGTCAAGTCTGAGTCCTCGAAAGAAATATGGCCTTGGCGGATATGCTCCGCTTCCCGAATGACCGCGTTCTTGATCTGACGGAACTCTTTCTGCTGTGACAGCGGCGGACGCTGTCGCTGCTGCTCCGAGTAGTAATCATTGAGCTGACATTGCAGATTCCACCACTTCTGATAACACTCATTGACCGTGGGCAGCTTCTCCATGGCGTCCACCACCTCGTCCACAAGTTGCTTCATAGATTTCGGCAGGTAGCCGTAGACTTTCTTTCCCGACACATCACCCAGCTTTTGTGACAGTTCCCAGAGCTTTTGCTCGGCAGTCGGGCAAATGCAGAGACCATCCCGCATACGCTGCGCCAGCTCCAGCATGGCCTGCCGGGTCTGACGCACCAGCTCGTCGCGGGAAGCACTTTTCTCCTCGTAGAGATGCAGCAGCTCCTGTTGGAATATCTGGTTGGTCAGCGTAGATTTGATTTCCTTGATACCATCTCTGTCCAGATACGCCTGCCCCGGCGTTGCTGACCACGCCATCATGTGAACGTGGGGATGATTACCTTCGTTGTGGAAGGCTGCGTACCAACGAAAGTCCTCCGGCTTGATGTTCATAGCGGCGGCGATGTCGTTGCGGTGCGCCCGCAGCAATGTACGCCATGCCTCTGCCACGGAAGGGTGCGGGTCATTTCGCACCGCCTGTCTGCATCTCTACCCATTGGCAGAATTTTTCTTTCGGGACAACAATACGGCTGCCCACGCGCAGAGCAGGGAAGCTCGTTTCGTGCATCAGTTCGTAGGCGCTGGAGATAGAGATGCCCAGCACCTTTGCCACCATTTCCGCATTGAGGAATAACGGCAGCTCATCGTAGTTTGTATAGACGGATCGTTTCATGAGATACTCCTTGTTTCAAATTCAGAGAAAAAGAACTTGCGTTTCGGATGTCTCTCTGTTAGACTGTTTGCAGATGGCGTCTGCGTTTTCCGAAGCGCGGCGTGCCGCCAGACTGTTGCAGCAGTTTGGCGGCTTTCATTTTTATAGGGACGATATACGGTTCTCACCTCTTTTCGTTGGATTTGCCATGCACCACAGGCCGTTCCTACCGTGCTTTGCCTGCGCGGCGTTTGTCTCAGTCCTGGTACGCTCGACTGCTCTGCGCAGCGTCGTGGCGGTACTTCCCCGGCGAGTATCTTCTCTGGTGATGGGTATGTAGTTGTGAAGGTGCAGCGGCCACAGGGAATGATTTCCGCTGATATATTTCTCATTGACTTTGTGACCGTTTTGCGTTAGACTAATTTAAGGGAAGAGACTTCTGTTAGTCTTATGCTTTTAGGTTAACAGATGACGGGAGCATTGTCAAGACAGATTGATTAACGTTTTGTGAATTAGTCTAATCGGGAGGGTGTATGATAAAATATGAATTTAAAACATATATCGCTGATGGGGTAGAGCACTATGTGTACGGAGCAGTGACTTGTAAGGATTTTGACCTGAAATTGCAAAACATTGGTTTTCCGGACAGCTTGTTGTCTCTGGCCTACATGGATATCGGAACAATTGAACCGTTGGTCAAAAAACTCAATGATGAGCTGTGGAAGCTGACAACGACACATGATAAGAAACACACCGAAGCTGCCCATGCTTTGCTGGCAGAGCTGGCGCTTCGTCATGTTTACTTCGAGCACTTCCAACTGGACTGGCAATATCGACTGTCACGGGCGGCCATTTTTGAGGACTATACGGAGACGATGCTGCCAAGACAGTACCTGTATGGTTTATCAAAGAACCTTCGGCGGATGCAGGAGCAGATCATCGACCTATTCAAAAATGTACTGGACATTGACCGTAGTAAGGATCCCGTTTCTCAGCGGATGGTCGCCTATTACAATGCAAACGGTGACAACGCATTCCGTTTTTGTCCGGAACCTGTGGGCTTTGAGCTGATCAACAAAAGCATATTTGCAGAGGTACTGAGCCCTGAAACAGTTTACGACATTCTTGATTATCACCTGCGGGAATGTGTCAAGCGAAAGATCAAGATGCGGGTGTGCAAGAACTGCGGAAAGTATTTTGCCGTGACCGGACGTGTTACCACAGAGTATTGTGATCGCATCTTTGACGAGAAGGGCCGCACCTGCAAGGATGTGGGTGCCATCGTCCAGTGGACGCGCAGCAAGCAGGACGACGACATATTCAAGGCATATCGCAGAGAGTACAAAAAGCGCTTTGCGTGGATCAAAGCAGGACGTATTTCTGATGAAGATTTCTACGTTTGGAGCGAGCAAGCCAGAGAGCAGAAAAAGAAATGTAACAAGGGTCTCATCACGCTGGAGGAGTTCCAGCGTTGGTTGAGCGAATCATAAAGAGTAGGGAGCCGGTCAAATGACCGGCTCCCTATTCAGCCTGTCAAAGAACGCCAGTTCTCGTTATGCTAGAGCTGGCGTTTTAGTCG
>ERZ1026898.1018-NODE-1018-length-14787-cov-15.290796_pt1 | contig 14787 bp, 15 predicted proteins | sample MGYA00380178_ERZ1026898 | MGnify/ENA primary metagenome ERZ1026898 (study PRJEB33269, sample SAMEA4719814) | human gut metagenome | biome: human-associated habitat; feature: organic feature; material: feces | place: Cameroon | collected 2013-10 ... | reverse complement strand
TAGTCATCGGAGCTGTTTTTGTGGATATCAAGGGCTATCCCCTTTCCACCTATATTCCGGGCGGACGCAATGCCGGCCGCATCGAGCAGGTGCACGGCGGTGTGAGCCGCAACGTGGTGGAGGATATCGCCAATGTAGAGCTGCGTCCTACCTTTGTCAGTCTGGTGGACGACACCGGCATGGGGCAGGACGTGATCAAAAAGCTGGTAAACCACAAGGTGAACACCCGCTACATCCTGCGTGTGCCGGACGGCATGGGCACCTGGCTGGCCATCTTTGACAACGACGGCGATGTGCACGCCGCCATCTCCAAGCGGCCGGACACCACTCCCCTCACCGGCCTGCTGAAGGAAAAAGGGGACGAGATCTTTGCCGATTGCGATGCCATTGCACTGGAGCTGGATCTGGAAAAAGACACCGTCAAACAAGTGCTGTCCTATGCTAAAAAGTACCACAAAAAGGTCTTTGCTGCCATTTCCAACATGAGCATCGCCATGGAGCGCCGGGACTTTTTGCAGCAGATCGACTGCTTTGTGTGCAACCAGCAGGAAGCCGGGCTGCTGTTCTCGGACGATTACGGCCACCTGAGCCCCGAGCAGATGTGCAAGGTGCTGGCGACCAATGTGCACAGCGCCAACATCCCCAGCATGGTGATCACCATGGGCGGTCAGGGTGCCGTGTATGCCCACGCCAATGGCGCGTGCGGCGTGGTGCCCGCCAAGAAGGTGGACGTGATCGACACCACCGGCGCCGGCGACGCCTTCTTTGCCGGCGTTACCATCGGCCTGACCTACGGCAAAACGCTGGCCGAAGCCTGCGAGATCGGCAGCCGACTGGCCGCATCGGTCATCTGCATCACCGAAAACGTCTGCCCGCGCTTCCGCCCGCTGGAATTCGGGCTGGATATCCCGGTATTGGACTAAAATAAACGATCAAAAGCCAGGCAGACCGCGGTCTGTCTGGCTTTTGGTTTATGATCCAGAAAAGAGGAAGGTTCTTATCATGCATCCAGCACTTTGGTGCCGGTAACTGGGTCCGGGATGCCAAGCACCGCCAGAATGATGGCCATGCGGATGTAAACACCGTTGTGCACCTGATCGAAGTAGGCCGCACGCGGATCGTTGTCCACATCCTTTTTGATCTCGTCGATGCGGGGCAGCGGGTGCAGCACCGGCATATCGGGCGGAGCCTTCTGCAAAAGTGCCTCGTCCAGCTGGTAGCAGCCTTTCAGGCGCAGGTATTCTTCCTCGTTGAAGAAGCGCTCCTGCTGGATGCGGGTCATGTACAGCACATCCAGAGAAGGCAGCTCGGCTTCGAGGTCTGCCGTCTCTTTGTATACCTGATGGGTGGGCTCCAGCGATTCATTTTTCACGTACTGCGGCAATCGCAGGTCCTCCGGCGAGATGAACACGAACCGGTTGCCCTCAAACTGGCTCAGCGCAGCGGTCAGGGAGTGGACCGTGCGGCCAAACTTGAGGTCGCCGCAGAAGCCGATGGTCAAATGGTCCAGCCGGCCTTTGCGCTGACGGATGGTCATCAGGTCGATCATGGTCTGGCTGGGGTGTGCGTGGCCGCCGTCGCCTGCGTTGATCACCGGCACCCGGGCATAGAGGGATGCCCGCAGCGGTGCGCCCTCTTTGGGGTGGCGCATGGCGATCACGTCTGCGTAGTTGCTCACCACGCGGGCGGTGTCCTCCACCGTCTCGCCCTTGCTGGCACTGGACAGCTGGGCCCCTGCAAAGCCCAGTGTCTTGCCGCCCAACCGCAGCATGGCCGATTCAAACGAAAGGCGGGTGCGGGTGGAAGGCTCGTAGAACAATGTTGCCAGAATGCGGCCATCGCACAGGTGGGCATAAGGGGCAGGGTCCGCTTCCATGCGGTCGGCAAGGTCCAGCAGGCGCAGCTGCTCTTGCTGCGTAAAGCTGTTCGGCTCGATGAAATGTCTCACAGCCATTCCCCTTTCAACACAAACTTCTCACGCTCAGCGCCGGTGGACACGAACTGGATCTCATGATGCAGCTCTTTTTCAAGGAACTCCACGTAAGCCTTGGCTTCCTTGGGCAGTTCGGCCCAGCTGGTGCAGCCGGAGATATCCTTGTTCCAGCCGGGCAACAGAGTGACCACCGGCTTTACACGGTCCAGATCGGACAGCGGGTCGAAGTTGGGGACTTGCACGCCGTCCAATGTATAACCGGTGATCACCGGGATCTCCTTCATGCTGCTGAGCACATCCAGCTTGGTCAGGGCAATTTTGTCCGCGCCCTGACAGGCCAGACCGTAGCGGCTGGCCACACAGTCAAAGGGGCCCACCCGGCGGGGACGGCCGGTGGCGGCACCGTATTCGCCGCCTGCCTTGCGCAGCTGCTCGTTCCAGCTTTCGCTCATGGCATTCTCGGCGGCAAAGGGGCCTGCGCCCACACAGGTGGAGTAGGCTTTCAGCACGCCCACCACATGGTCCAGCTTGCAGTTGGGGATGCCTGCACCCAGCGGCGCATAGGCGGCCAGCGTGTTGGAGCTGGACGTGAACGGGAAGATGCCATAGTCGATATCACGCATGGCACCCAGCTGGGCTTCCAGCACGATGCGCTTGCCGGCATCGTGGGCCTGCTGCAAAAAGGCGCCCACATCGCAGATGTACGGTGCAAACTGGCCGGCCTGCATCCGGCACCATTCCAGCAGGGCATCGTAGCTCATGGGCTCCTGATGATAGCATCCTGCCAGCTCCAGATTTTTGGATTCCAGGATCGTGTGCAGGCGGCTTTGCACCCGCTCTTCGTCCAGATGCAGCAGATCGCCCAGACGCAGGGTCTTTTTGCGGTACTTATCGCTGTAGGCATAGGCGATGCCGCGGCGCGTGGAGCCGAAAGCAGCGCCCTTTCTGGCAAGACGGTCTTCTTCCAGCCCATCCTGCACCTTGTGCCACGGCATGGAGATGGTTGCTTTGTCCGAGAGCTTGAGGTTTTCGGAGCCCACCTTTACGCCGCGCTCCTCCATGGCGTCCATTTCCCCGGCCAGATGGTCCAGATCGATCACCATGCCTGCGCCCAGCACGCAAGTCACGTCCGGGTGCAGGATGCCGGAGGGCAACAGGTTCAAAATGAACTTGCCCTGCTCGGTGACAACGGTGTGCCCGGCGTTGTTGCCGCCCTGATAGCGGGCCACCACATCGGCGTTTTCGGCTAACAGGTCGATGACACGGCCCTTGCCCTCATCGCCCCAATTGATACCAGTAACTGCGGTAAGCATAACTCTTTATAACCCTTCTTTTTCGCTGTTTACAACGGCCTGCACCTTGGTGGGCAGACCGTAGATGCTGATGAAGCCGGTGGCATCGCTCTGCTTGTAGTCGCCGCCGGCAGCAAAGGTGGCAATGTCCTCACGGTAGAGGGAGTAGGGCGACCACACACCGGCGTTGATCAGGTTGCCCTTGTACAGTTCCAGACGCACTTTGCCGGTGACGTGCTCCTGTGTGGAGGTGACAAAGGCGCTCAGCGCCTTGCGCAGGGGGCTGAACCACTGACCGTCATACACCAGCTCACCAAAGGTGATGGCAAGCTCGCGCTTTTTGTGGGCCGTGAGCTTGTCCAGAGTCAGAGTCTCCAGCACCTCGTGCGCCTTGTACAGGATGGTGCCGCCGGGGGTCTCGTACACGCCGCGGCTCTTCATGCCCACCAAGCGGTTCTCCACCACGTCGTACAGGCCGATGCCGTTGCGCCCGCCGATCTCGTTGAGCTTTGCGATGATGGCAGCGGGCTTGAGCTTCTCGCCGTTCAGGGCCACCGGCACGCCCTGTTCAAATTCCAGCTCCACGAATTCGGACTTATCCGGTGCGGTCTTGGGGCTGACGCCCAGCTCAAGGAAGCCGGGCTTGTCGTACTGGGGCTCGTTGCCCGGGTCCTCCAGATCAAGGCCCTCGTGGCTCAGGTGCCACAGGTTCTTGTCCTTGGAGTAGTTGGTCTCGCGGCTGATCTTCAGCGGGATGTGATGGGCCTCGGCGTAGTCGATTTCCTCATCGCGGCTCTGGATATCCCACTCGCGCCACGGGGTGATGATCTTCAGGTCGGGTGCAAAGTGCATGATGGCCAGCTCAAAGCGCACCTGATCGTTGCCCTTGCCGGTGCTGCCGTGGCACACGGCGTCAGCGCCCTCGGCGCGGGCGATCTCCACCACACGCTTTGCCAGAATGGGCCGTGCAAAGCTGGTGCCCAGCAGGTAGCCTTCGTAATCGGCACCCGCCTGCATGGTGGGGATAACGTAATCCTCCACGAATTCGTCGGTCAGGTCCTCCACATACAGTTTGGAAGCGCCGCTTGCCTTGGCGCGCTCTTCCAGCCCTTCCAGCTCACCCTTCTGGCCCACATTGCCGCACACTGCAATGACCTCGCAGTTGTTGTAATGCTCTTTCAGCCACGGGATGATAATGGAAGTATCCAGACCGCCGGAATAGGCCAGCACGACCTTTTTGATCTCAGACATAAGAACAGCCTCCGTTCAAGCCCACTTGATATACTTTTGAATTCCCTCTTGCAATTTTTGATTGCAGTGTTATTATACGAGCAGGGAGAGAATGTGTAAAAAGTATCCTGCACATGGTCACGATATGATTTTGACATGAAAGAAGGTACACTGCCATGTATGTGGACTGGGAATATTACAAAATCTTTTATTATGTCGCCAAATATCAGAACTTTACCAAGGCGGCCCGGGTGCTGGGCAACAACCAGCCCAACATCACACATTCCATGAACCGGCTGGAAAGCCAGCTGAACTGCGTGCTGTTCATCCGCTCCAACCGGGGCGTGACCCTGACGCCGGAGGGTGAGCTGCTTTACTCCCGCATCGCATCGGCAGCGGTGCAGATCCAAGACGCGGAAGAAGAACTGAGTGCCAGCGCCACGCTGGAGCACGGTGCCATCAGCATCAGCGCCACCGAGACGGCCCTGAACATCTATCTTTCCGAAATGCTGCGGGACTTCCACACCGAGTACCCCGGCATCCGGCTGCGCATCTCCAACCACTCCACGCCGCAGGCTGTGCAGGCGGTGAAGAACGGCGAGGTGGATTTTGCCGTTATCACCACCCCCGCCGAAGTGGAAAGCGGCCTGAAAATGGTGGAGCTGCGGCCCTTTTACGAGGTGCTGGTGGGCGGCAAGACCTTTACCGCCCTTGCCAGCCAGAACCTCTCTTTAAAGGAACTCAAAAACTACCCGCTCATCTCCCTGAGCGACGCCAGCATGACCCGCAGCTTTTACCGGCAGTTCTTTCTGGACCACGGTGCCGTGCTGAAGCCGGACACCGAGGCCGCCACCACCGACCAGATGCTCACGCTGGTCAAAAGCGAGCTGGGCATCGCCTTTCTGCCCCAGCCCATGGCGCAGGATGCACTGGCCCGCGGCGAGATCGTGCAGCTGCACTTGCAGGAGATCATTCCGCAGCGCTCCATCTGCCTTGTGTACGACCATCACCGTCCGCTGAACACCGCAGCCCGCAAGTTCCAGCAGATGCTGACCAAGGCTGCACCAAAGCCGCACAAATAACGGAACAACGCAAAAGAACCGTGCCTTTTCCCCAAAACGGAGAAAGACACGGTTCTTTTTTACGGTTTTTGATCTGCCAGCGGCATAATGTTTTCCGGCGGCGCGGCAAGGTATGCCGGAGCCGCAGGCTCTGCGGTGGCCAGCGTCGTTTTACTTACCTTCCACCACAGGCGGGTCCCGCCCGGCAGCCGGAGGATGAGGTTCCAGTCAAAGGGATTTTCGCTGCTGGAGACCGCCTTCACCGGCAGCGCATTCTGTGCACCGGCTGCACAGGGTGCAAAGTCGTGGGCGCGGATGCCCACGGCAGTGCAGTGTTCCGGCACCGGCAGCGCGGTGGTCAGCAGCAGATTTCCTGCTGCCAGCCGCACCGTGTGCGCGTCCACGCGGGTGCAGGGCAGAATATTCTTGCAGCCGGTCAGCCGGGCGGCGGCGGTGCTGCCCGGGTCCGCAAACACGGCCTTGGTGGCGCCGGTGCGCAGCACGCGGCCCTTGTCCATCACCACCATGTCCGGGCACAGGCGGTAGGCCTCGTCCCGGTTGTGGGTCACCAGCAGCGCAGTGCCCGCAAAACCGGCCAGCAGGCTGCCTACTTCGCCTTCCACTTCCTCGCGCAGGTAGCTGTCCAGCGCGCTGAAGGGCTCGTCCAGCATCAGGATCTTGGGCTTGCCCACAAGGATGCGGGCCAGCGCGGTGCGCTGCTGCTGCCCGCCGGAAAGCTGGGCCGGGCGGCGGCTGGCCAATTCCTCCAGCCGCATAGCGCGCAGCATTTCTTCGCAGCGGGCCTTGCGGGCGGCTTTGTCTTTTTCCGTTTTCAGCCCGCAGAGGATGTTCTGCTCCACGGTCATGTTGGGGAACAGCGCGTAGTTCTGGAACAAAAGGCCCACGCCGCGCTGCTGGGGCGGCAGGTCGATGTGCTGCTTGCTGTCAAACAGCACCGTGCCGTCCAGCACGATGCGGCCCGCATCCGGCTTCACGATACCTGCGATGCAGCGCAGGGTCATGCTTTTGCCGCAGCCAGAGGCCCCCAGCAGGGCTGTGGCGGTGCTGCCTGCGGTAAATGCAGAGCGCAGGGTGAAACCGTTCAGCTTTTTTTCAATGCATACTTCCAAGCTCATGCGCGGCCACCCGCTTTCTGTTTTTTCTCCAGCAGGTTCACCGCCAGCAGCACCACCGCAGAGATGGCGATATCCACCAGCACCCAGCGCATGGCACCGGCCTCATCGTTGGTGCGCCACAGCTGGTAGACCGTGGTGGCGATGGTGGCGGTCTTGCCGGGGGTATAGCCTGCGATCATGCTGGTGGCACCGTACTCGCCCAGCGCCCGGGCAAAGGCCAGCACGGTACCGGCCAGAATGCCCTGACGGCAGTACGGCATCCGCACCCGCCAGAAGATCCAGCTGTTGGACTGGCCCAGCGTCTGGGCCGACCATGCCAGCGTCTCGTCAAAACTTTCAAAGGCGCCGCGGGCTGTGCGGTACATGAGCGGGAAGGCCACCACGATGGAGGCAAAGATGGCGCTGTACCAGTTCATGACCAGCTTGACGCCGAACTGCTCCATGAAGAAGATGCCCACCGGCCGCTTTGCACCGAAGAGCAGTAGCAAAAAGTAGCCCACCACCGTGGGCGGCAGCACCATGGGCAGGGTGAGCACCACGTCCAGCACGCCCTTGACGGTACGCGGCAGATTGGCGATATAATAAGCGGCAAAAATGCCGAGAAAGAACACCGCCGCGCAGCTGATGAGAGCGATGCGCAGGCTGTTCCACAACGGATACCAGTCCATGCCTGCTCCTTTATACGGCGCTGAAGCCCACGCTCTCGAACACGGTGGCGGCGCGGTCGGTCTGCAAATAGGCCAGAAATTCCTTGGCAGCCTCGGCGTTGGGTGCAGCCTTCAGCACGGCGGCGGGGTAGATCACCTGACCGCACATCTCCTTGGTGGCCTCGTCCACGGGGGTCAGGCCCGCGCTGTAGGCGTCGGTGCAGTACACGACACCCGCATCCACGCTGGCCTCGCTCACCTGCGTGGTCACTTCCTTGACGTTGGAGCCGTAGGTAATGACACCGGCGGCGGCAAGCGCCTCCTCGTCCAGATCGTAGTAGGCAAGGATCTTCTGGGTGTACTGGCCCACGGGCACATCACTGTTGCCCATGCAGAACAGGATGTCCTGTGCCTTCAGGTGCTCGGCCAGAGCGTCAAAGCTGTCAATGCCCTTATCGCTGCCCTCCGGCACACAGAGCACCACCTTGTTTTCCAGCAGGTCCACGCGGGTGTCGCTGTCCACAAAGTCCAGTCTGTCCTTGTTCACATCGGCAGAAGCGATGATGTCCAGCTGGTTCATCTGCTTCTGACCGGCAGAGATGAACAGATCGCAGTCCGCGCCCTCCTGGATCTGGGTCTTGAGGGTGCCGGAGGAATCGAAGTTGAAGCGGAAGGTCACGCCCGGGTTCTCGGCCGAGTAGGTCTCACCGATGGCGGTGAGGGTCTCGGTGAGGGATGCGGCGGCAAACACGATCAGCTCCACGCTCTGTTCTGCTTGTGAGGAAGCGGCGGCAGAGGATGCCACGGAAGAAGCGGCTGCGCTGGAAGCAGAGCCGCCGCAGGCGGTGAGGGCAGCGGCTGCACCGGCGATACCGGCAGCGGCCAGAAAACTCCGACGGGAAATGCGATGGTTATTCATATCATTTTCTCCTTACTTTTTGTAAAATAACATTTTATTTCTACGCTCCGCAAAAGAAAGCGGGGCGGGAAACCTTATTTGCGGGCGCACTCGCCGTCCAGACCGGCGGCAATGCGCACGCCGTGCTCCAGACTGGGCAGGATGTACTCGAGGTTCTCTTTTACGGCCTTGGGGCTGCCCGGCAGGTTGACGATGAGCGTTTTGCCCCGCAGCACGCTGACGCCGCGGCTCAGCATCCCGCGCGGGGTGATGCTCAGGCTGTGATAGCGCATGGCCTCGGCAATGCCGGGGGCATTGCGGTCTGCCACCGCACAGGTGGCTTCCGGGGTGATGTCCCGGGGGGAGAAGCCGGTGCCGCCGGTGGTGAGGATCAGATTCACCTGACGGCCATCGGCCAGCCGGATGAGCTGTGCCTTCAGGGCCTTTGCTTCGTCCGGCAGGATCATGGTCTCTTCCACTACGTAGCCTGCGGCGGTAAGCATCTCCACAATGAGCGGGCCGCTCTTATCCTCCCGCTCCCCGCGGCTGCCCTTGTCCGACAGGGTGATGACCGCAGCGCGCAGCGGCGGGTTCTCCAGCGGAGGCAGCAGCGTCACCTCGTCCCCCACATGGATCTCGCCGCCGGTGAGCACCCGGGCGAACACGCCCTCCCGGGGCATGATGCACTCGCCGGTCTGCTGCTTGATCACGCAGTCGTTGTGGCACTCCTTGCCGATCTGGGTCATTTCCAGCACCACGTCCCCAATGGCAAAGCGGCTGGTGACGGGCAGATTGCGGAAATCGAAGCCTTCAATGACCAGATTTTCGCCAAAGGCACCGTAGTCCACCCAGATCTTTTTACGGAAAGCCTCAATTTTTTCGGCGCTCAGCAGGCTGACCTGCCGGTGCCAATTGCCGCCGTGGGCGTCGGTCAGGATGCCCCATTCCGGGGTCAGCACAGCGCTGGGCACCTCGGTCTTGACGGTGCCGCGGTTGGGGCTTGTGCAGATGGCCAGAATTTTTCCCATAAAATTTTATCCTCCAATGCGGTACATGCCGCGGGTAGCGGGCATGGAACTGTCTCCAAAATGGTGTTCGCGGGGTTTTTCAAAAATGGCCGCGCGGATGGCCTGCAAAAGCGCGGCATTGTCCGCGCCGCTGCGCAGCAAAGCGCGCAGGTCACAGCCGGCTTCGCTGGCAAGGCAGGGACGCAAAAAGCCCTGACTGGTCAGCCGCACCCGATTGCAGCCGGCGCAGAACTTGCCGTGCACCGCTGCAATAAAGCCAATGCTGCCCTGCCAGTCGGGCACGGTGTAGTACACCGCCGGGCCGTCACCAAGGGCGCCGCTCCGGGCCATGGGCACCGGGTGCATCTCCGGCCAGCGCCGGGCAAACCGCTGCCGTAGCTCCGGGCCGGAGATGCAGGGCATGGCCGCGCCGTAGCCAATGGGCATCATCTCAATAAAGCGCACCTGCAACGGCTGGTCTTGGGCCAGAGCGGCAAGCGCTTCCAGTTCGCCCTCGTTCACGCCCACCTGCGGCACGCAGTTCAGCTTGACCGGGATGCCGCTGGCAAGGGCCGCATGGATGCCCTCCATCACATGGCCGAACTCGTCCCGGGCGGTGATGCGCGCAAAAACTTCCGGACTCAGGGTGTCCAGACTGATGTTCACACTGTCCAGACCGGCCGCGAGCAAAGCGGGCAGCTGCTGCGCCAGCAGGATGCCGTTGGTGGTCATGGTCACTTTGCGGATGCCGGGCGTTGCTTTCAGGCCCGCCACCAGCTGGTCCACGCCCTTGCGCACCAGCGGTTCGCCGCCGGTCACGCGCACGGTATCGATGCCGCACCGGGCAAACAGCGCTGCCAGCCGCAAAAACTCTTCGTAGGTGAGCACGGCTTCGCGCTCCAGCTTTTCCACGCCGTCCGGCATACAGTAGCGGCAGCGCAGGTTGCACAGGTCGGTGACGGAAAGGCGCAGATAGCGGATATCGCGCCCGGTGGAATCAAACATAACCGCCCTCCGCCCGGATGTAATGGCCGCTCTTGCCGCCGGTCTTTTCCACCAAGTAGATCTCGCCCAGCTCCATGCCTTTGTCCACAGCCTTGCACATATCGTAGATGGTGAGCAGCGCGGTGGAAACGCCGGTCAGCGCTTCCATCTCCACGCCGGTGACACCGGCGGTTTTCACCGTGCACAGCACTTCCACAGCCTGCCGCTGGGGCAGCAGCGCAAAGTCCACGCTCACTTTGGTCAGGGGCAGCGGATGGCACAGGGGGATCAGCTCACTGGTGCGCTTAGTGGCCATGATGCCGGCAATGCGGGCCACGCCCAGCACATCGCCCTTTTTCACGGTGCCGCTCTGCACGGCAGCAAAGGCTTCGGCATTCATGGTAATGACGCCGTGGGCGGTGGCTTCCCGGGTGGTGACGGGCTTTGCGCTCACGTCCACCATCACGGCGTTGCCAGCCGCGTCAAAATGGGTCAGATTATTTTCACTCATACTTTTTTCACCTTAGTAAAGCTCCCCCTTCGGGGGAGCTGGCAAAGCCGAAAGGCTTTGACTGAGAGGGTTTTCAGCAGTGCCCAAAGCCGCAGTTGGGCCAGTGGCACACATCGCAGTTCAGGCACAGGCCGCCCTCGCCCAGACGGGCGATGTCCTCGGCGGTGATGGGGTCGTCGGCCAGCAGGCGGGGCAGCAGCAGGTCAAAAATGGTGCGCTTTGCGTACATCACGCAGCCGGGCAGGCCGCACACCGGCACACCTCCCAGATAGCTCACAAGGAACATGGCCCCCGGCAGCACTGGCGCGCCATAGGTAACGATGTCGGCCCCCGTGTTTTTGATGGCCAGCGGGGTGCGGTCGTCAGGGTCCACGCTCATGCCGCCGGTGGTGAAGATCAGCTCACAGCCTGCTTCTTTGGCTTCCAGAATGGCGGCGGTGATCCCCGCCGGGTCGTCGTCGCACACCCTGTGGAACACCATCTCGCAGCCGTAGACGGCCAGCTTGTCCACAAGGATGGGGGTGAATTTGTCCTCGATGCGGCCCTTGAACACCTCGCTGCCGGTGGTAATGACGGCAAACTTCTTGGCCTGCATGGGCAGCACGTTCAGGATCGGCTCTGCCCCGGCGGTGGCCTGCATGGCGTCCATCTTTTCCTGCTCGATCACCAGCGGGATGATGCGGGTGCCTGCCAGCTTCTGGCCTTTTTTCACGGGCAGGTCGCCGTGGATGGTGGCGATCATCATCTGCGGCGTGCGGTTGACGGCAAGCAGCGCTTCGCGGTGGATCTTCAGCAGGCCGTCGCAGTCCGCGATCAGCTCGATCTTGCCTTCCTTCGGCTCGGTGCCGTGGATATTTTTGCCCGCTGCCGCCTTGTACAGCAGAGCCGCGGCTTCGTCCTCGTGGAGGATGCCGGGCTTCTTCTCCCAGACGTAGAGGTTCTCTTTACCAATGGAGAGCAGCACCGGGATATCCTCCGGCCGGATGATGTGCCCCTTGCAAAAGCGGGCACCCTTGAACTCGCCGGGGATAATTTGCGTGATATCGTGGCAGAGCACCTGCCCTGCCGCGTCTTCGGTACGGATCAGTTTCATTTTATCTTCTCCTTACAGAGTCGGCATCTGGGCGGTGATCCAGTCGGCCAGCGGCTGGATGTCCTCCAGCCCGAAGTCTGCCCCCGGGATATCGCCCACCACCGCCAGCGGCTGGAACGACACCGGCGCGTCCGCAATCTCCCTGCGCACCACTTCGATCTTGGGCCAGCCGCTGCTCTTAAAGCCTTCCAGCAGCACCAGATCGTAGCCGTGCCGCTCAAACAGGGCCAGCAGGTCCTGCTCGGTCAGGCGGAATTCCTCGGTCAGCAGATAGCGCTTACCGGAGTAGACGGCCACGCCTTCGGCCCCTGCTTCCCGCAGACGGAAGCTGTCGGTGCCGGGCACATCCGGGGTAAAATCGTGGCCGTCGTGCTTGATGATGCCCACCTTCAGCCCGCGGCTGCGCAGGGCGGGCAGCAGCTTTTCCAGCAGGGTGGTCTTGCCGCTGTTGTGTACGCCGCTGACGGCCAGTACCGCCGGGCGCTTGAGCTCCATTTCCTGAGCCAAAGCCTGTTTCTGTTCACTGTACAAAATGCAGCACCTCCACTTTTTCACCCGGGGCCACCGGGCCGCTGCCCGCAGGCAGCTTTACCAGACAATTGCAGCCGATCATGGCAGACAGGCTGCCGGACGAATGAGCTTCGGCGCTGCCCTCGCCGGGGATGGCCACAGTTTCTCCCATCGCCTTTGCCCGCAGGTAGCGCTCGCCCTTGTCGGCCTTGGAAAAACCGGTGGTCAGCGTGCGCACCGTGCGGGGCGGTATGCAGCCAGCCTCGCACCGGCCTGCGGCCCGCAGCAGCGCCGGGACGGCGTATTGTTCCAGTGTTGCCGCCGCAGCAAAGGGATTGCCGGACAGGCAGAGCACCAGCTTGCCGCCCACTTTTGCCGCCAGCATGGGGCTGCCGGGTTTCTGGGCCACGCCTGCAAAGATCATCTGTGCCCCCAGCCGTTCCAGCACGGCGGGCAGGTAGTCCTTCTGCCCTACCGAAACGCCGCCGCTTGTGACCACGGCATCGCAGACTGAGAGCAGCTGCTGCATCTGCCGGGCGATCTCGTCCGGGTCGTCCAAGCAGTGCCGCCGCTGCACCGCAAACCCTAGCTGCCGCAGGCGGGCAGCATTCTGGACGCCGTTGGCGTCGTAGATCTTGCCGGGTGCCCACGGTTCACCCGGTGCCAGCAGCTCGCTGCCGGTGGAAAGAATGCCCACGGTCAGGGTGCGGTACACGGGCACGGCGGCAATGCCCTGCCCGGCCAGCACGCCCAGATGTGCAGGGGTCAGCGGCGTGCCCTCGGCTGCAATGACGGCACCGGCGGCGATGTCTTCGCCCCGGAATACCACATTCTGCTGCGGCTTTAAGGCCGCATAGAGCTGCACCGTTTCTTCGCCGCTGTCGGTCAGCTCCTGCATCAGCACGCAGTCCGCGCCCTCCGGCAGAGGAGCACCGGTCATGATGCGGGCCGCGCAGCCCACAGGCAGGGGGGCGGCAGGGGCATCTCCGGCGTAGAGCTTCATGCTCACCGGCAGGGTGACGGGGTTTTCGCGGCTGGTGCCGGCTGTATCGGCACTGTGCAGGGCGTAGCCGTCCAGCGGGCTGCGGTCAAACGGCGGCTGGTCCATCCGGGCGCACAGCGCCTTTGCGGCAATGCGGCCACAGGCTTTTTCCAACGGCAGGGTCTCCACCGCCGGGCGCGGCAGTGCCGCCGCTGCATCCAGCACGCGGCGCAGCGCAGCGGCTGGCGCGCAGAAAGGCTGTTTCATAAAAAACCTCCAAATGCCCGGCTGCACCCGGCCTGCTATGGCTCAGGCGGGGCGTGCCGGGGATATTCTTTACGGCAGGTGAAAAAGAAGCGGAGACGTTCTGACCCGAAAATCAAAACGCCTCCGCAGAATATCCGCACATACCCGGCAACCGGCAGCTTGCAGTCTGCCCTGCCGACGGCATCCCCGGCTGTGCCGTCCTTGCAGTGACGGTACGGCCCGGGAAGTGCCCTGTGTGGATGGGAGGAGTTCTTTTTTTCAAATTGCAGCGTTTCTTCTGCGGGAAGGCGGCAGGGTTTCCCCCCTCCACCCTTGAATGCCGGCCGATCTATTTTGATCCGGGCCCTTAGCATTGCGGCGCGGTGTCCTGCTCTTTGCGGGAGTTTAGACACCTTTGCTCAAAGAAGCTCTTATACCCTGTTCAGTTGTGTGGGAATGCTTTCGTCGGTCCACTCGTCCATGTCGCTGATGACTTTTGCATAGCGGCGGGTGAGGTGCTTGGTGGAAAAGAGGAACCGTTCGTTCTGGTTGTTGGTCAGCTCCTCGATGTCGGCAAATCCCGGCTTGCCCTGCATGGTCTGCCATGTCGGCCAGATCGAACTTTTCCAGCGTCTCACGGGTGGGCACGCCGGAACCGGTCTCGCACACGATCTCGTGCACCATGCAGTCTCTATTATACACCAAATTGTACAGCATGCCAACCTGCCATGCTTCGGCATGGCCGTGGTGGTTGGGGTAGCCATTGTGCAGCAGATTGGCGTTGGTAGCCGCATCGGTGCGGTCCAGCCAGCTCTTGGGCAGGCCGAACTTTTCCATCATGGCCAGCGTGCCCTTTGCGATCACAGAGAGGCCGCCTTCACCGTAAGCCATGCGGCGGATCAGCTCCACCTCCCAGCGGGGATCACCTGCCTTTTCCCATACCCAAGGCAGGGAGTCGTATTCTTCCTCGCTGATGTACCGGACGGCTTCCTCGCGCGGCAGCTGCAAGAACCACTGCAAGTCGCGGTTGATGTTGTGAAATTCAAGATCTCGTGTAAAACAAAAGACCAGCGTAATTGCTACACTGGTCTTTTTGGTGGGCGCGGGTGGATCACGCGAGCCGCGCTGCTAAAAACAGCCCACTGGGCTGTTTTTGCGCCGTCTTCAGCGACGTCGCCGCAGCTGTTCGAATCCACCCGCAATTGTGAAATTCAAGATCTCGTGTAAAACAAAAGACCAGCGTAATTGCTACACTGG
>ERZ1026898.1012-NODE-1012-length-14805-cov-9.679051_pt1 | contig 14805 bp, 14 predicted proteins | sample MGYA00380178_ERZ1026898 | MGnify/ENA primary metagenome ERZ1026898 (study PRJEB33269, sample SAMEA4719814) | human gut metagenome | biome: human-associated habitat; feature: organic feature; material: feces | place: Cameroon | collected 2013-10 ... | reverse complement strand
TTGGACCCCTATCACAGAGAAAGGAAATGAACATGAACAACAACTATACCATCGCCCAGCGCAATGCCCTTGTGGAGAAGTATCTTTGGTGCATCGACACCGTGATCCGGAAAAACCGCCCTCTGATGAGGGCGGCCCGGCTGGAGTATGACGATGTGTACCAGCAGCTTGCGCTTCGGCTCATCCGGGCTGTTGCCGGCTTCGACCCGCAGAAGGGTACGCTTCAGCAGCATATCTTCGCCCAGCTTAAATATGAACTGCTCAACTGCAAGTCTGCCTATCGCCTGTGCGGCCTGACCGGCGCTCCCAAGGAATACCGCAAGAGCGACATGGTTTCTCTTGAAAATATCCCAGAGGGCAGCTCCTTATATGAACAGGTCATGGCGGCGTGAGGAAAGGAAAAAGTGGAATGGTCTTAAAGGAAAAAGGCACGCGATTTTGCAGAGGCGGAAAGGTATTTACAGTTGGTGGCCGGGTCCTTGGCAATGAGGCATGTGATTATGCAGGACTACACGGCGTGATTACAGGTATCTATACTGGCGCGGACGGTGTTGTAGGACTCGATGCACCGGAAATTTGCTGTGATTTTGAGCGCCCTGTTTCAGAGGAAATGATCCGCGATCTGGAGGATCGGTTTTCGGACATAAGCGGAGAGCCAACAACCATAGATGACATTCTCTTTGATAATGTGATCGTGCCATCTTATATGCTGGAACCATCCGCTGAACTGCCCGCGGAAGTCATAGACCTTTCCGGGAAAATGGAGGCGGTGGCTGATATTTTTGCCAAGGTGCTCCAGATGCCGGACAGTAATCTGCGCGCTCTGCGCGCCTTCCCGTGCGCTCCTGCAGATGACGAAGCCACATCATGGGAGGTCACAACACAGGTATGCTGTTTAGGCGGCTGTGAGATGAGCGCTTATTCCTTTCCGGATGAACGGAGCGCACGGCTCTTTGCCGCACTGCTGGAGCGCAGCGGCTGCCGCCTTCGCCATGATACGGCCTGTCCGGACTGCTATGCAGAATACCAAAAGGACAGATTATGAGCAGCTGTGTTCGTATGCGATGAATCAAAAATGAAGTAGGAGAAACTGACATGATCTATCAAAAAAAGGGAACTGTGTTCCGTGCGGAAGGAAAAACCTTTTGCATCGGCGGCATCGTGTTCGCCAACGCTGAAAGCGAGTACATGGGCTTATACGGCACTGTGACGGAAATTCGCACCGGTGATGACCGGGAAACTGAGAATGATACGCCGGATATCTACTGTGAATTCATTTTGTCTGATTCGACTGCGATGACCGCCGAATTAGAAAGCCGCTTTTCCGACCTCTACGGTCAGGACAAAAAGGTTGAGGATATTTCCCTGGACTGGGTAATTATGTCCCCGGAGATGCTGGAGCCTGTCACCGCAAGAGAACCGAAGTGTAACGGCAATCTTTTGACGCTGACTTGTTTAGAAGCGCAGATCGACCACGTCGAGGGAACCACACTGGCCATCTCCAATGAAATGGGTGTGCTGCTCTGCAAAATGCGGGAGGATTTAGACAACTACGACTTCCCGCCAGCACTGACCCGTGTGGAAAAGATGATCAATGGCTACATGTTCACTTACGGAGACCGGGAAAGTCAGGAAGAGGGGCCGTGCGTTGTTTATGTTATATCGGAAACGCCGGTACTGCAGGGAAACTATGAGGAGGAAACGAAATGATCCTGAGAGACAAAATGCTCGCCGTGATCGCTGATGTGAACGGCAGCGTTGCCGAGCGTGAGGAATTGGTGGAGATGATCGCCATCGCCCTGCTGACCCGCAAAAACCTGTTTGTCTTGGGTGAACCCGGTCAGGCCAAGAGCTATGCCATCAACCTGTTCCGTCAGCATATCACCGGTGCGCGGCAGTTTGAGCGCCTTCTCTCCAAGCAGACCGACGAAGAACAGCTTTTTGGCCGCGTTGACCTTTCAAGCCTTATTCCCGGGAGTATCCCGGACTCCGCGCTGGAGAGCGATGGTGTATATCAAACCCTGCACTTTGATCTAAAGTGCGCGGTAGATGGTCTGGGGCAGATGAAAAATGCCCAGGACACCTTTGCTATGCTTGATCGGGCCTCGGACAAGCTGGCAGCCTACCGCAAAGCGGTAGCGCTGCTGCGTCCAAGCGAACCAGTCGTCCAGACAGTAGGCAAGATCCCAGAGGCGGACATTGTGCTGCTGGATGAGATATTCAAGTGCAATGACGGTGTTTTGAACTCCCTCCTCACAGCGCTCAATGAACGCAAGTACACCAACGAGGGGCATACATACCCCATCCCGACCATCTCCTTTTTTGCGGCGTCCAATGAGATTCCTAATTTCAATGACCCGCAGGAGAAGATTTTGGAGGCGCTCTATGACCGTCTGGAACTGAAGGTCATGACCGCCAACATCGAAGACCGGGATACCCGTCTTGCCGTTTTGAAAAATAAGCAAAGCGGCGCATTTGGACAGGTCAGCACCACGATCACGCTGGAAGAACTCATTGAGATGCAACATGAAGTAACCGCAATCCCTGTACCAGACGCCATCAATGAACTTGCGGACGACATCCTCTGCGAGCTGCGAAAGAGCATGGAGGTGTCGGATCGAAAGTACCTCGGTTATTACCCCATCGCGCAGGCCAAGGCATGGCTCTCCGGCCACGACAAGGTGGAGTCTTCCGACCTGCTGGCGCTGAAGGACTATCTCTGGCGTCTTCCGGCTGACCGTGAAAAGGTGGATAGCGTTCTCAAGAGGCTTTGCATCAACCCTATGCAGGAAAAGGCCAACGGCGTTCGTGAGATGGCACTGGACTCGCAGACGGAATTTCAGGAAGCCTGCGGCGATAGCAACCGCACAGATCTCGCCCGTAAGGCGTTCATCAAGCTGCGCGGAGAACTGGTGCGGCTCTACCAGAAGCAATGCGAGCTCCGCGCTGCCGCACAGTCGGACAGCGAAGCAGCTCTGGTGGACAGCTTACTTGCTGACCTTGAGGACATCAGCCGCCGGGCGCATGAAAAGACGGGCTTTACCTACACGCCTCTTTCTGAGATTGCGGCGCTGAACTGAAGCAAACAGTCAAAAATTACTTAAAAATCAGGAGGACTTTGTATGCTGAATCGAATTATTCTGATGGGCCGACTCACCCATGATCCGGAATTGCGGAGAACGCAGTCCGATACGCCCGTTTGTTCCTTTTCGCTTGCCGTTGACCGCGACTATAAGCGAGACGGTGAAAAAGAGACGGACTTCATCGACATTGTTGCGTGGAGATCGACTGCGGATTTTGTGAGCAAATACTTTACGAAAGGCCGCATGGCCGTTGTGGAAGGCCGGCTTCAGATTCGCGATTGGACGGATAAGGAAGGCGGCAAACGCCGCAGCGCGGAGGTCATCGCAGACAATGTGTACTTCGGTGACTCCAAGCCGAAAGATAGCGGAAGCGATGTGCCTGCCTATGACGGTGAACCCGGCGCAGAATTCGGCGCGCCGCCCAGCGGCTTTACGCCGGACTTTGGCGATGATGGCGAGATGCCGTTCTAAGTTCTAAAAAGCAGAGGGAGGGCGAAATGCCCTCCCTCCAGCACTTATAATTGAAGGAGAGTAAAACTATGCCAAACTGTGCTATCTGCAAAAAAACTGTTACTACAGGCATTGTGCTGTGCGATCATTGTGCCAAGGGCCTTGCCCCCTATACGCTCCCCACAGATCTTGCATGGTTCATTGACCAGCTGTCCGAAAAGATCATACTGGAAAAATCCATCTATGCCTGCGCTATGTGTGCGATCAAAGACTGTCCCAGCCAGGCGAGCGGCATGACCTGCCGCAATGGGGTCAAGGCGTGGCTGCTGTCGCAGGCAAATGAATTCTTCCCGGCAAAAGCAGCGTGACGGAGGTATGCTATGAAGGAAAATATTCTGTCTAAGTTCCTGACTGCGTGTCCCTTTCCGGAAGTATTTGAGGACACGGAACCCGTAGAGGGCTGCTCCTTTCCGGAACCCCGGCGCAAGATCGGCCATATCCGTGCCGACTACGATGGCTGGCGTTGGTACAATACCGTATGGCCCTGCCACAGAGCGTTTGCTACTCAGGAAGTCTGCAAAGAAATCGACCACGTTTATGATGCACTGACTGCACCGAATGCCTTAAAGGACCTTACCGTGCTGCGTAAATTCTGCGCCAACCACATGGACACCTGTATCTCAAAGGAACATGAGGATGAGTTCAGCTTCTACTATGTAGGCGAGTGCTGCAATTTCTGGATCAGGCTCATCACCCGCAAGGGAGACTATAATATGTACTTAAACGCCTACATCAAAGAGAAGAATTATCAAAGATACTTTGACTATCTGGAACGGCTTCGGCAAAGCGGCGAGACAAATATGTACGGTGCGGAACCCTATCTCCAATCAGAATTTCCAGAACTCCGCTATGATAAAGATAAAGCCAGAGAGATCCTTTTGGCGTGGATCAAAACCTTTGACGAGAGGGGGGACTCCGCACCATGCTGAAACCTTATCAAACCATTCAGGATGTTCTGGTATCTCCCTGGGCGCAGCAGCCGAAGTCGGCGCGTGTGGAACGAACTGACCGTGTGCTGCGCTCGACAAAGCTTGAGAACAGCATCTACCAAGATCTGCGTTCAGAGGATACTGCTATGGATGCAGTCGAGCAGAGCGCGGGGAAAAAGCTGAAGTCCTTTCCCGCTCTTTCACAGGATGTCTTTCAGTCCTTCTACTCCCTTGTACCCCGGCACAATGAGGAAGGAGTGCTCTCTGCGGCAGCGCGCAAATTCAACGCGCCGATTCTGGAGCATATCACGCAAAGTGAGGAATATCCTACGCTCAAGGAAGTCTGCGAAGGCCGGGAGCTACCTGCTTATGAAGCGGCGGCAGAATTCGTATCTGCGGCGTCCGATGAATTAGACGAGTTAATGCGTCAGCTCGGCGGGAAAAAGGACGCAATGAGCACGCTGGAAAAGCTGGAGCAGACGCAGGAAGCAGCGGCACAGCGGCTCACGGAACTGCTGGAGCAGCTTGATATCGCTCATCCGGACGATTCCCAGCTAAATGATGATGTGGTAAGAGCCGCGAATGAAGCAGAGAGTAAGCAGCGGCAGGTGGAGGCTGTCACTAGACTCATAGACAACAGCGCAATGCAAAGCAAATCGGCTGTGGATGGTATCGTACATCACGCTCTGACCGCCGCTTCCCAGAAGGCCGAGGAGGTACAGAACATTATCGGTGCGTGGAGCGATGAACCCGAAAACCTCCAAAGGACGCCAGCCAATATGGAACTTTTGGAGTGTGTCCGGGCAAGTGAGTCCCTGCGAGATATTTCCAGATACCTCGGCCGCTTTCGTGAGATATTTGCACAGGGAAAGCGAAACGGCTACGCCTATGGCAGAGGTGAAAAATACTCGCTGGAACTGGGCAACGACCTCTCCAGGGCGCTGACCTCGGAACTTGCCATGCTGGCTGCGCCGGAGACGCTGCCGCTGTTCCTGCGAAAGTATCAGCGGCGGCAGATCAAGCAGTATCGCAGACGGGACCCCATCTATAAGGGCGCGGGCGATATGATCTGCTGTCTCGATGAATCCGGCTCCACCGCCGGCGAATGCGCCGCGTGGGGCAAGGCCGTTGCCATGACGCTGCTGGAGATTGCAGAAAGCGGGGGACGCAAGTTTGCCCTCATTCACTTTTCCGGTCCCGGCAGCGTTAAGGCGGATCTGTTTCTTCCAACGCAGACGACGGTGGAGGATAAACTTCGTGCAGCAGAGACTTTTCTCGATGGCGGTACAGACTTTTGCACACCGCTGAACGAAGCGCTGCGGCTGATGACGGAAGAAGCCTTTGAAAATGCTGATGTTGTATTCATCACCGACGGCGAATGTGCTTTGCCGGCGGAGTATATCTCCAGATTACAGGAAGAACGGGCAAATCGTCGCTTTACGATTACCGGTATCCTGATGGATCAGGGGAACGAAGGCATGGATTTCAGTTTGCGGGATTTTTGTCAGAACATCTACCGCACCAGCGAACTGGCCGGTGACACCATTGTGGAGAAAATCATAACTAATCGTGTGTAACCCATTCTAAGGACAAGGCGGGACTGCTATCAGCAGTCCCGCCTTTGCTTTTTATGAGGAAGGTTTATTCCTGAATTTTAGTTACCCTGATATGCCCGATACAGGAAAGTGACGATCTGTGCACGGGTGCAGTCATTGCCCGGCGCAAAGGCTGTCTCGCTCACGCCCGCGGTCACGCCGTTCATGTAGCACCACGCCACCGATTCATACGCCCATTCGGGCACATCGGTGAACGGCAGGAGGAACATCCATGCGCCCGTGAAGCCCTTGCCCTGCGCCTGAGCGTAGCGGTAGATCATTGCCGCGGCCTGCGCACGGGTGCAGATGCCGTTCGCACCGAAGGTCGTCTCTGTCAAACCGGTGACGATGCCGGTGCTCGCCGCCCAGCGGACAGCCTCGGCATAATACGCACCCTCGTCTACATCCGTAAACGGCATCAGGTAATTCACCACAGGGGAGCCCGCCGCACGCCAGAGGAAGGTCACGATCTGGGCACGGGTGCAGGGCTGGTTCGGTGCAAAGAGGCTATTGCCGATACCGCCGGTAATGCCGTTCTCTGCCGCCCACTTGACGGCCTCGTAATAATAGGCATCGTTAGGCACGTCGTAGAAGAAGTTCAGAACGCTGTTGTCCTCCATGAAAGTCACCTTGACCTCTACCTTGCCGCCGGGCATGGTGAAGGTGTATTTTCCGTTGCCCTTGTCGGTGAGCTTCAGATCGTTGCCGTTCTTGTCGGTGACGGAAATGGTTTCCAGCACATAGCCGCTGTCAGGCGTTACCGAGATGGTCACGGTGCTGCCCTTGGAGGCAGTCTTCGGACTAACTGCCACGGACCCGTTTTCGGTCTTGTCAGGGACGGTGATAGGATAACTGGACGAGCTGCTGCCGGAAAAATGCCGCTTGGGGATCACCGTGTCGGCTTTGGTAATCTCTTTCGCGCCGGTGCTGTCGGCGAAATACCTGCCGCACGCCGCGCAATACCAGTATTCGATGTTGCCCACCTCGCTCGTGGTGGGATCTTTGGCTAGGACATGTGTCAGCGGGTCGTTATGCGTGTGGGTATTCTGATTTTTGAACACCGGCAGGGTCAAGCCTGCCGCGTCCACATACTGGCAGGTGTCGGCCCAAGGGTCAGCATTGTTGCCGCGTTCGCCAGCCTTGAGCAACGTCAGCACCGTGCCGTCGGCAAATTCTGCGGTGGACTTGGGGTCGGTGTTCGTGACAGTGCCGCTGTTATCACCAACAGCTCCATTATTTGCGGTATTCAGATAGTAGCAGTTTTTTACAGTGCCAAAATAAGAATTATAGCTAACGATTTCACCAACAGAAAGGTAGTTAGGGACCGTTCCAACGTTGTAGCAATTGGAGATCGTGCCAGTGTTATGCCCCGCAATGCCGCCAATAATGTAGGTATTAACGGTAATTTTGCCAACATTATAGCAGTCGATGATTTTCGCACCTTCGACGTTAAAGCCGACAATACCGCCAGCAACAGTGCTACGGTTGCCAGCAACGTTGCAATGGTTGCTGCAATTTTCAATCGTCGCATTCGAAGCGTAGCCCACAATGCCGCCGGCGGCGCCGCCAGAAGAATTGCTGGATACGTTACCTGCCACGGTCAGGTTTCTGATCGTGCCATCTTTTACAGCACTGAACAGACCGGCATACACGAATTCGCCTGTAACGTTCAGACCGGAAATGGTATGTCCCTTGCCGTTAAAGGTGCCCGAATATGCATCCGTTCCGTCGATTTTATCTGTATTGCCGATCGGCGTCCATGCTTCGTTTTCCAGATCAATATCCGCCGTCAATTCGGCGCAGATTTTAGTTTCGTCTATGCTACTTGCATCGTTCACCTTATCCCGGAACCATTCTAGTCCAATGGCGGTGCCGATCTGATAGGGGTCGTCCTCCGTGCCGCTGCCGGTGGCAAGCGCGGGGGTACCGGTGATCCCGCCCTTGAACGTACCGCCGGTGATGCGGCCGGGGTTGGTCACCTGGCTGTTAAAGGTACCGCCGGTGATGGTGCCGACGTTGCGCACCTCACCGTTAAAGGTGCCGCCGGTGATGGTGCCGCCGCTGGTCACTGTGCCGTTAAATGTGCCGCCGGAAATGGTGCCGGAAACGATCATGGCGCTCCAAAGGGGAGCTGTGCAGCCGGTGATCTCTACATTGTCGCTGATATTGAGAATGCTGTAGTCATAGATACCGCCGCCAGCGTTTGCCGCCTGGCAGTTACGGATCTTCGCCGTGCCGGACAGAGTGGTGCGTCCCGCGTTGTAGATGCCGCCGCCGGAAGCACGACCGTCTTCCGAAGACGCCTTGCAGTTCTCAATACTGCCGCCGGACATGGTGAAGGTGCCTTTTTCTCCAACGTACACGCCGCCGCCCCATGTCGCATTGCAGTTCCGGATCGTGCCGCCGGTCATGGTGATGGTGCTGCCTGATCCTATATACCCTGCCTCCGCCAGCACGCCGCCGCCCGTAGCGCCGCCCGCGCAGTTCTCGATCGTGCCGTTCGTCATTTCAAGCGTGCCGTCGTTCAGCTTCACGCCGGTGACCTGATTTGTAATGCTGCCGCCGTTCATATTGACCGTGCCGAGCACCGTCTTGACGCCGGTTCCTGTCGGGGGCGTGGTTTCACTCACGGTCGAATCGGTAATCGTGCCGCCCTCAATGTTCAGTGTGCAATTGTACCCGACATAGATGCCGATCGCGTCCGTACCCTGTACGTCCAGCACACCGTTCTTTTTCTCGCTGTTGTCTGTCAGCGTCAGCGCTGTCGAGGCATTCCCATATGAGTCAAAGGCAGCAAGAATACCGGTGGAGGGGGTATCGTACACATTCTTTCCGGAAATGTTATACGGAACATTGGCGTTTGACGGATCCTTGATCGTCAGCGTATACCCGTTCAGATCGAGTGTGACGGTTTTCGCGACCTTCAGCGTACCGCTTGTGATCGTCACATTTTCGCCCAGCTGATAGGAGCCGCCGATCAGGCCGCTGGACATATAATTGCTGATGTTGCTCTGCGTCAGCTCGATAACCGTCTCGCCCTCGTTATTCAGCACCACCGGTTCCCCTTCCGATTGGGCCTCCTGTTCCTCCTGCGCTTCCTTTTCTTCCTGCGCCGGTTTCGCTTCCGGCTGTTCAGGCTGCTCCAGCCGCTGCTCTGGATCGGCTTTCGGCTTGACTTCCTCTCGCTGCTCCTGCTGCGGCTCTGCCGGGGCCGCGCCGCCGTCCTCCGTGGCAAAAGCCGCTGTCGGCAGCAGCGTCAGGCACAGGCACAATGCCGTCAGAATGCTGAAAAGTCGTTTCTTCATCGTGATCCCTCCATGATGAAAGTCATTTGGTTCCTCCAAAGGAGGAACCAAGGGGATATCCCCTTGCCAAAAATTTATTTTTCCATCAGGGCCTCAAAGCCCTTTTCGGCCTGTTGGACTGTCTTTTGGATGATGTCTGCCGCCATAGTATGTAGATCCATCTGCAAGACTACTGCTGTGACCGCCGCCCGCTTCTCCTTCGGTACGTCATAGAGCTTGAGCGCGCAGTCCAGAAACCGCGCGATCTTCGCCTCCATTGTGAAGTAGAGGTCACACGGCACGGACATGAACCCCCGCATGATACTGCCCGACGCGATCTCCATTTCGTAGAAGTCCTTCGGCTCTGCGTCCGGCAGGTAGGCAGCGAAAATGGTTTGCAGGCGTTTGGCCGTGCTGTGGTACAGGTAGTCCGCCGTGGTGGGCAGCGAATACGCCATCACATACAGTTCTCGCAGCGGCTCGGTCAGCTCGGCGATGTGGAGCTGGAGGGCCGTTTCCACGGCGTACAGGAGTACAGGGTCTTGTTCTCCGCTGTGCTGTCCCGCCAGAGCGAATTGCCCGCCGAACATCCGCTTCACCAGTTCCAACAACAGCGCCTCCTTACTGGGAAAGACATGAAAGAAGGAGCTCTGCCCGATGCCTGCCGCCGTTGCGATCTCTCCGGTGGTAGTCCTGGTGTAGCCCTTTTCCAGAAACAGCGCCACCGCGGAACGCAGCACCTTCTGCTGTGTCACCAGCCCGTTTAACAGTTTTCCTTTCGGCAAATCACCACCCCCTTATAACTTTTCTTGCGATTACACTTTTATAATAGCATATCATTTCTGACCTAGCAAGAGAAAAGTACCAAAATGGAACGACCATTTCTGCAGCACTTGCGGCTGCCGATAAAATTCTTACCGCTTCCAATAGAAAAAGCAGTTATTCCGTGTTAAACTGAGTACAGACATACGCCCGTTCGAAACTTCGAACGGAGCTATATGTCAGATCACTCCGTAATACGGGAACGCCCATCGGGAAAACCTGCGCCATCCGGCAAAGGCAGCAAATAGTGAGGGCAAGCAGGCTTGAGCCATGAAAGGATAAAATGAGATGGACAACAACGAATATAAAGAGGCTCTATTTTGTGCGGCTGAAACCCTCAATGAGCGTATAGGGACGGAGTTCAGCGAGGACAATCTTGTGCTGCGCTGCTTTCAGACGGGAAATCAACAGGAAGTCTTTGAGCAGTTCTGCAAGCAGTATTTCCCGGAACGCCTGACAGACCGATATAAAGAAGACGGCTATTTTGACTTTCATGCTTCCGCCTTTGTTGGCGAAGGCGAGAACAGCGTGGACGGAATCCTCCTGCGCACAGATGTTGAACGTTCCCCAGCAACGCTCTATCACATTCTTCTGCATGAGTTGGCGCATATCTTCTGTACCCACAATGAGCTTGGCGGAGACAGCTTCTATAAACGCTACTGCATGGATGATACTCTAAGCAGCGAGGAAGACGGCGCGATCAACGCCGGTTATGCAATCTGGCGCGAACTGATTGCGGAACTTATTGCTTTTGAGATGGATGATAACTTCTTTGTCCCTCCTCTTGAAGACAAAGAAGACATCCTGTGCTATTACATGGAAGAACTTGAAAATGGTAATCGGAAAATGGCTGTCAGTATGATCCTCTGTGAAGCCCTGACAAGTCGTGAGGGCGAAACGTCTTCGATATGGAGTGTAGCCCAAAAGAAGATTGCAAAATACAAGCCCTTTGATGATCCGCTGTTTATGGATTTGCTTGAACTTGTGTTCCGGAAACTCAGAAAGAACTTCGTGGAAATTGACCGAGACTTCATCCTTGAGCTTGGCTCTCTCTATCTGTGCCTCGTCACACACTTGGAGGTCAAGAAACTGCAAAAGAGGCTTTCGGAAGAACACTAACCACGACAGACAGAGAAAGGACGTGCATGATGAAGTACAAACTGTTCCGTTCTCCCGGTAATCTGGATAAGTCAGTCCTCAAGCATGAGCTGGTTGCCGCGGAGATCGGCTGCAGCATTGATGAAGTGACTGACGCGCTCATCCGCGCAGTCCGGGATGATCTTGCGCAAATGCCGGAGTATGCGTACTGTGAGACCGCCGCGTATGCACCTGAGCCGGTTAAGTCGTTTCGGCGCGTAAGGCGGTACCAGTATGAAGTGACAGGGATTGTCTATCCGCAGTATGCGGAGAAAAACATTTTGATTGACTACGGAATTATTGAGGAAGAAGAGGTATGAGCAAGGAACAGTACATCGAGTTTCCGGAGGAATACACACGCCGGGAGCTGAATGCCCGGTATCGGGAAATCCCATTGAAGGACACGACCTCGCGGTTACTGCGCAAATATTTCAATCAATCAGATTCATTCTAAGCTTAATATAGATAGGGATACCCGTACGAAGCGGCAGCAGATTTTATCCATGCTGAATGCCAACCCATAACCTTTGGTTAATGGTTATCTTTTTTAATCCACCGTACAATATTTGTGCGGTGGATTTTTTATTGACTTAGGAGGAGTGAGAAGATGAAGGGTTGGAAAAAATGTACGGTTTTTCTGCTGGCGCTGGTCATATGCCTTAGTCTTGCCGCCTGCGGAGTGGGCAGCAGTAAAGGTGAAAGCGAAGATTACTATACCCCCGGTGTGATTGAGGACACCGACTATGACTTCACCGATGATAATCCGGCGGAGCAACTGGGTTATGACTCCATTGAGGATATGCGCACACAGGAACATGAAATCATCTCTTCCGATGATAACGACAATACAGTCGCCGAGGGATATTGGTATCCTGACGGGGATAGGAGCAGCTCCCTCTATTTTATGGTTCAGAGAGATACCATTTACTGGTATGAATTTGACCCGGAGCAGGGGGATGTTCAAGTGGGAGACCCGGATGGCATTGTACTCAAGTTAGGAAATAAGCGCCGTCTTCAGAGCGGGCAGACATTTCAGTACACAACTTCCAGAGGATTGGATATGAGCTACAGCAAAATCTGTTTCGAGGGAGACACAACAGAATATTTTTGGAGGGATCGCTGAAAGACATCTCTGTATGGTACGGTAAATATGCTGATTCGTTCTGCGAAAGAGAGAACCTACTATAAATATGTGAATGGGCAGAGCATCAAATATACCGTTAAGCCAGCATTAGGAACAACGCAGAGGAACAAAAATTACCTATTTCTATGGTTAAGGAATAGGACAACCGACAACAGAAAATGCGAAAAACCCGTAATATCAAGCAAAAACGCACCATAGAGAGGCTTATTTCGGTTTGAAAGCCTTCTGCCGGAACATATACCGCACCAGTAAACTGGCCGGTGATGCCAATGCGGAGAAGATCACAACTAATCGTGTATAATCCATTCTAAAGACAAGGCGGGACTGCAATCAGCAGTCCCGCCTTGCCTTTTTGTGAGGGAATTTGATCTGAGGTTTAGCTGCCCTGATATGCCCGATACAGGAACACCACGATCTGCGCTCTCGTGCAGACAACGTTAGGGCTGAACGTGATGGCAGTCGTACCGGCAGTTACACCCTCCTTGACAGCCCACAGCACCGCATCGGTGTAATAGGCGTCAGCCGCGACGTCGGTGAAGGGGTTCGCCGCAGCTGCGGAGGGGGACTTCTGAGCGCGCCACAGGAAGGTCACGATCTGCCCGCGGGAGCAATTTGCGTTCGGGCTGAACGTGGTGTCGCTGGTGCCCTTGGTGATGCCCTGCTCCACAGCCCACAGGACAGCATCATGGTAGTAGCTGCCAGCAGGAACGTCGGTAAAGGGCATAACCTTGGTCTTGGGAGCGGGGGAACCGGCAGCGCGCCACAGGAAGGTGACAGCCTGCGCGCGGGTGCAGTTGCCGCTCGGGTCGAAGGTCGTGGCGCTCGTGCCGCCGGTAATGCCCTTCTCAACCGCCCACAGCACCGCGTCATAGTAGTAGTCGCTCGCGGAAACATCCACGAAGAAGTTCAGCATCGTGTTGTCATCCATGAACGTTGCCTTGACCGTCACGGCAGATGCGGGCATCGTAAAGCCATACTTGCCGTTCTGCTGGGTGAGCGGAAGCGCTTTGCCATTCTGATCGAGGACGTTCAACGTCTCCAGCACGTAGCCCTTGTCGGGCGTCACCGTCAGGGTGACGAGCGCGCCCTTGGAGGCGGACTTGTGGCTCGCGGTCACGCCGCCGTTCTTGCTGTCCATCACGGTGATGGGATAGGTAATCGTGCCGGTGCCGATGGGGCTGGTGGGGGTGTTCTTCTTGAAGATGGCCTTGATCTCCACATCGTCATTCGGCATGATGAACTTGTTGTTGTCGATTACAAGTCCTGCCGGAGATTCGACCTGCCACTCCTTGAAGTGGTAGCCCCTGTTGGCCTTTGCGGTCAGGGTGATCGTCGTACCGGCCGCAGCGGCGGAAGGAGTTGCGGAGGCTGTGCCGTTTCCGTCATTGCTGACGGTGACGGTGTAGGTGATGGGGGTAATAACGCTGTTTTCCCACAGCGCCTTGATCTCGGTATCCCCTTTCACGGTGTAGGAATCTCCCACCTTGTACTCCGTGCCGCCGATCTCCCAAGCCTTGAACTCCTGATCGGCGGGAGCAGTGAAGCCGCAGGCGGGCAGGATGTAATTTGCCCCTGCCTTGACGGTCACGGAATCCATGCTGCCGCTTCCGCCGCCTGCGTTGAAGGTGATCGTGCATTCCGCAAGGGGTTCTCTATCACCCACAGTGACCACAGTATCGGAGCTGGCAAAGTGGTTGTGATCCTCCGCATAGCGGACGAAGTAATTGCCAGCGGACAGGTTCTCAATCTCCGTGCCGCTGCACGCCGTATAGATGGCTTCCATACGGTATTCCATCGTTGCATCCACGCCGGTGATCTTGCCGTCGCTGCCACCCTCCTCGGTAGGCGCAAGGCTGTTCAATCCGTTGGGCGCTTTCTGCGTGGCTTTGCCGATGCTCCACGCCGTGGTTACGGCGTCGGTGCTGCCGTCCGCCCATTTGCCGGTCTTGGACGTGACGCTAACGGTGTAATCGCCCGCGTCCGTGCCGGTGTTGCCGGTGATATTCATGGTGCCGGAGTCGTAGCCGATCACGTTGGCTACCAGCTCGGAGCCATTGTAGATGTAGGTTCCGGTCACACTGATGTTGGGCTTGGCCGGGTCGGTAGGCACAGGAGGCGTATCTGCCTCAAAGATAGCCTTGACCTCCACATTGCCGTCCGGCATGGTGAACTTGTTGTTGGTGATTACAAGCCCTGCCGGAGATTCGACCTGCCACTCCTTAAAGTGGTATTCCTCGCTGGGCATTGCGGTCAGGGTGATTTCCGTGCCGGCCGTCGCCGAGGTGGAGCTTGCGGAAGCCG
>ERZ1026898.1011-NODE-1011-length-14820-cov-25.901592_pt1 | contig 14820 bp, 9 predicted proteins | sample MGYA00380178_ERZ1026898 | MGnify/ENA primary metagenome ERZ1026898 (study PRJEB33269, sample SAMEA4719814) | human gut metagenome | biome: human-associated habitat; feature: organic feature; material: feces | place: Cameroon | collected 2013-10 ... | reverse complement strand
TTAAGAAGGAGAGCATTGATGATAATATCGCTGCTTTGAAGAAGAATGTGGAAACATCTTTCACTGAAACTAATTCCAAGGTCAGCACTTTGCAAGACAATATCAAATCACTCACTTATGACATTCACGGTGGTGAGAAGGATATTGTGAAGAAGTCATATACCTCAGAATCAAATTCCGTGACTATCCCTATTGATGGTACTATTGTCAAGTATGGTGGCACTATCACTATTAAACTTTCTGAGCCTATAACTGCTGCATATACAATTCAAGCAAGAACAGAGGACAGTTCCATTGGAGAGAAATCTTTGCAGTTTACAGATGGATATGCAACGTATGATGTAACTACAAATACTGCTGCCAAATCCCTCAAAATTGTTAATTGTAACAAGAATGCAAGCATTGTTGAGAGGGTTAAGAAGGAGAGCATTGATGATAATATCGCTGCTTTGAAGAAGAATGTGGAAACCATAGAAAGCAAAAATAGTCTTCTTGAAAATAGTATAGATGTCATAAAAGATAACATTGATGGAAAGGATTTGCATCTTAATTCATACATTGCTGACGGTACTTATATAGATATTAAGATAGAATCACCATTTGTATATGGTGGAACTTATAGATTCCAATCTGATTATTTTGAAAATAAGACCATAAAATACTCTTACAGAAATAGTGAGTTTTCTTCTATAGGTGAAGAAAGTGTCCAAGCATCCAATGGATATATTACCATCACTATAACATCAAATCCTAACGCCAAATATTTGCGTTTTCCTAACTTGCCTAAAGGTACTAAAATAGATTACGTATCTAAAGAAGATACTGTTGGGTATAGATTAGAAAAAGTTGAAAAAGCTATAGATAATATAGATAAAGTAATTAAGCATAATAGCATTAAATACGGTTCTGAATTATCGGCTGTAAAAACTCAACCAGGAGAAATTTATGAGAACTGTGTGTTCCTAGTGCCTAGGGTTATGGTTTCTGAAAATGTAACTTTCAGAAAATGTGATTTCGTGAACTGTGTTGTTACTCCTTCGGAATCAGTAACCAAAGATATGATAGTTGAACATTGTAATTTCATTGGTTCAAATGCCAGACTCCAAATGAAATTTCTGGAAAACTGTCAAATCTTATATAACGACTTTAAGATTTCTGATTCTGCATACCCAGATGCTGCTCCAAAAACAAAGGGAGAAAATAGTAGAAACATATTCGTTCATTCTATCAATAACACCAAAATTATTGGTAATAGAATTAGAATTGGACGAACTGGAATATGCATTCTCGGTTTCAAGGAAGATGTATTATATGAGGGAAATTTGTCTAGCTGCAATAATATCATTTCAGAAAATCAAGTAGATGGAATTGGAGAGGAACACATATCTTTTGATGGTGGTGTATTGTATGATGTTGCAAAAATAACCAGCTTTGACAGCATTGTCTTTGTGGAAGAAGATACAGGGCAAGGTCAGGAGAATAATACTGAAAACACATCTATGACTAAGATTGTAGCCAAGATTACTTGCTCCCTGAAAGATATTGTCGCTGGAACATCAACTAACTGCCCAAGTGACTATAGCTTCCTGAAAAATTACAGTCATTTAGGAAATGGTTCTTTCCATATAGTCAATGAAAGAAATGGTCTGCATTCAGCAGTAGATAGCTTTGAGATTGTTGGCACAATGAAAGAAGACGGAGACTACAGATATGCTTCTGAAGGAACCTATAAAATCTCATTCAGAATGCCTACAATTTACAACTATAAAAGGCAAATGTCTGAGGATGCAAAAGCGAAAATGATAGCTAAATTTAAGGAGCATTTTGCTGTAGATGATGAGGTTGTCATTGCGACGATGCAGAATTATAACGTCATTTCCAATAACGTTATTAACGGAATAGGAACAGATTGTGTTACAGATATAGATACCCAAGGTGGTATTGTCTTATATTCCTTCTGTTTCCACAATGTGGTTAACGGCAATGTTCTGCATCAGAAGAGAATATGGGCGCAGGGATGGCATTCATTCAATTACCATTCTAAAGTAAAGATGCAATGTGATAATGTCATATCCAACAATACGCTTGACAATACAAGTATTTCGTTCGTTTACCATACGCTTAACACTCCAACGGCTTACAAGATGAATAAGCGAAACAGAATTGTAAATAATGTCGTTACTGGAGTGAATGAAGTGGCAAGTATTCAGATAGACAACACAGAAGATACTTATCTTTGTGGAAATATAGCAAATTCATACAGAATCAAGAACAATGACAAGCTGAAAATGGTTGCAAATTCGCTTTCTGGATTGGGTATGGGTGAAGGTTACATGACCAATAATACTAATACAGTAAAAGATGAAACAAATCAGGTCTAGTGAATATATAATAGTGGGATTATAAACTAAAAAAAATATTCGGTAATATGAGACAAGAAGATATGAGCAAAGATAATACAGAGGATATTTTTAGAGCCATTATGCTTAAATTAGTATTTTGGAGTTTAGGAAATAAAGTATTTAATTGATTATTACTCTAAGTCACTGAGTTTATAAACAAAGATAAGGGTGAGTCGTTTGTGCTCACCCTTTTCTTTTACCCATTAACCTTCCACCAGATTTCACCCCATTTTCTTACAAAAACATAAGGTTTTACTCGCTTAGGAAGGTTGGCTGAGTTAACGCACAAGCTGAAAGAACTGCTCGCACAGACTACCCATTATATAACAAGGCTCCTCGCTGAACATATCTATATGATTCTGCTCACAGATATGCGCTACAACATGAAGAAGCTCATGACCGATGGTATTGATGATACTTGCGGTATTGCCCTTACCTATGGCAAGAACGCTTCTCCGTTGGGCAAGGTTGGAATACGTGAGACCTCTGTCTGCACTCTGCTTGGTTAGATGTTCTTGGGCTTCTGATAACGGATTGCCGCTGCATCCTATATCAGAAAGAGCATAGCATATCTCATCGGCACCATCCGGCTGATAACCTATGAAACATACTATGCTCCAATCGTACTTCGGGAGTTGTATTACTCTTCTGATCATAACACATCTTCCCAAGGGATAGGCACTCCGTTGTGGCAGCAGTCGGCATAGAATCGGTTGAAGATGAAGCCATCCTTCTGGTCGGCATCATCCACCATATCCTTGATGAACTGTGCTAGCTGCTCCTCATCCTTGATGGAAGACTTGTAGAAGTCTGCCCTCGCCATATTTGCCACATATACATGGTCGTAGCCTATCTTATTCTTCACCTCAATTCCCTGACCGAGCAGAAGTGCATCCACCTTCTCCTTATCCCAAAACGAGATAGATACATCACGTTTGGAGGAAGGATCATACTTATACATCTGCTTCACTGCCCACTCACACATCTTCTTGCTGAAATGATAGCCATTGTACCTGAGATAGGCAACCATAGCCTCTGGTTTGAGGTCATACAAATCCAATGGCATTCTACATTTACTCATATTGTTGAATATTAAAGGGAGTCTGGTTCCGACATAAATGTCGGTGCCAAAACTCCCAAGTTAAACACTAGCGACCGCCACCATTGTAGCCGCCACCACCTCTTTCACCATAACGGTTCGGGTAGTTCCAATCATCGTTGACGTTGTTGAATCTACGTCTGTTCTCACGCTCTTCACGTTCCTCACGTTCTCTCCGCCAATCGTCACGATAATCAGGCATACGCTCACCCATACGCTCCTGCTTCATCTTTTTCAGACAAGACATAGCCTTGCTGCCAAAACCAAGCATAGACTCGATGTTGTCATACAAATCATCGAACTTATCTTCTGTAATCTCAATCATTACCATAATCATAAGATATTAAAGTGAATAGATAGGAGATTACTTATTGATGCTCTGTTGGAGCCATCCCATCATCTTGTCAATCTTGCCCTCAATGCCGGAAACCTTGCCTTCCAGCTTGTTGATTTTCTCGGTCTGTTCCTTCTCCTTGGCTATCTGGGGGTTGAGCTGCAGTAGCATTCCCTCACAAGATTTTACGACTCTCTCGTGGTAATCTACGCTCTCCAGTATCGCCTTGGATTGTCTCAGCATTGCATCGACCTCTGCACTCATGGCTTCCTTGCTATCGCTTACCACAAGATTCTTGTCGTTGGCTATCTGTCCGTTGGCAGGTAGCTGCTTGAAATCCACTTCCTCGTCATTGATCTTCACCTTCACATCAACCACAGTCTCCATAGGTTGAGGAGTGAAGCCATTATTGAAAGAAGGGTATCTCGTCTGAGGGTTGCTTACCGAAACCACCTGACCGATTCGCAAGTTCGGGTTCTCGCCCTTGTCGAGGACATAGAATAAAGAATTTGTTCTTAAACCTTGAAACATAATGTAATCTCCTATTATCTATTCTGTTGTTAAACAATACCCGTCATTAGTTGAAGGGTGTTAGTATCTCGCTCGAACCAGAGCTGAACCACTCCAGTACCCGGCACATCTGCAACCGTCAATGGTTCGCCATTGAACTTGCTCACAGCTTGTGTCGCTCCGTTTGTCTCGAAAAGGATAGGCAGCGTACCAGTCGTTCCAGTCGGAATAGCCTGACGCAGATTCACGAAAATCGTTCCCCTGTAGTTGGCATTCACGAAGGCGTGGTTTTTGAAGGTGAACACCACATCGGAAGTATTCACCTTCACGCCAGTAGAAGCGATAGCTGCCGAGCCATTACGATTCACCCAAGTATAAGGTCTTAACCATAACATAGCAGCCTCCTTTCTTTAACCCCAGAATCCTGCATTGTTAGCAGCATTCAAACCATACAAGCCAGCCTGATAAGCCACGCAGTTAGGAACTGCAGTGAATGGGCTGTAAGGAGTAGTCACGGTCTCAGGCAACTTACACTTGATACCAGCCACCTCGCTCTGCAAGCCAGCCAATACCGCATTGATAGGAGCCACAGCCTGACCAACAATCTGAGAGGTCATTGCAGAAGACTTGAAGGTGCTGTTCTCTTCACGCAGAGAATCAATCTTGTTCTGCATTTCACGCATTTCAGCTTGCTTCTGACCATCAACGATAGTCTGAGTACTCTCCTTGATAGCGTTGTGCAAATCACAAGTCTGTCTCTGAGTCTCGTAAGCTACATTAGAGAAGCCACGCTCCTGACCATTAGCTACGTTATTAATTGCATTCTGCAAGGTTCCAGTCTGCTGGCAGATAGCCAAGCGGTTCTCGCAGCAGCAGTTGGCAATCTGCTGAGCAATCTGCATGTTACCCTGCTGCAAGGCATTGATAGTCTGCATACCGCTCATACCAACCTGATTACCTACATTCTGAACCTGAGAGGTCAAGGCTGAAATGGCACTCTGAATCTGACCTTCGGTGCAGTTCAACTGAGTAGCCAAATTGCTGAGCGCATTGCGGTTACCACCAATGGCATCCATCAGGAGACCACGACCATAGTCATTGTTAATCTCGTTGGCGAGACCACCACGACCATTATTGCCGAAACCTCCCCAGCCGTTACCTCCCCAGCCCATGAGGAAGAAAAGGAAGATTACCCAGATAAACAATCCACCTTCGCCACCGAAACCATTGTTACCCTTCATGGCAAGAAGGACATTAGGGTCAACACCCTGCTTCTGGAGCAGAGGTGCAAGAAGACCGAGCATCCCATTGTTGGATGTTGAGCCTTCGTTTCCGAATACATACGTTTTACTTTCCATATTATCCTGAAATCTTTTTTTGTTAAACACTAAATTATGATTCTCACTTTGTAACGTTACGAGCACAAAGATACGAATAATATGGATAGAGATTGATAAACTCGTAAAAGGTTCTATAAGTGTGTGATGAGCAAAGATTTATGGTTACGGAAAAGGTCGTAAAAATACAGGAGGGGCGATTGGGTCTCTCCTATATATAATAATGTGTAGCTGATGCTATATGCTTATGCCATACTTTCGGGCTTGCTTGCGAAAGAAAGCCTTCTTGTTGGCGAAGAACCTGATGAGCGATTTGTTCCACTTCTTTTCGTGACCGAACTGGTCGTGGATGCCCTCAGGTATCTTACCATCGTGAACATACTTCTCGAATGAGGAGATAGACTTCCCCATTTCGTGGGCACACCAGCCCTTATTGGCTTGGGTATCATTCATCATGGCAGTAAGGAGTGCCACCAGTTCCATATCATTCTCTGATAGACCGCAAGGGATAGGTTTGCCTTCCGCTTGGGCTACTGCTGATTCGTGAGCCTTGTCAGCAAGAGCACGAAGTCCTGCTTCGATGATGCTGTAATTTACTAATTGCGACATAAGCATATATAATTAAAATGAGTGTAATCAGGAACATATCACAATAGTACATCTGGTTGGTGATTACAATAGAACCAAACATCACATGTATCACGTTGACTCCTGCTATATAGAGGATTGGGATGCGCCACTCTACACACAATCGGTGGAGCACCTGACCTTTCCATAAGGAGATAGGATAGAGAATGTAGGTGATGAAGTAGAAGAACCAGACAGGTTCCTCGTTCTCCTCATACCAGAGAGTAATCTCCATCTTGTTGTCATAGAACTGAGATACACCATACCATCTGAAAAGCATGACCAATATAGGCGCATACTTGAAATAAAGCAAGTCTGTCTTGATCTTGCTGCGTTCGGGGATAAGCTTAACAATCTCACCGAACATTCTACTGACGCGTTGGTCATTTTCATCTTTATTCATAAGCGTTTCGTTTTTAAGTTTAATGGTATTGAACCGTTGATTTAAATATCTGATAAACAGATGTTCTTAGAAGCTACAAAGATAATGGGATTTTTTGAAAACGAAGTTATTTTGAGGGAATTTAAAGTATAATTTTTGTTAATACTTTCAGATTGAAACTTTTTCCTATCAAATCAAGGGTATTCTGTGCCGGATTGAAAGCAGATTCCTTGCCTAGAGACAATTATCCCCCGAAAGCATAACACCTTCGGGGGATAGTCATATTTGCATTATTTCTTCTCAGCCTTCGCCTTCTGATTAGCCACAACCACCTTATTTGCTGGCTCCAGCACGGAGAGGATTCGCTTTCTCAGTTCACGGATTCTCTTCATATCCTCAGCATTGTAGGCATCCTTGCCATCTTCCAAGAAGCCCTTCTTCAACTCGGAAATCTCCTGCTTGTCAAGGGAAATCTCGTCAATGGCATCAATGGCAGTCTTGTTGGTGTTGTAGTAGCCATCGCTTTGACCAGGAGCCGTGTCAACCAAGAGGTCGTAGGAGGTCTTGAATCCATTCAGTTTGGTGAAGAGTTGTTTCAGCTTCAAGTCCTCGAAATCATCCTTCGGAGTAGCGTGAGCCTTGTATATATCCTCGGCATTCAGCTTGTGAGGTCTGTACTCTTCCCCACTCTCATCGGCACGTTCCTTCTTCTTGTCTTCCTCATACTTCTTCACCTTCACATCTTCCTGCTTATACTGCTTGTATTCCTCTGAGCCGTAGAACCGCTCCAGCATAGAGTAATCGCCATCCACCTTAGCTTGTTTCTTCAACTTGCTCAGGGTATTGGCTGCACGGTCGTGGTTCTCCTTCATATTCCAGAACTCATCACCTTGTTTCTTGGTGACTGGTCTATCATCTGGGTTGCTCACGAACTTGCTTACCAATGGTATGTCTGCCATCTTGATTTCCTTCGGGTCGTTGAGTGACTTGGTGAGGACACCGAGCACCTGACTGCCCATCGTGTAAGCACCACCGAGATAGGAAGACAAAACATGGTCAACTACAGCAGGGTTGTTCAGGTTGTATCTTGGGTCACCGAAAGCATCAATGCTGTTCTGCTGCACATCAGGATAGTCATTTCCGATTGAGTTAACCATCTTCGATACTCGCACCAACCAATCAGGAGTACCCACGTATGCCTTGGTGAAGTTCGGGTCATACTTGTTGTACTCTGAATCCTTGAATAATGGCTTGCCAGTGAAATCCACATTGAAAGCCAACTCAAAGACTGGGCGGATAGCATTAGGCATCAGACTGACCGCAATATTGCCATCATATCCAGTAGGATCAAGCGGAAGCATATCCACTACCTGACCGAGCAGGTCATCTGCATACTGACTCCAAGTTTCCTCTGCCAGCTCACCACCCATCATCTTGGATGCTATCATATCACCTATGCCATAGAAGGCACGGAACTCCTGAGCAAGCGGAATCTTCACATATTCGTTGGTGAACGGAATCCACATAATGGCATTGTTTCGTCTATCCCACTTGGAGAACTGCCAGTACTTATCCTTATCATCATCACCGCCCAACATACTCATCAGGGCTGCATTGACGATAGGAACCAGCACACCACTCGCCAACCAAGCTGCAGTAACAGCCGTGAACTTGAAAGGATGATGCTTAACGAGTGCACCCAAGGTCTGCAAACTCTGTACTGCTGGGTTGATGAAGAGATAGAGATTTCTAATCATCTGCCAGCCGTATTCGCCAGTACCCTTGCGGTTGAAGTTCAGGGTAACGTCCTTGGCATCATTCACAGCCTCATCAATGGAGCGACCATACTGAATGGAAGTCATATAGACCGCAAATCGGTTGCTATCCTCGATTGCTCTGTTCAGGAACTCAATGCCATCCATAATGGTGTGCCCTACCTTCACTGGGTTCGCCTTCCATCTATCCAAATCCTTCAAGTCATTCTTGAATTTCTTCTTCAAGTCTTCCACATCAAGCGAAGAGACAAAGCCAGTCTCGCCACCATTCATCATGAAGTCATAGAACATCTGTTCCTTTGGTGTAGCGTTTCCGTTGCTCACCTTCTCTCTCAACTTGCCGTTCTGATAATCTCTCAGCATGAATCCGAGATTCCAAGAGGTAGTGAGATTCTTTCTGAGCAGATAGTTGTATCTTCCATCCTCACGAATAGCGGTAGAAGCCAGAGTCATAGTCAGGTCTCGGAAGTAGTTGGAAGGGATGAAGAGAGGTGAAAGACTGGTGTAGGCAGCAGCCATCTTTCTACCCAACCAAGCAGCAGCCCTATCCAGTTTGCCGCTCTGAATCTCTCTTACTCGGTGTGCTCTGGTGTTGTTCATCGCCTGAGCCAACTGCGGGTCTCCATTCACATAGATAACATACTCCTCGCCATCCTTCATCACTCGCACTTCATGTTCTCTCTCCTCGCTATGAGTCTGAGGATAGGCTATGTTCAATCCGTCTCTCTGCTGGGTAGCATCGCCAGTCTGAGCCATCTGCTCCATCTTCTTCTCGAAAGCATCAATGGCAGCCTTCACCTGATTGCTGTTCATCTGAGAAGTAATCTGAGGTGTAGCAGGAATCCACTCTTCGTTGCCGTTGGCATCCGTACTCTTCACATACCAAGCCTTGCTCAGGGTGAGCAGGGAGGTTGGATGATTCTGAGCCAAGAGCATCAGGTGTTGCTTCACCCAATTCTTGTTGTTCAGCAGGATTCCACTCTCTGCCATGTTCTCGATGTAGGCGATAGGGTCATCAGCGATAGAGGTACGTCCGTGAGCCGTCTTCAAAGTCTGATTGAACGCACCCTTTCCACCACCGATATAGTCCCATACTTGGTCGGCAGTAGTGCCATCCCAGCCACGGAGAGGAATATAATGGCTATACATACCCTTCACATACTCGTAGGCATCCTTGCTCATCATTCCTGCTTTGAAGCCATCCCTTAGAATCTTCTTGGTGGCTGCATTCGTTGCATTCCAAAGAGCCTGAACCTCGGCAAGATGCTTGGTCTCAACGTCTCTTACCAGCTTGTGGGCAGCTTCCTCGAAGTCTGAGCCATCGAAGAGTGAAGACAAGCCGGAATAATCGTAAGCGATTCCGTTATCATCGTAGCGGTAGTCCATATAGGATGGAGAGTACTTTCCTCGGAGAGCATTATCCTTCTGTCTCCAAGTGGTGAAATCTACCCTGCCAAACTCCAAGTCGGCATCATTTGACACACGATCCAAGTCGTTTTTGTATGCCTTGTATGCTGCACTTCTCTGATTCACATCTTCATAGTCAGCTTCCAGAGACTTCTTGAATGCCATCTGAGCATCACGCTCCAAACCGTGTTTTGCCATCATATAGACTCTCACGTTGTCGTAGCTATCGCCCAGCACCTTCTTCATCTGATGATAAGCCTTTCTGAGTGGCTGCAGAAACTCGTTATTGTATTCTTCAAACTCGTTCTTTCCCTTGCCGTGACTTCTGTTCTCGGCAGTATAGGCATCCTCAGCCATATTCAGGCGGTCAACACCCACTTCCTTCATGATTGCTTCCTGAGCCTTGCGGATAGCCAGCATACTATCTTGGAAGGCGATACGTTTGAGAACAGAACCACGCTGCAACTCTCGGTTGAACTCTCCAAGGGCAGTATCATCACTCAGAAGATGCTGCTCGTAAGTTGGAGCAGTCTTCCAAAGAGCCATCTGCTTGCGGTACTCGTCCACTCTCTTCAAGAAGGCAGCAGCACTCTCGCCAGCGTTGCGTTGTGGGATGGTTGGTCGCTGGGCATCCTTTGGCAGATTATTATCCTTCTTCCACTGGTTCAAGTCGTGTTCAAACTTGTCATAGCGCAAGGAGAATCGGGTATTACCCACGATATTGGCATTGTTCTCATCGAATATCACGTAGTTGTAATCATCTTCCTTTGCACCGCCATAGATAGTTCCAGCAGGGTACTTGATTCCAACAAACCCTGCATCACTTAACAACTTACTAGCTGCTTCTTTAGAACCAAGCATAGAGGAAAGTTCATCATACAAGTCTTGACCTCTTACCTTACCATCAACACGACTTGGATAAATGGTCTCAATAGGTTCCTTACCAATTATAGCTAACTCCTTATTTACCTTATTCAAATGAGATTTTTTCAGTTTATTCTCCCAGTCAAGATAATCTCCATTATCATCAGGAATATCTACATCATAAAGATAAGCAATATTATCAGGAACAGCTATTTCCTCATTCTTCTTTGCAAGAATATTGCTAAGTTCCTTCAAATCATCATCATCAGGGAACATTTCCAGAGCAGAAGAGATGTCTTTTCTCATAGCATCCAATCCCTTATCTACATCTTTATGTTTATAGATATATTGTCTTACCATATCTTTGTTATTGGCAGACATATCTGTCACAAAATCAAAGCCGCCATTATCTTTCCTTATCTTGGCACGTCTTGTGTAGTCCTCAGCAATATCCCTAGAGTTGGTAACATAACCACCCCAACCAAATGCTTGTGAACCTTCGCCCTCATCCATGTGACTGAAATCGAACTTGTCAAAGCTAGCACCAGTACCATGATAGGTACGGATGCTAAACTTAGGGTCAGATCCAGTAAGCAGAGGAGCAATCACATGTTCCGTCAACTGGGTAGGGATTCCGTTGCCGATGATGGTATGGCTCAGGTTCTCAGAGAACGGCATCTTGTAATCATCGCTCACTCCTGATACTCTTGCGAGCACTCTACCCATGGCACGATATACCTTACCATCAGGCATCACAATCACGTCACCGCTCTTAGTTCTGAGAGTTGGCAGCAGTTCATCTGCAAAGGCATGAGGAATCTTTCCGTCAGCATAGGCACTACCCATTACATATAATGGCTTGTCAATGTTTCTCCAGTCAATACCATCAGCCTTCAAGCGTACATCCATCCAAGGAGCCACACCATTCTTCTTCTCGGTCAGGGTCGGGATAATATCCTCTACCGCTTCATACCATCCACTCTTGTGTGCCATCTTCTTTGGCTTGGCAGGAAGTTTACCATCAAGAACCGCACGGACAATCAATCTCTCTCGGTTGGTGTAGCCGCCATAATCAGCAGCATTATAGACATCTGCATCCCAAGTGTAGCCGTTGGCATCAAGTGCATCCGTGATAATCTTCATCGCTTCTGAATCCTTATATCCCTTCACATTCTCAATGGTCACCACCTTTGGTTTCACAGCATTGATAAACTCGGCAGTACTTGCAGCAGTCTCCTTGTCAAGTTCCACCTCTGCATGGTTACTCTTCGCCTGAGAGTAGTTCTTGCAGACTGGGCTGGCATGGAAGTACTCCACCTCGCCATCTATCTGCTTAACCAACTCTCTTGGATCAACGTCACGGACATCAGCAGTAACGATGTGCTGCCCGAAGTTGTTGCGATAAACACCGCTTATCTTCTCGTCATACTCCACTGCCACCACTGGGTCGATGATACCCTTCAAGCCTTCCTCAACAAGACCGCCACCGCTAAAGTAGGTTCCAGCCTTAATGAGAGTGCCATCAAGATTCTTCAAAGAGAACTTAGGGTCACGCTCAATAGCTTCTGCAATATGTATAGCCTTTTTGTTGGCTTGCTTCCATCCCTCTGGTTTCGTCATCATAGATTTCAGAGAGAATCGTATATCGTTGTTACCAGAAGAGAAATCACCATTATTATTCTCGGCAGACTTGATTTGGTTAGATTTGAACACAACGTAATCATCCGTTGTGTCTTGCATCGAACCGTAATCAACACCATCTTTGATGTTTTTGAAGATAACTCCATCATATCCATTCTCCTCTGCCCAGTTAGCCCAATCGTAGGTATCCATCGTTTTTCCATCATGTTTAATAGAATTGTACAAGCTTCCCTTACAATCTATAACAAGTGGATTCTTTGCACTCAGATATACAGCATAGTTATTATAACCATACTCATAGGCATTATCCTCACTACTATTAAAGAACATACCACTATTAGGAAGTCCATCTACCTCTCTTTTGAAAACCGTAAACGGCTCATGAGACGTATCATAACTTTTAGTCTTTTCATTCCATACGCTTTTAGTCTCATCATTTGTTGTTCCATGATAAACTACAAGAGGTTCACCATTCTCATCCACCACCTTGGAAGCATTCTCAGGGTCATTCTCCCAATCACCAAACCAGTTCTTGAAGTTGGTAGTACGGACGGTTGCCCATTGTTCTGCATCCAGTTTGGTCTTCTCACCATTAGGAGCAGTCATATAGGTTCCGTTTGCCTTGGCATCAGCCACTATCTTCTCCTTTTCTTCTTTCAGAGAGAAACGGATATCACTCTTGCGAGAATTGAAACGCTTTGAAGGAGGAATCACATTGCCCTTATTATCATAAGTAATGAGGTCATTCAGCTTACGATTATTCTTGGCATTCTTATATCTGTATTCCTTACCATCATCAAAGCCGAACTCGTTAACATCATTGCCATCCCACCATAATTGATTTGCAGGAACTTCATCTTCAATGATACGATATTTTCCATCCAACCTGTTATCACCGTGCATTTCAGCATACTTCTTTGAAGGAGTAACCCAGTCACCATTACGCAACTTTCCTTCCTTTACAGAAGTAGGAACAGCACGATAAACCTTAACCTTAACATCTTTCTCGCCATTCTTAATGGCATCAAGTGCATTCTTTATAACATGAGCAGACTCCAATCCATAAGCAGTATTGTTCATATATGCTCTTGGATTGTCGAAATAATCATCAGGCTGCAAGTTATAACCTAATGCAATATCTTCCAAGTTTACATCAGGAGAGTTTTCTATGTCAGCTCTTCTTGCCTCATCAGACTCATATTGAGGATTTGATGGAGCAGCCCACGCTCCCTGACCTTGGTAATTGCTATCAGCATCACCATAGCCCTTACGTCTGGCTGATTCATCAAGCATTTCCCTTGCCGTTGATTCATCATTATTAGCAATGGCATCCATATAACGCTTATCAAGTTCATCAGTTGGAATCAGAGAGAGTTCATCCAGATGTTTCTGTCTCTTCTCTTCCTCTTCCTGCGCTTTTTTTCTTGCAGCTTCCATAGCATTACGCTGAGCCTCCACCTGCTTTCTTCGTTCCTCAATCATAGCGTCAAGGTCACCAAAGTTCTCTTTCAAGGCTTCATTTATAGGTTTGGTGTACTTAATAATATCCTTAAATGAGGAAATCTTGTCTTCATTTTCCTGCAATAAATATCGTTTGATGTTTGCTCTGGCACGTGCAGCCTCAGCAGTAGAACCTCGTTCAACAGCATTCGCATACATAGCAACATCATCCTCATTTACCCCAAACTTTTCAGCAATACTCTTAATCTTCTCATCCTTCAACGAGAATTTTATGCCCTCACTACCAACTTTTTCGCCATTTTCCTTGGCAGTTTCAGAAGAATTGTCTATCTTTGCAGCAGATTCCTTGGATTGGGAGAGAGCTGTGTCACCTCCCAACGAAGAAGTGGCAGTGTCCATACTCTTGCCATTTTCCAAGGATTCTCTTTTCTCGTATGCAGTCAACAACCATTGTTCTCTAGGTTCACCCTTATACTCCTTACTTACAACAGCAAAGTGTGTAGGTGATTCCAACTTGATGCGATTGTCGCTTTCCTGAACAACCTCCATACTATCTATGATAGACTGCAAATTGTCAACGACCTCAGGATGCTTTCTCAGAATCTTATCAAGACCAGTCTTTTTATCTCCCCATACCAAAGATATATCACCAATAGTATGATGATGTAGTGCAGCAGTTGCCTCACCGCTACCAAGTTTCTTCAAAAACTCTATAGCTGCTTTAGCTTTACCACGGAACTGATTGTATATATTTCCGAAAGCACCAATACCAACTGGCTTTATATCCTTCAACGAGAACTTTACTTTAGCATAGTCTGCAAATGGCTTTAACTTACGGTTGCTCGTATCAAGCCACTTGTCGAACTCATCCTTACTTGCTCCAGTAATATTTCCAAGACCTTGCCAACCATCACTATAATTGTCGAGATAAGCCTTTTTGGCATCATCCATGGAGTCATAGCCATACATTACCTTATGCTC
>ERZ1026898.1010-NODE-1010-length-14843-cov-8.519408_pt1 | contig 14843 bp, 7 predicted proteins | sample MGYA00380178_ERZ1026898 | MGnify/ENA primary metagenome ERZ1026898 (study PRJEB33269, sample SAMEA4719814) | human gut metagenome | biome: human-associated habitat; feature: organic feature; material: feces | place: Cameroon | collected 2013-10 ... | reverse complement strand
AAACTATGCTTATTTATTATTGCTTTTTCTGCTATTTTTCTATGGTTTCGGATAGATTTTCCTGTAATCATCCATCCCTTCTGCGGCTCCCTGCATCACACCTTTAAATATATAGGAGTCGGAAACCACCTGCTTCTTTCTGTCGAAAATGGTCATGTGAGGAAGAGGCTGCACATTGATATCCCAGACATACGGGATAAGTCCTGCCTTCATCATTTCGGCAGTCACCGCACCATACCATGCCATCATACTCTCATTGTGCTTCTCCTGATTACCACCGAAGAGAGAGGCATCCTTACGGTTTGCACCATATTCGCCGATGACTACCGGATAGCCCCGGTCAACAAACTTCTGTTTCATCTTCATCACCTGATTGGTGATATGCTGGTAGGCATCCACATTCTTATTATTATACCAGATGGTATTCACGGTTCGTCCCTGGTCATCGGCAGGCGCATGTTCCTTCCAATAGAGAGCCACCTTGCTCCAATCGGCATCCTTGTCCATCAGAGTAAATGTATAAGGATCATAGAAATGAACCTCAGCCATCAGCCGGTTCTTTGCCTTATCCTTCAGACGGGTGATGTCATAGGAATCCATGGCAGCCAAATCAATCTCGGTCTTCGGAGCCTGTACGATGAGCACACGGTTGGCATTATTACCACCGGCAGCACGGACGGCATCGATAAACACCTGTTCGTAAGCCAGGAGACGGTCGGCAAACTCCTTGCTTTCGGGAGCCAGCATTTCGCCCTGGGCCTGCGGACTGGCACCTCCCACTCCCGGTTCGTTGAGGGCAGCAAAGAGAACCCGCTGGTCATAAGCCTTGAATTCCTTTGCGATATTCGTCCATAGTTTGCGGAACATCTCCTTATGTTCAGCCACATTCACCCCACTGGTAAAGGCATCATGCTCCATCCATCCGCCATCCCAGTGTTCGTTGATGATGACACAGAGACCGGCATTGAGACCATAGTTCACGATTTCCTTGATTCGTTTCATCCAGACCGGATCGATGCTCATATTCTCTTTATCCGTAAGATGACCAGCCACCCATGATGTAGGGATGCGAAGACTATGGAATCCCTGCTGTTTCAAGCTCCGGATATAGCTTTCAGTAGTCTTATCATTCTGCCATGAAGTTTCCGACTTCAGTCCTGCCTGATTGGTAAAGACATCATTCCAGTCGCATGCCTCCATCGTATTCCCCAGGTTTACCCCTGGAGCCATATAGTGAGCCAGTTCGGTAGCCGTGAGTTTCATTTTCGAGATACGACCATCCACTGGTTTAACCTGTGCGCCAGCCCAAGCGAAATGAGCGGCAGCCAATATAATCATAACTATCTTCTTCATATATCAATCTAACGTATTATCGGGTTTTGAAGTTATCATGTTGCAAAGATATCGAAAAAACTGTAGCGTGAATGTATACTTTTGATAAAAGGATAGGTATATTATGTTAGGTTGTACGATAATAACAGAAAAAAGGACGCACATCAGAGAAAGATTTCCCGATATGCGTCCACTCACTTACTTTATATTAAACCTAAAGACTTAATATCTCGTTTTTATTTAGCAGGCCACTTTGCTGCTGCAACAGCAGCCTGGATACTCTCAAGCATATTATTATTCGGTAAAAAGAGAAAAAAGCAATGAAATATTTGCACGTCACGGAAAAAAGATGTAACTTTGCCAAATTAACAAAATACAATCATAAAAAGGCAAAACATGAGAACGATTGACATCACCAAAGTTGTAGAATACCGAGAAGACAACAGATTGGAAGCCAAAAGGGCATCCAATGGGTTGCCAAGTTCGCTATGGGAGACATACTCTTCTTTCGCGAACACCGATGGAGGCGCCATACTCCTCGGCGTAGATGAAGACAAAAGAGGCAACTTGACCGTCACAGGTGTAAATGATGCAGACAAGTTGATTAAAGACTTTTGGAACATTATCAACAACCGACAGAAGGTCAGCATCAACATACTCACAGAAAAAGATGTCACAGTAGAAAACATCGATGGCAAAGATGTCATTATCATCCATGTGCCAAGAGCAGAACGATCCATCCGACCTGTATATATCGGTACAGACCCTCGCAAGGGAACTTTCCGAAGAAACCATGAAGGCGACTATCACTGCTCGCCTTACGATATGTCGGCCATGTTTAGAGATGCATATCAAATCACACAAGACAAGAAAGTATTATCAGATATAGCACTCGATGCTATCTGCCTCGACACCGTACATAGCTATCGCAACAGATTCAACGTGGTTCATCCTCGACACGCATGGCAAGAAGATGAAGATTTCGTTTTTCTTCGCAAAATCGGAGCAGTTGCTTTTGATAAAGAGAACCAGCTCCATCCCACAGCAGCTGGTTTGTTGATGTTTGGCTACGAATATGAGATTACAAGGGAATACAACCAATACTTTCTGGATTATCGTGAAGTGAAGGACATCAGATTGCGATGGGTTGATAGAATTGTCTCCAACTCTGGCGAATGGAGTGGTAACCTCTTCGACTTTTACTTTCTCATTGTTAATAAGTTGACTGTTGATTTGCCGAGACCATTTAAACTTGATGGAATCACAAGAGTTGATGAGACTCCCATAGCAGAGGCCATACGAGAAGCATTACTCAACACCCTTGTCAATGCAGACTATTATGGTCCTAGGGGATTGGTCATCATCAAGTCACTAGAAGGTTACAAGTTTGCCAACCCTGGATGTTTACGTATTTCTCAAAAAGAGGCATTGAGTGGCGGCATATCAGACCCAAGAAACTCTACCATCTTCAGTATGTTTTCTCTAGTAGATTTAGGCGAGCGAGCTGGCACAGGAATACCTAGCATATATTACGCTTGGGAAAATGCCTTCGACCTCAAGCCAACACTTATAGACATGCACAATCCAGATCGCACAGAAATGTTTGTTCCGAAGATGAGAGAAGGATTTGTAAGTGAAAACCATATCAAGAAGCCACTTGTGGCGGTAAATGAGGTTTCACCATCGGTAAAAGACGAGAATGTGGCGGTAAATCCAAAGAATGTGGCGGTAAACCCGGAGAATGTGGCGGTAAATCCGGAGAATGTGGCGGTAAAAAAGGTATCAAAAGAAAATAGGAAGAGTCAAATTCTCAAACTGCTAACAAGAGAAAAACAACTGAGTTCGTCAGAAATTAGCAACGCTATAGGTATAAAGATTACATTGACAAAAAAGTATCTTTCAGAATTGGTTGCTGAGAATAGAATTCAAACAACAGGCACGTTCAGAAACAGAACTTATCATTTAATAAACAACTAAAAGCGAAAGGCGCACATCTCGTGATCTACGAGCATGTGCGCCTTTTCTATTTATTTACACTGCTATACGAATCTTTACAATTAACGATTGAAATATTTTTTACCATTAATTATCACAATTCCTTTTGTATTTGGAGTAACCAACTGCCCTTGAAGACTATAAGCTTTTACGGGCAGATTAACAGTTTCACTTTTGATAAAAGGATAGGTATATTATGTTAGGATGTACGATATTTGTACAAAAAAAGGACGCACATCAGAGAAAGATTCCCCGATATGCGTCCACACCTACTTTATATCAAACCTAAAGACTTAATATCTCGTTTTTTATTACCATGGGTATTTGCCCTGGCTTGCACCCTTCATGATGGCATCGAAGATATACTGTTTCTTCACTACGCCATTGGTGCAATCTATCACGTCACCAGTCTCCCAGTAGCAAGGCACACAACCATTATCCTTGGCAACCTTGGTAACATACTCGTCGAAGTAAGCCACAGACTTATCGTGCAATTCCTGATTTTCACCTTCTCCTAATGTACGGAAGGTAGCGGCATACTCACCGAGAATAACAGGAATACCCTTGTCTACGAACTTAGCCTTCATCTTAGCCATCTGAGCGTCAACCCATGCCTCAGCAGAAGAGTCAGGAGTATTACGGTTGCTGCCAGCAAGTTTATTATCCTTGCCCCAGTAATAATACATATTACCCCAATTCTCATCCTTATCCATCAAACAGAACTGATATGGCTCATAGAAGTGAACCTCTACCATCAGACGGTCTGGCACCTTGTCTGTAGGGAATGTTGCCACATCTGTTTCATTTGCGTTGTCCATATGGTTGCAGGTATTTGAAATATCTGCACCGAGTCCCTGAACGATGATTGTACGAGAAGCATTATTACCACCAGTAGCTCGAACAGCATCAATCATGGTCTGCTCATATCTAACCACACGCTCCACAGCATATTTATCATCCCACATTTCAGGCTTACCAGAAGTTTCGTTCATACCTGGCTCATTGCAGGCTGCAAAGAGGAGGTGCTCATCAAAGTCCTTCATGTAAGAAGCCACTTGAGTCCAAATAGCCTTCTGTCTTGCAATGATAGATGGTTCCAACAGATCGTTGAAGATATTATCTTCAAGCCAACCACCATTGCTATCAGTATCACTATCCTTATCATAATGACAATTGAGGATAACATACATATCATTCTGAACACACCAGCTGATGACTTTCTTTACACGATGAAGCCAATTGGTATCAATGGTGTAAGCAGGATCTGTAGAACGATGAGTAAAGTGAGCTGCCCAAGCGCAAGGAATACGGACGGTATTGAAACCAGCATTCTTCAAACTCTTGATATACTCCTCAGAAATTTTACCATCATTTCTCCAAGAGCCCTCACCTGATGGAGCCTCCAACAAGTTGCCGAGGTTGATGCCAGCATACATCATGCTTGCCAGTTCCTTGGCATTGTGAGCCATTTCTCCTTCAGGAACAACAAGAGGTTCACCAGCCTGGGTGATAGAAATCTCCTTCATGTTGGTACCCTGTGTCACCTTGATGAGAAGGCTGCGAGAATCTTCTTTCTTGTTCGTAGAAACTGCGAAAGAATAGTTATATACATTTCCCTCTGCACTACCCTCTGTCAAGGTAAGCCAAGAGACATCCACTTTCTTACCGGCGTCATCCTTGTCTCTAACCACAACGAGCGGTTTACTGGATGCCGTCACCGAGAATGTTCCTGTAGCAGCTTCGTTGCTGAGGGCAAACTCAGTGCCCTCAACATGGAAGATTTCAGTAACATCATTATCGTCATCACTACATGCCGCCATCACGAAACAGAAACATAAGGCAAGCATGGTTGCAAATATCAATTTTACTTTCTTCATAATCGTATATTTTTACGTACTACGTTATTTTTACCACTGTGGTACTGGGAAGAGACTATGAACAGTGAACTTAGTCTCAATAGAGTTCTTGAATGCAAGTCCCTTCATCACATCACCTTCCGGTGTTCCAAAAGCACAACCAACTTTCTTGGTATTACCATAGCAGTTCCACAACTCCAGACGATACTTAGGATTCTCGTTAGCATCAATCACCTTAGACTGATCATAAGAAACAGCCTTGCCATCGAGTAACAACTCATCAAGAGTAGCGTGTGTGCCTGTGAAGAAACCATAAAGGTCAGCTATCTCGACGAAGGTCATGATAGAACCATCGGCATGATCACCACTCTTGTAAGTGATATCGAACTGGTTGTTCTTGATAGAATACTTACCACCTTCGTTCACTACTTCCATGGTTGCACCCTCGTTATAGCCCCAGGTACCACCCCATGATGGATTGATGGTAATCAGGTTTGGAGTATAGACACCGGTACCATCACTTGTGTTGGAAACAACGGTGAAGGTTACCTCGAAGGTATGGTTGAATGCGAGCGCAGTCTCATTCTTTGTCTCGCCTCCTTCCTTATGGAATGGAGTATCCTTCAAACCGTCCCAACTGTCATTATGACCGCATCCCCAGATGTTAGCCATTTCTACACGATAGTTGCCCTTGCCTTCCAGATCGCCATAGAAGAACTTGTTGGCATCAAACTTCACGTCGTTACCATCAGCCTTGATTGCATCGATACGAACCAGCGCCTTAGGATAAGCAGCAGAGTATCCCTCCAATTCGAGGAGATAAACCTTACCGTTGGTACGAGGATACTGGGTATTGAAGGTTACGGTGTAAGTCTTCAAACCGGCAGCACCACCCAATACATTAACAGTAGCAGAGTTCCAGGCATCTGGAGTATTCTCATCATCACCACCATAGCAGGTAAGCTTAGCGGTGAAGCCATTCTTCAACTCGCCCGGTACATAGTTGATACTCATATACTGATTATCACTTGCACGGGTAACTGCCAACTGCATGGTTTCATCTGTCAAAGACAAGATACGAATCTCAGAATTAGCCGTTTCCTTCACAGCACCAATAAAGTTAGCTGGCATCAATGGCATGATGCTTAACTTCACGGTTTTATTCTTCTCATCGATGGTATAGGTACCTTCCGTATCCTGGAAAGTTCCTTCAGCGCCATCGGCACCAGCAACATATTGATGAACCTTAACGGTACCATCCTCATTGAAAGTCATAGTGCCCTGGCAGTTCTTGGCATCACCACCTACTATCGAAGAGTTGCCTGCGAAATCAGCAGGTCTGCACCCAACATCACCTACAATAGGCTGATTATTAGTAATGGTAGCCCAACTGTCGTCCTTACCAAGGAAGTAAACAGGACCATCAAACTTATAGTGAGAACCATCCAGGCGGAGGTCGATTTCCCAAGTCTGACCAATCAGCTTAGTCTTGTCAAACTTCACATTCTTAGCCACAGACACAGGGCGGATAGCCAATGCCTGATAAACTGGAGTAGAAGTACGACGGTCTGAATTACGGTCGAAACTGTAGCCCAAAGCAAACTGCTTGTCAGCAGGATTGATAGAGCCAGAGAGATAGAGACCATTGATACCCTGACCAGAAACGGTCTGCTGAGTACGAGAACCTGCCGCTGGCAAGAAAATAGAATTACCGTTAGGACCTGTAAGCTTGTAACCAGCCACATGATTCTGGGTATCTTCTACCCATTCTTTCTTACACTCTCTGAACAGTTCCTCAAACTCATCGATGGTTGGCATGGTAACCCATGAGCCATAAACCTTGTTGGCTACGTCACGGTCTGTCTTATAAATGTCAGCAGAAGCGTAATTTTCGAAAAGTACGCTGGTTTGGAAACCTGTCATGTCGCCAAATCCAAAGAGACCACCGAGTTCAGTTTCCTTAGTAGCGCCAACGTTATACTTAGCCCACTTGGTAGAGAGACCAAGGTCAACGAGGTCGTTGTCTGGGTCGAAGTTGGATTCCGGAGTAGTAAACTCTCTTTCCTCACCATAGACAACACCATTACCCAAGTCGAGGTAAGCAGTATAATGATAAGTGGTATTAGGCAACAAGCCTTCAGTCTTTACCACATAATTATCGTTGATACCATCAGCCTGAATACGTACACCCTTGCGGATTTTCTCTGTCTTTGTATCAGGTGACAGGATAATACCGCTTACGGCATCAGCAGGAGCTTTCTCCAAAGAAGCCTGGAAAGTAACTGTGGTAGCAGTCAGATCTTTTACTTCACCAGTGATAGCCTTGGAATCGGTCAAGACAGCACTGGATACAGAACCCGTATAAGTAACGTGACCCTGCAAGGTAACGAAAGCCTGATAGTAAACCACCTGACCAGGAGTACCAGAGATAGAAGCACTGAACTCAGAGGTACTTTCGCCGGTTACCTTCTCAGAAAGATTGTCCTCGGCATCACCATACATGAATCCTACAGTGTAAGATCCGGACGACTGACTTTCGAGTCCCTTCACCGTACCATGGAAGATAGCAGAAGAGGCTGTAACGTCAGCAGACCCCGTAACAACGGAATTTTCATCCAGCAATGGGGTTGTGCTAGGAGAATAGTCATCGTCAGAGCATCCTGCGAAGAAGATGCTCATGACAAATGCCATTATTCCAAATAATATTTTATTCTTCATAATTGAATTCTATTAAAGTTATTGAATCGTACAAGAAACAATCTCTATACCTAAGCTAGATACATCAGTATAGTCTGGCCAGGTTCCACCATAACCATTCAACTGTATAGAAAGGTCGAGGCAGGTATCTGTAAAGGTAACTGTAGAACCTGACGTATTAGTCAAAGAGACAGTTGTCTCACCATTAGTATTCAGTTCAACTACATCAGATTGTTCAAAGCGCTTTGGCTCCCAAATACCACCGATAGTTTTATTATCAGTAATCAGAGCACACTTTGGAGTTTTATCCCATGTTACGCCACTAACCTTGAAAACTACAGTTATCGTCTGGTTCTTCTTCAACTTAATCTTGCCAATCTCATCCTTGAAGATACCAGAACCAGAAGCTCCGTAGTGCCAGAAGCCTAAACGCAAACAACCATTTTCAACCCACATCTTAGAAGGAATCTTAGTTGCATCAATACCGACAATGGTAGGACCAGTCTGTCCACCACCAATAGCCTTATGGTTAAGGCAAGCAACGAGATAAGTATTGACATTACCGTCAGCATCCTTTGCTTCAGGAACACCAATCATCAACTGACCAGCAGCATCCTCGCCCAAGACTGTAAACTCACGAGTTCTCAGCTTGATAGTACGCTTATCGCTAGAAGCTGCAATGATATTGATATACTTATTGAATACCAACTTGTTACCATCCTTGATTTCCATTCTTCCTTCGAGTTCCTGACCTTCGCAGTCTGTACAAGTGAACTTGTAGAAATCCTGATCCGTAATCTTCTCAATAGAAAGCTGGAAGTTATCCACTACAGCGTCTGCAGGCTTAGGAGCCCATGTGTTGTTATACTTATCACCAATTACAGACTTCCAACGAGCAGCATTCTGAACAGCCATTTCCTGCTTGCTAGGTACACCATTAGCATTCGATGTTTTGTAAGTAAATGGAGAATTGTTCCACCACAAGATGTCGTAAGGCTTCTCTGAATCGAGAATGAATGTAGCCTTATTACCAACATAAGATACATCATTATGTTCGATAGTGAACAAATCTGTTGCCAAGTTAGGATACTCAGGAAGTTTAGGAGAAACAACATCCAAGAGCTTGTCGGCAGCAGGGATACACTTACCATTAGTAGTCTTAACTTCCTCAGAAACGAAGTTCCAGATGATATACCAGTTACCCTCTGAGTTGGTACGACGAGTAGCCAACTGAAGCATATAAGGAGTCAGTTCAACTATAGAGATATCCTGGGTATAGTTAGAACAAACTTCATCAAATCCTACGTTGTGCATGGCATAACAATCAGAGAAAGAAATCTTAGGCATGGTCTTCTCTTCCAAGTTCATGTTGAACTTACCAATGAGATTAGAGCCAGTACTAGCTCCCTTAGTTCCAGCCTCACCACGATACATCGTAGCCACACAACCATTCTTGGCATCCATACTGAACTCCATATATGAATCCATATAAGGGTCAGTCTCAGGAATCAACCAATTCTGGAATCCAGGATCCCAGTTAGGCTTAAAGTTCTCAAAGAGAATATCCTTGTAAACATTGCCGAGCTTGTCATCCTCTGTAAATCCCTTGCCATCACCATCAGGATCATAAGGGTATGCATACATCACAGGGCCAGTACACTGACCGATGCCAAAACTTGCATAACAAGGAATCCATTTTTTCTTGACACCAGCAGCCAAAGTCTCAGCGTCAGGGAACTGACCACCCTTATAATTCTGATCAGCCAGATAGAACCACTTGTTATCGTTCAAGAGCGAGAAGTCGTTCTGTGGAAGATTAAACTTGTATGGTTCACCATAAACCACACCACCATTGGTCTCAACACCAAAAGTAACCTCGTAGTCACCAGCAAATGGCAACTCCAATTTCTGAACCGGTTTCTGAGAACGACCTGAAGGAGTAACCCAAAGAGCCGTACAATCAGGAATATTGGATGTCAAGGTCACAACATTGCCATTAATGGTCACGGTATAAGCCTTGCCCTCCACCAATTCCTCAGGAGAGTAAGACTTGCCGCCCATGCTCAAGTCGTCAGGCGAACAAGCCGCCATCAAGAATGTAGCAAATATGGCAAGTACCATATATATATGATTGAATAATTTCATATTTTCCGATTTTTAAATGATTAAAATCAACTATACTTATTACCATCCTGGGTTCTGTGTCAAGACATTACCAGAAAGTGTAATCTGAGTATTAGGAATCTGCATCAAGCCCTTCTTGGTCGTAAAGTTTGACTCCACGAACTTAGTCTTTGCAGCAGCACCACCATTCTGGACAGAAGCACCATTCTGAGCCTCTGCAATTGTCTTTGCAGCAAAAGCTCCATCCTTTTCGTAGCGCATCAGATCCCAATAGCGAAGGCCTTCGAAAGCAAACTCAATAGCACGCTCCTTGCGGATATTGTCAATGCTATACTCCTCTGGAAGTTCACCGGCACGGGCACGAACCTGGTTCAAACCAGAGTTAGAACCCGTCAACTCAGACTGCATCAAGAGAACATCAGCATAACGCATGATGGTATAATCCTGATAGTAGGTGATATTCTGGTGCTGTTCACCGAGTTTGAAACCTACCTCCTGACGGGTACCATCTGCAAAACACATAGGTGCATACTTGCGGGTATAGTAACCTGTGTATTCGTAGGTATCACTCAAGTCAGGAGTGAATCCTGCTTCCTTGCAGCTCCATGCACAGGCAGAGAAACGAGTATCGTTCTTAAACTGCTCTACGAAAGAAGGAGTAACTGAGCAAGCTCCCCATCCACTAGCGATGCAAATATCAGCAGCACTACGGTTACGAGGACCCAGATAAACAGAGAAGGTGTTACCATCACCATTTCCATTATAGTCGTGGGTAGAATTGAACTTCATGTTGAGCACTATCTCTTTAGAGAGACTACTCTGACCAGCTTTCCAGGTCTTACCATCATACCACTTACCTGCATAAGTTGTACTCCATGCATACTCTCCGTTAGAAGAAGCATCCTTAGTACAAGCAGGCATCCAGAGATTCTTGTAGTTGGCCTCCAACTCATATCCACCATTTACAACCACATCATTGATTGCAACAACAGCATCCGACTTAGAGCAAGCAGGATGCTCCTCACCATAGTAACCTGTATAATAGAGGTACGCGCGAGCCATCATAGCCTCGGCAGCATACTTGGTAATACGACCATCATTGCTATCACGATTGTCGAGCGGATAAGCATCGACAGGAATATTGGCGATAGCATACTTGAAGTCATCAAAGATAGCCTGGTAAACATCCTTAACCGGTGTACGAGGAATGTTTTCCTCAGATGGTGTCAACAGCAAAGGCACATCACCGAACAGGCGAGCCATATCAAAATACAGGATGGCACGGATAGCGCGAGCCTCACCGAGAATGCGACCCTTCACCTTGTCATTACCACCCCAATTGATGGTATTCTCTGCAGCAATCAATTGATTACAGCGAAAGATAGCTGCATAATAGTTCTTCCAATCTGTATTGAACAAGTCGTTATACGAAGGAGCGATGCTAATATCAAACTGGTCAATCACATTGTTATTCTTGGCATCAGAGAGACCCAAACCTGCAAAAGCCTGATCTGAAGCAAACTCAGCCATCAGATACATGCCGACACCCGCATCAGTATAGGTGCGTTGCCATCCATCATAACAGCCCACGAGATCAATCTCTGCTGTCTCTGCATTACTGTAAGCAGTTTCAGAGTTGAGGTCGGTCTTGGACTCTGTATCTAAGAAATCATCGCACGAAGTAAGTGTCAAAGCTGACAAAATCAACGCACTCATGAATATATGTTTTCTTTTCATATCACTTTCAATTTTAGAGTTAGAATGCAACATTTACACCTACAATGAAAGTACGTGGGTGTGGATAGTAACCCATATCAACTCCTGATACCCAAGAGTCGCTGCTGTTACCATCTGTACCATTGTATGAACCAATTTCAGGATCCATACCATCATACTTGGTCAAAGTAAAGAGATTCTGCACCTGGAAATAGAGGCGCAACTTAGAGAGACCCTTCCAAGAGATAAGTTTCTTGAAATCATAACCCAAGGTAAGGTTCTGCAAACGGATGTAGTCACCATCCTGCAAATAAAGGTCTGAGAACAACCAGTTACCTACATCTCCGTATGTAACACGAGGCATCTCATTACTTGTACCCTCACCTGTCCATCTGCCTAAAATGCGATGGCTGTAATTGCCCTGTGAGCCACTAGGGTCACGGTAAGACTGTGCAATCTGGAAACCAGCAGCGCCAGTGAAGTTTGCACTCAAATCAAAGCCCTTATAACCAAGGGTAAAATTGAAACCGAAAGTATACTTAGGAAGACCATTACCCAGGTCTACCTTATCGTTAGCATTGATAGTACCATCATGGTTGACATCAACATACTTCACATCACCAGGCTGTACGTTTGACTGGAGCACACCATTACCGGCAGCAATCCAATTATTGATATCCTGCTGGTTCTGGAAAATACCTGCAGTCTTGTAACCCCAGAAGTAACCGATGGCATGACCATTCTCTGCACGATAGAACTCTTCTGCATTCTGATAAATCTGGTTGGTAGCACCATGGATGATACCATCCAATGTTGGGATATTACCTACCTCATTATGGTTGTATGCGAAGTTGGCACCTACACTATAAACAAAGTCCTTACCAATCTGGTCATTCCATGAAAGACCAAGTTCGACACCCTTATTCTTTACATCACCACCATTGATAACAGGACCTTGGGTACCGGCTGTTGCAAGAACAGGAGCCTGTACCAACCAATCCTTGGTATTCTTGATATAAGTATCGAATGTCAGAGAAAGACGCTGACGAAGGAAACGGGCATCGATACCGAGGTTGTACTGTTCAGAAGTCTCCCACTTTACTTTCTCATTTGCCAAGCGGCTGGTATATGCACCCATTACCCAGGCATCTGTACCACCAGTAGCACCAAAGTTATAGTTAGTCTTTGAAGTTGTAACAGGAGCTAAATACTGGAAGCAGTTAACATTGGCATTACCAACCTGACCCCAAGAGAGACGGAGTTTCAAGAAATCCAACCAAGAAGCTGTAGACTTCATGAACTTTTCCTCTGTCAGTGTCCAACCTGCAGAAACAGATGGGAAGTAACCCCAACGGTTGCCTCTTGCAAACTTAGAAGAACCGTCGGCACGCATGGTTGCGTTAACCATATAACGGTCTTTCCAAGACCAGCCCAAACGAGCGAAGAAAGACTGTCCACGAGTAGGGTTATATGGAGCACCGCTGATAGTACGGTCGCTTGAACTCTGGTCGGTATTCTTGACATAAGCATGATCCCAATCATTGAAACCAGCGGTCAAGCCATAACCGGTACTACCAGAAGAACTACCATCATACTTAGAAGTCTCACTACCAATCAAGGCATTGATATGATGTTCCTTGATATTGAAATCATAAGTCAGGGTATTAGTCCAAACCAGTGAGATACCACTACCATCACTCTGACTTACCTTAGTGATACCATTACCACTCTGTGGAGTAAACTTATAAACAGGAGAATAAGAACGATAGTCTGAACCACCGTAATTAACAGCAAAGACTGTCTTGAACTTCAAGTTCTTAATAGGTTCAATCTGAACATATACATTTGCATCAACAGAAGTAGACTTGCTCTGATTGTAACGGTTCATCATCATGGTACCATAAGGGTTACCATCATTCACATTCCAGTCAGAACTCTCTGTAGAATTAAAGTTACCATTGGCATCATAAACAGGAACCAAAGGAGAAGTAGTGAAAGCACCACGAAGGTTATTGTTATAAATATTACCTGTGTTCATGCCGCGACTATCCTTATATACGAAGCCTACATGCTCACCTACAGTAACCAAACCATTGAACATCTTGTGCTCTGAATTGGCACGAAGGTTATACCTTTTATAATAAGAAACGTCAGAACCGCCAATGAGACCGTCCTGTCCTGTATAACCACCAGAAATAGAATAAGTAGAAGTCTTGCTACCTCCAGTGAAAGCCAAGCTGTGGCTGGTAGTCAAAGCACCATTATCTACAGCCTGGTCAATCCAGTCTGTATTATTGATAACACCCTCTGCATTACGAATACCTCTCAAAGACATCCAGTCAACAGGAGACATACCTGAGTTGAGGCGAGCCTCATCCATAATTGTCATATACTCAGAGGCATCGAGCATACTTATCTGGCGTCCCAGCGTCTGCCAACCTACATAACCATCGTATGTAATCTTGGAAGAACCTTCCTTACCGCTCTTTGTTGTAACGAGGACTACACCATTGGCAGCCTGCGCACCATAGATAGCAGCAGAAGCGGCATCCTTCAATACGTCGATACTCTCGATGTCGGCTGGGTTCAAGGTGGTGATATCACCGCCCACGCCATCAATCAAGTAAAGAGGCTGAGAGTTTCCTACGGTACCCAAACCACGAATGGTAACACTCATGGCAGCACCTGGCTGACCAGAAGTAGAAACGATGTTAACACCAGGTGTCTGTCCCTGCATGGCTGAAAGAGGGTTGGTGGTGTTAAGCTTGGCGATGTCGTCACCCTTCAACTGAACAGTAGCACCCGTCACCAGTTTTTTCTTCTGAACACCGTAACCTACTACGACAACTTCATCAAGTGACTGCTTGTCTTCGTTTAAGGTTACGTTGATTGTCGAACCTGTGACTTTAATCTTTTGGGTGATAAAGCCCAGATACGAAACTTCGAGTGTTTGTCCGTTCTTTGCTTCAATGGTAAAGTTACCATCCAGGTCAGTTACGGCACCCGTCTTTGTACCCTGCACCATGACACTTGCACCAATCAATGGTTCATTGTCACTGCCAGAGATGACAGTACCCTTAACCGTCTGAGCATTGAGGACACCCGCTCCGATTCCTAACATTG
>ERZ1026898.1008-NODE-1008-length-14859-cov-6.266685_pt1 | contig 14859 bp, 11 predicted proteins | sample MGYA00380178_ERZ1026898 | MGnify/ENA primary metagenome ERZ1026898 (study PRJEB33269, sample SAMEA4719814) | human gut metagenome | biome: human-associated habitat; feature: organic feature; material: feces | place: Cameroon | collected 2013-10 ... | reverse complement strand
GGGTGGAGGGCGGCCATGACGCGGGCTACGTGTCGGCAGGCTTGTCATTCAAGTTTTGATGGGGTCTTTTCTTTCATGAAGGACTATGCACATAAGAATCAAGATTTAAGTGCGGCATTAATCCGACACTTTTTTCCTGACGACATTGACTTGGACGCTCTTAGGGACGAGGTCAGAAATATCATATTTTCCGTTGATGAGAGCGGAGAAAACTGGTATCAGATAGCCGAACAATTGGGGCGAATGATGGAAAAGGCCAGGTATTATGATCAGGAAGGAGAATTCGACGCAGCGGCGTCAATAGCGTCCGAGGTAATCCTTTTTGTCGGAAAGCATTACTCAAATGATTGCGTATATGAATGTGAGAGTTACGACGGATATGATTTCGAAACCAGGAACGCAGCAGACATGCTCATATCATTAATCGAATCTAAAGTGCTGGATATTAATACCATCAGGAGGATATCCAGTGACATTGACAAGGCATCCGGAACAACTTCATTCCATGACGGCGGATATGGCCTTGCAGATTTGAGTGAGTTGCAGAGCGTTCTTGATGGCGTTTTCGATAGTTTTGACGAACATTTGGCTTCACTTGATGAGCGTATTGACAATGCAGGGCGAGCTGTCGATTATAGAAATCGATGGTTGTTCAGAAAAGTTGCATACCTGAACTATAAAGAGAAATATGATGCTGCCCAGAAGACAATAGATGATAACTTTTTCGTTCCGGAACTATCCAAGATGCGGATTGACACCCAAATATTCCACGGACAAATTGAAGAGGCCATTGAGTCGCTGGACAGGGCTATAGCATGTACGGAAGACTCTTCGTATGTGCTCAACTGTCATAAAAGAAAGATGGAACTGCTTGAAACAACAGGAGACACACCAAGGCTGGCAGAAGAACTTGAGTATCTGATTTTGAACAGCTATTCTTCAGAATATGATTATTACCTTCAGTTAAAACATGTTATGGGATCGTTGCCTGTCAATTCTTCAAACCGGTTATACACCATCATTGAAAAGTTGGTCAATAAGCGCCGTTTTCATACACAGAAGGATACCGCCAGAATATGTGCGGAAGAGAACATGATTCCCCAGTTGGCCGAGTGTTTGTCTTGGGGTAATGACTACAATAATGAATGCTATATGGTTTTGGCCGAATATGGCAAACTGCTGGATTCTTCCACGAGACGGAAGATCGTTGAAGGGCATATTGACAATATCCGAATGAGAGCCATCCCGACAGATAGCCGTAGATATTGTTATATCGTCAGCAATATGAAAGCATTACGGGATTCGTGTGATGAGGGGCGAACCGCGGTAAATGAACTACTTGAAGAATTCAGGGCACAATATAGTCGACGGCCATCAATGATGAGCGAGCTGGATAAGCTTTGTTGACTGAATATATGCTTGCCCGCATTCATGCTCATCCGATTATTCTTGTATCTTTATCCGTGTGTCTAATAGATAATTCACAATCAGTATGAGAACTGCAAATAGGCTTTTGTATCTACTTGCTTCCTTTCTGCTCGGATACAATTGAGCATATTCACAGACACAGGCAGATGTTAGAATGGGTGAAATTCTGAATAGTGGTGACTTGTTTCTATTGAAAGAAGAATATCCGAATCTGAAAAGACTCCGTAAGTGTGAAGATGCTTGATTTTATGGTGGAGGCTCAGCTTGGTATCGGTTTCAACAAATTGGAAAATGCCGCTGTGGCTCTCGACAGAGGCCAGCACATTTATATTCCTGTAGAAGTAAATGGCGCAACGAAAAGTTATATTTTCGACACTGGCTGTTCTTTTGGCAATTTCGTCTCGGAGAAGTACGCGGAAGAGGTTGAAGATTGCGGCGGATTCTGCCGGGCAGTAAAACTGAACAAAAAACAACACCGGATTGTTTCTTTTTCATGAAAAAAAATTATATTTGTCGTTATGGTTAGTAGTATTTTCAGACATCGCACGATACTCGTGCTGGCTGCAATGTTGTGCAGCCTTGTTTCCGTCGCGAGGCCTTCCGCCCGCACATCTGTCGCCGTAGTTACGGATTCGCTTACCTATAGCCACGCCTCCGAAGCGATCGAGGAGTACCTGTCAAGCATGCGGCTTGACGGCAAACGCGGCATCCTGCTCATAGACAGATGGGGTGTTCCGGACTCCCTGCGCGCCGCGTTGATGGATCTTTACAAAAACGAATCTCTGGAAGGAGCCGTGCTCGTTGGAGACATTCCTGTTCCCATGATCAGGGACGCGCAGCACCTGAGTTCTGCCTTCAAGATGAGCCAACAACGTGACTGGAAGAGCTCCAGCGTGCCGTCCGACCGATTCTACGATGATTTCGGTCTGGTGTTCCGCTTTCTGAAGAGGGATGTCGAAAAACCGGAACTCTTCTACTATTCCTTGAGCGAGGAGTCCCCTCAACGGATCCGTTCCTCAATCTACACCTCAAGAATAAAGCCTTCGGATGAAGCTCATAAATATGAACTGATTGACGCCTTCCTGAGAAAAGCCGTAAGGGCAAAAAAAGAATCCGCCGGCATCGATCATGTACTGTTTTTCGCGGGTCACGGCTACAATTCAGAGTCAATGGTGTCAAGGATGGCCGAGTACAAGGCCCTTCACGAGCAGTTCCCGGTCATTGAGGGCAGGGACGGAAGGCTGGACTTCATCAATTACGATTTCGATGAATCCGTAAAGGACAGGCTTCTTTCAAGCCTTTCGGAGCCAAGCGTGGATCTCGCCATACTCCATCACCACGGCTACAATGACATGCAGCTTCTCAACGGTTCACCTTACGTGTCCTCTCCCGACGGTTGGCTGTCTCTCGCACGGAACTATTTCCGTGTCAAGGTACGTTCTTCACGGAACCAGGACAAACTCAAAGCCGATTTCATCAATCGTTATGGCATTCCCGCCCAGTGGCTGGATGAGGCGTCCGATCCGAAATTCATAGTTCAGGACAGTCTTTACGACCGTTCTATGGACATCTACCCTGAGGACGTGGATGCCCACAGCATTGCATCCAGGTTCATCATCTTTGACGCCTGTTTCAATGGAGCCTTCATCAATGACGACTACATCGTGTCACATTACCTGTTCTCGGACAAGAACTCCACGCTCGCCGCACTCGCGCATTCCGTCAACTCACTTCAGGACGTATGGTGCGATGAGATGGCCGGCCTGTTCGGAGAAGGAGTGTGCGCCGGTAACATCTACCGGAACATCTGGAACCTTGAGACCCACTTGTTCGGTGATCCCACTTTCCACTATTCATCCATAAGTGCCTTGGACGCCGCGGCGGGAAGAGAAGGATATTCAGAAAGGCATTGGAGAAAAATTCTCTCCGCAAAGGAGGCTCATCCTGATGTCAAGGCACTTGCGATACGCAAACTGGTAAGAAGCGGATCAATCTCACCTGAAGAACTCATAAGGATCCAGACAGAAGCGGCCTCCGGGATCGTAAGGCTCGCCGCATTCGACGGCAATGCTGAAATCGCCCCGGACTGCTTCGACAAGGCCATTCTTCTTGCTCTTGACGATGACTATGAGCTTCTTCAGCGGCTCGGTGCCAAATTCGCGACCTACAATCAGTCTCCGGCTCTTGCCGAAAAAGCCGTCCGATTGTTCCTTGACCCTCTGACATCCAAGAGAGTGCTGTTCCACATCAAGTCACTGCTTGTCACCATTGACGGAGAGAAAGCCAAAGACCTTGTACGCTCAACACCGTACTGGAAAGGAGATGAAGGCAAAGAGTCCCTTTATAAGTACATTGATTCAAACTCGGCTTCCATTAAGACCGACATCGATAATCTCACAAGCGAGACTACAGACTTGAAATCGGCCAGACTCTTCATTCGCGCGCAAAGGAACCAATGTCGCGCTGATGCTCTTGAACCGATTGCAGAGTATTACACAAGATGTTCGGATCATGACATAAAACTACTTATTGCAGAAACACTTGGCTGGTATCGTTATTCTTTTCTCGCTTCACGCGCGGAAAGCCTGTGCCGTTCTCTCCTTGAGAAAGAGAGCGACCCTCGGCTGCGCGAGGAACTGACAAAGAGCATAAGACGGATCAGCGAATGACAATTACGTCACGATGAGAAGAGCATTGTCAACAATAATCACGCTCCTGCTTCTGCTCTTGCCCTTCGGGCAGGAGGGTTTCTCCATGCCCAAAGACGGAAAGCTGAGGTTATGCGGCAGAGTAACCACCATCGAGAACGGAAAGCCGTCCCCTATGGCGGGAGCCGTGGTCATGCTCAAACCTACCGGACTTTATTCAGTCACAGATGCCGCGGGAGACTATTCATTCAGTAATCTGGATGAGGGACAGTACGACCTCCACATCGAGATGATCGGTTACGTCGCCATTGACTCCACCGTCGTTCTGCGAACCTCCGGCAGAGTCCGGTTTGATTTCACGATGGAGCTAAGCAGTTTCAGACTTAAGGAGGTCCATATAGTGGCTCAAAGCAGCAAGGCAGGCGAGTCCACGGCGTCCACGATATCCCGCCAGGCCATAGACCACGCTCTGACAAGCTCGCTTGGAGATGTCATGCAGTTGCTGCCAGGGGTGAGCATCTCAAACCCAAGCCTGTCCAGCGCACAGAGCCTCAACCTCCGCACCGCTGCCGGAAGTGACATGAACAGCCTCGGAACCGCCATAATCATCGACGGTTCTCCTGTGTCCAACAATGCCAACATGGAAGGCATAAGCTCTGCCATGAACGGAACCTCGACAACAATAGCCGGGACATCGACATTCAACGCAGGCTCTGTTCCGAATTCGGGCGTGGACGTGCGTTCCATCTCCACTGACAACATTGAGTCGATAGAGGTTATCAGAGGCATTCCGTCCGTGCAATACGGCGACCTTACGTCAGGAGCGGTCATCATCAACTCCAAGGCCGGCACAGAACCTCTTACACTCAGGTTCAAGACGGATCCGAAAATCTATCAGGCCTCTCTTTCAAAAGGATTCAGGCTCGCTCCGCATTCAGGAAGCATTCACGTCAGCACAGATTATGCCTACAGCAACGCCAAGACAACCGAGAGTTACGCCAACTACAGAAGAGTCAATCTTAAAGCCGTATACAGCAACACCTTCAACCGTCTCACAAGCACAAGTTCACTGGACTTGAGATTCGGGAAGGATACCAGGAATCCCAACCCGGATGATCTACGCTCACGCCTTTCGTCCGGAGGGCAGAGCTACGGCTACCGCATCAGCACCAACGGAACGTGGAGCGCCAATGCCGGATGGCTTAAATCCATAAGGTACGATCTTTCCAACAGTTTCACGCTGAAGGATTCATTCAAGGAGCAGATCTGCGCCAGCGCCACCTCTCTGTACACAAACAATATGGTGGACGGTACAATCGTGAGCAATGTCCCGGGTAGAGATTATTTCGACACCAACGGTGAAAAGATAACAAATTTCACCCAGAATCAGGTTGAGGCAGGGACGTTCGCCATCTTCATGCCAGACTCTTACTTTTCCCATTATGATTTCTACAGCAGGGAGATGAACACCTATGCGAAGATTGTAGCGAACCTGTTCAAGTCCTGGGGAACCACCAGCTCGTCCATACTTGCCGGAATAGACTTCAAGTCTGATGGGAATCTCGGCCGGGGACTCGTTTACCCTGAAGGAACACCGCCGCCACACAGCACCAACGCGGACTCAGGTTACCGGGAGAGACCCCTCTATGACATTCCTTTTGTCAATCAGTTCGGCTTTTTTGCCGAGAGCTCTTTCAAGACTGTCATCCTGGACAGAGCCTTCAACCTGAGCGCCGGACTCCGCTATGACTTGGTCGAGCGTATGGATGCTCTGTCTCCAAGAATCAACCTAAGCTATGAGATTGTTCCGCGGGTTCTGAATCTTAGAGGAGGCTACGGGATCACAGCAAAGGCTCCTACGGCCTCATATCTGCATCCAAATAATGCCTACTGCGACCAGACCCTGTTCAACAACGATGTCCAGTCGCCTCAGGACAAGATCGTTATCGCAAGCACAAGGATATTCGACACTTCCAACAGCAGACTTGAGATGGCGAAAAACCGCAAACTGGAGGTAGGTCTCGATCTGACGATAGCGTCCCGTTACTCGCTTAAAATCACTTTCTACGATGAGTTGATGAGGAACGGGTACACATTCGGCTCCGATTTTGACACTTTTGTCCTTCTTCCTTTCCTGACATATACAATCTCAGGAAGCGATGCCTCTGGAAATCCAACGTTTGGCCTCACACGCGCCGACAAGAAGTTTTTCCGCTTCTACAAGCCGATGAACACCCGCTACGAACACAACACGGGGGTTGAATATGAGTTGAATCTCGGCAGGTTCGACGCCATTCGGACATCGTTCTTCCTCAACGGGGCGTGGATGAGGACACAGAGCGCCAACGCAGGATACACATTTGACTTCAGGCCGCGGTCAGGCAGCTATGTAGGTACGAACGTCTCCGTCTACGATCCTTTCGTAAGCCGGATAAATTATGAAAAGTTCCTTACTACATTGAGAGTCACACACAATATTCCGGCCATAGGTTTCGCGGTGACTCTTTCCTCCCAGTTTAATGTTTTCACACGCGGATGGAATGACTACAACAATGATGAATTGCCGCAACTCTTCATCAGCGCCGAAGACGGACGCATAACGGAATTCACCCCGGCCATGGCAGACGATCCCGCATTCAGGTATATGTACGACATCAAGTCTCCTAACCGTTTCACCGTAAGCCACACAATTCCGACCCTTGTGTTCAACCTGAACATCTCCAAGGAGATCGGATCGAAGATGACCGCTTCGTTCTTTGTCAATAACATCTTCAATTCCAGGCCATTGGATCCATCGGAGATAAGTATTGGCTCCTACTCTGAACTGAACGCCCCGATGTACTTCGGGTTTGAACTTAAAGTAAAAATATAATCCCTTAAAACTGTTGTATATGAAAAGAATCATCATTACTGCTACCTTGGCGATAGCCACAGCACTCGCAATCTCGTCCTGCCAGAAGGACAAGGTGAAGTTTTACGATTTCAGCATCGGACTTGACGAGTCCGGATTCACGGCTGGAGTGCCTTCACCGGAGAGTTATCTGGTGACATTCACCAACACCAACACAGGAGAGATCACCGAAATCAAGACCGACAGCAAAACCGTCACTGTCTCCCAACTTATCGAAGGTGTCTACGATGTGGTCGCCACCGCGCGTCACTCTATCTACAACTACCTTGGAAGCGCGAAGGCGGTCGTGATCAACTCGGCCGACGCTCTCACATCCCTGAAGATAACCGCCAGCAAGTCATCGTCCATCATATTCAAGGAGATCTTCTACTGCGGAAGCAAAACTCCTGAAAAGACCAACTACATGAAGGACAACTACATCGAGATCTACAACAACGGCAGCGAACCTGTCTATGTAGATGGCCTCTGCATAAGCACGACAAGCAATTACTCCTCGTCTACAGTCAACTTCGCGGACAACAACGGTCACCTCGTTGCGGCGGATGGCTCAACGACAACAATGAATGCTGATGAATATGTGATCGCAAAGGGTGTCATCTGGCAGATTCCGGGAGACGGCAAGACCTATCTTCTCAATCCTGGAGAATCCTTCGTGATCGCCTCCTCGGCGACAAATCACAAAACAGCAGACAAGAATCCGAACTCCATCGACCTGTCAAGCGCCGAGTTCGAGACTGTCTGCGACAAGTACATCGAAAACGGACAGGTAGACAATCCTTCCTCCGGGAACATGATAATGATCAACCCGCATAACGCCACCATCACCAAACAGTACATGATGTCAGTCTCTAATGCCGGCCTTATCCTGTTCGCTCCGTCCACACCTGTCGCGGACGCCACACTTGTCGCGAACTACAATGGAAGCAAGCCTAGCGGAACTTACGTGCCTGTTCTGCGTTCCGATGTTCTCGACGGTGTGAACTGGGTGAAGAATTCGACAACCAACCCGTTCCTTCCCGAGAACATAGACGCAGGCAAGACATGGGTGAGCGGCACCTACGTAATGGAGTCGATCCTGAGGAAGGAAGAAGGCAAGACCTCCGAAGGCAACGTCATCTATCAGGACACCAACAACTCCACTAACGATTTCACCGTGTCCAAAGATCCTGTGCTAAGAAGGAACTCAAAGAAAGCCTCCTGGGCTGAATAGTCCCGTTTTCAGATGAAAGGACATTTTTCAATAATAATTCCGTTGTTTCTTGTGCTCACACATCCGATGGCATGGGCACAAGACAACGGAATATTGAATAAGGAGAAGGCTCTATGGCTGGAATCCGGCAACTCCGCCCTTATGGAGACAAGCGGAAAGAGGACGGATAACACCGCCGGCCTGTCATACGGCTTCATAACAGGAGAGCACCACCTTTTCCAGGAACCGCAGTCATCCCATAATGTCCGTTTCAACACGGCAGGCTATGCAACCATAGGGAAAATCAAACTATGGGGACAGTTCTCCTACGACAACATCACCGATTCCGGCACTCGCTACAACACATTGGTGTACGCTCCACATGACGAACGTTTCATATACAATGTCGCGGACACAACCTTGAGTGACTGGAAGAAACAATCATATGACATGGAGTTCAAGATGTCCGCCCCTTTGTCGCAGCGGCTTTCCGGAGGGCTTCATATCAAATACCGTGACCGCATAGCTGCCAAGCAGCAGGATCCGCGCAGTGAGTCCACCGTCTACGAGGCCGAGGTATCACCTTCGATCGCCTGTATCATAGGTTCAAGTCATTTCATAGGATTCAACGTCCTCTACTCGCGTCTTCTTGAGCGGTCCGCCCCGACCCTCAGCAATGGCTCGATTCTTCAGAACGTGTTTGTCCTTAAAGGCCTCGGTAATTATACGGAAGACGTGGTTGGATCCGGAGGGTTGTACACAATGTACTATCAAGGGAACAGCTACGGAGGAGCCCTGCAGTATGGTTTTGACGGCTCCGTGGAACTTTTGGTTGACATGGGATACAGGATAAATCTCACGGAACTCAGACAGGACGCCACGCATCCAAGGGACATGGGACTCAGCAGCGTCAACGACTGCTTCATAAATGCACGGTTGCTGATAGAGCGGGAGAAGTCCGTACACAAACTATCATTCAACTCTCTTTACAAGCATACCAAGGGTACAGAATACTCCACCAAGCAGATCAACGGTGTCGGATGGGAGGTTGTCTCCAAGGCGACAATGAGCGAATATACTACCGCTGACGCATCATTATCATACGACTACTACCTCACAGAGGGTGATTCATACCTGTGGAACGCACACTCCAACATAAGGTACATCAGCAAAGATGACAGTTATGTCACCCCTCACAGCTGGTTCAAATATTCCGGTGTCAGCGCGGAGGCAGGAGCTTCCAGACAATTCTTTTTCAAGAGAAGAAGCATCATTTCGGGTTTCATGATCAGAGGTTACAAAAGCATCAATGGCGTGTATGTCTACAACGGCCCCCGTGCGGAGAGCCGTCCGGTCAAAGAGTGGTACCCTCACGACATGGAAATACGATCTTCCGACCACATATCATTAGGGGCAATGATCGAGTACCACAAAGAAGTCAACGCCAACACGACCATCGGGCTGAAAACCCGCATTGATTATCTCCGCAGCCATGTCGGGGACAGGCTCCTCTCGTCATTCGGAGTACAATTGATCTTCTGATCCAGAGCCGCCCATTTGTTACAGTGATCCCTTCAGCACTCGGATTATTACCCGAGGCGTTGTGATCACTTGCGCTGAATATGGAGCTGTCGCTTAAATCCTACCAAGGTTGCCTCGTGCGCAGACCGAACCCTCCTGCTCACGAGACAACCTTAGCAGGCACCCCCGTGAGCATTTGGAGTTATCCTTGCGCACGGGGAAGGCTGGTTGGTCAGCTTTTTTCGGGACGCGCCCTCACATTGGGAGGAAAAATGGTCACCGAACCGCGGAGCTGTTCCTCTTGTAGCACCGAATTAAAAGCATCGGCAAGAGACCGTGAAGCGTCTTTGAGATGTTCTATCATCTCGTCACGGTTCGTACAAAGGGCCAGATCCGCTATCGCCAACGAGCGTATCATCGCGAGGACAGACTGCTCGTTTCCTCCCCACAACGTCGTTGACATCGACAGCATAGCATTCTGGATGATGTCCATCGACGCCATCGGGTCTTTCCAGACATTGATGTCTGTCCTGAACTTCAACTGGCCGTCTCCATCCTGCAGCACTTCCAAAATTCTTTTCATAATTACTTATTGTTTAGTTGTTTGACATAGATTCCCGGACACCTGTCCGAGACTTGATCTTTCATATTCTTATCCTTCGTAAGTTGGCATACGCTTCCCGTAAAAACGCATAATCTCCCGTCCGCGGACCATCGCTCTCCGTCACCCAACGTCGCCCACCACCGCTCACCACCGCCCACCACCGCCCACCACCGCGGACGGTCGCTTACCATCTTCCACTCTCCCGTTACCACCCTTTTTATCGTCCGCGAGAAAAAGTGTCTCTAAAATGCGGGATCAGAATCCTGTCACTGCGGCGCATGCGCGCCAAGAGGGAACAATGAGTCCACTTCATATTGCGACAACCCAAGAACACGCCGGATCTGGCCATTGGAGGAGCGGTAGTCATAGCGGAGTCGTTTCGCCAAATCGATTTTCTGAGCTTGGCTCAACTCCTTGAGGCTGCTGACACCATAGGCTGACCTGACATATTTCCATAGTTGCGTAAACAACTCAGTGTCAGTTAGGAATTCCCCGTCATCCAAGTCTTTCGCAATCTCTTCATAGGCTTCGACATCCTTGCTGACCATCCAGAAATAATGATGTGCGTCGCGGAACATCGCCATTCCGAGTCTTATGTCGCAGTACGAAGGCGGTGCGATGTGTCCATTGATCACAAGATAGTCTCCCGGGAGATGCGGATTTCGCCCCTTGAACATTCTTCGGGCCGCTCTATCTTTCAGATCAGACAGCCTTGCATCGGGCAAAAACCGGCAGAAATAGTACGGTCCGGTACCCCACGGGTAAGAGAACGGGGTGCATTCCGGAGTCACGACGTATCCGTTGCGATTGACATAGACAATGGTGTTTCTCAATGCCTTGAGATCCGGAACAGGCTTGAGGCTCATCTGGAATCGAGCAGATAAAGCAGACTCATACCTTGTGGCCATGTACCTGCCTAACCGTTTGCGGAACAGCTCGAAAAAAAGCCTTGTCCCAACTTCGGATCCACATAGGACAATGTGCAGATGGTTGCTCATAACCTCAAAGGCCACGACAGCCAATCCCGGCACTTCCGCCAGACATCTCGCCATCAGATTCATCACGTAACGATAGTCGTCATCGTCTCTGAACAGCAGTTCCGTCAAGTTCCCCGGAGTGTAAAGATGCCACCAATCTCCGTGTCCAAGGAAGGAGGCCTCGCACTTCTTCTCAGCGTCCGCATAAGGAAGTCGTTTCATAATCTAAGCAGTTTGCTTCGTGCGAGTTATAGCACTGTCTACGCACGAATGGTTATTTATCCACTCTCACGTTCCCTCCAGTGTCCCAGATCACGTGAGAGACCTTTTCCATAAGCCGCAAGTCACTCATTCCCCACCTTATACAAAAAAGCGAGCCAGGTGCGATATAACCCAACTCGCTTTGCGGATTCCATGCTCCGCGGCATTCAGTCTTCCTATAGCGTCCACAAGCAAAAGCCCAGCATAAATCACATCCGTGACAGCAAAAGTGCCGAACTCTGCGTGAACATCTATCTTGAGTACGTCGGCAGGGCGTTCAACTCCCGACGGTCGTACCACAATAGCAAAGATATGAATATAATCTGATAATCCAACCGTCATCCAAAGAAAAAACACCATTCATTCTTTATGAATATGTTCCCGTAGGCTCTGCCATGTCTCCAACCCTATTCCTCGCCATCCGTTATCGTTCATTCTCCTCACAACGTACTTCCTAACACCTTCTTCGTGAGCGGAAAGACCTGTTCTGCGCACGGGAGGGTCAGCCAAGGCTGTCTCATGAGCGGAAAGGCCCGGTTCGCGCACGGGAGGGCCAGCCAAGGCTGTCTCATGAGCGGAAAGGCCCGGTTCGCTCACGGGAGGGCCGGCCAAGGCTGTCTCGTGAGCAGGAAGGCCTGTTCTGCGCACGGGAGGGTCTGTCGAGGTTGTCGCGTGAGCAGGAAGGCCTGTTCTGCGCACGGGAGGGCCAGCCAAGGCTGTCTCATGAGCAGGAAGGCCCGGTTCGCTCACGGGAGGACCGGCCAAGGCTGCCGCGGGAGCGAAGATCGGATTTCCGCGCACGAAAGTTTCGGATTCCGGGGCTTTTGTTGTAAATTGCGGACGAAAGCATTAAGAAAAACACTATCTTCGCATCAATGAGAATCATCGGAAATATTCTTTGGCTCATCTTGGGCGGGCTGCTGGTCAGTCTGGGCTACTTCATCGCCGGACTTCTGTACTGCGTGACCATCATCGGGATTCCGTTCGGCTACCAGTTGTGGAAGTTCGGAGTGTTCTCGCTATGGCCATTCGGAACCGAGGTTGTGGACGGAAACAACGCCGGAGGCTGCCTCAGTATATTCATGAATGTGCTTTGGATCCTGCTGGGGTGGTGGGAGATCGCCGCGACGCACCTCGTCTTCGGTCTTATCTGCTGCATCACCATCATCGGCATCCCTTTCGGTCTCCAGCACTTCAAGATGGCTCTCCTCTCGCTCACCCCATTCGGCAAGACCTTCAGAAAAGGATAGCCGCCCTCCTGGTCAGCGGGATTCCGCACGGGTTGAGCGGCCTCTTCCTTCGGCAAAACCTAAAAAAGGTTAGCCACCCAAGGTCAGCGGGATTCCGCGCAGACTGAACGGCCTCTCCCTCCGGCAAAACCTAAAAAAGGTTAGCCACCCAAGGTCAGCGGGATTCCGCGCGGGTTGAACGGCCTCTCCCTCCGGCAAAACCTAAAAAAGGTTAGCCACCCAAGGTCAACGGGACTCCGCGCTGGTTGAACGGCCTCTTCCTCCGGCAAAACCTAAAAAAGGTTAGCGCCACCCAAGGTCAGCGGGATTCCGCGCAGGTTGAACGGCCTCTTCCTCCGGCAAGTCCTTCAGAAAGAGGCAGATTGCATTCGGCGGAACCGGCTTCAGCGCTTAAGAGCTGCTCGCCAAAGTTGCCCGACCATAATAATCCGGCCATGATATACCATAACAATCCGGCCATGATAGAGAGAGATTTGCCGTCACTGGAATTGGCGGAGAGAATCAAATGACACAATGACTTTTAGTAAGCATCAAGGATTACCAAATAAGCGAATATGTACACACTTTACTCATTGACTTCGGGGCTGCACAGCGAGACGGTGGCGGAGCCGGCGGACGAAAGATTTATTCAGGACATTGAGAAGGCGCTCGGCGAGGCGTTCAAGTTCGGCCGCACCGACTTTTCCGAATATTCCAGGACACGGAACAACATCATCTACGTCAGGACCGGAGGGACGGAGGGAATATTCAAAAGCATCTTCTGCAAGGAAGGGTCTCTGAATATTCCTGACGGCATGCCGGTCAGGCTGCTTACCAGCGGGAAGAGCAACTCCCTCGCCGCGTCGATGGAGATCCTATCGTTCCTGAACCGGGCCGGATGGCCGGGAGAGATCCTTCACGGAAGCGCGGAGGAGATCGCCCTCAGACTCCGAGGCGGCTTCATGAAGGGCGGGAAAAACCATGTGAAGGAATATGACATGGGCCGCATTCTGGAAGGTTACAAGGTTGGCGTTGTCGGAAAGCCTTCCGACTGGCTGATTTCCAGCGACGTAGACTACGCCGTGGCCAAGGAGAGACTCGGTGTCGAGATCGTTGACATCGACATCAACGAACTGGTGGGGCTGGCCGAAGAGCCTGACCGCAAATGGCTGGAAGGGCTGAAACTCAACCCGCCTAACAAGCCGAAGTTCGGGAAGAGCATCTCCGGAAAAGACTTCAGTGGCTCAATGGACATCTACTGCGCCATGAAGACGCTGGTGAAGAGATACGGGCTAGCCGGGGTGTCACTCCGCTGCTTCGACCTGCTGACAGCCCTCGGCAACACCGGCTGCATGGCTCTGGCAATCCTGAACAGCCAGGGGGTCGTGGCCACGTGCGAGGGAGACATACCCACGCTCCTGTCAATGTGCATCGCCCAACGGAAATTCGGAATCTCCGGCTTCCAGGCGAACCTTTCACGCATCGACGGCGACAAGATGCTGTTCGCCCACTGTACCGTTCCACTGAACATGGTGGAGGAATATTCCTACGACACCCACTTCGAGTCAGGAATCGGTGTGGCGGTCCATGGAGTGCTGCCCGCCGGAGCCGCAAGGATATTCAAACTCTCTCCGGATTGCTCGGAAATGTTCCTTGAAGATGTGGAAATTCTTGAAAACCAGTACAATGATTGCCTTTGCAGGACGCAGATACTGGTGGACGCACCCGGACTCGCGGACTACTTTCTCCGCTCCCCCATCGGTAACCACCACGTAATCATTCCCGAGCGGCGGCAATAGCGACGGCACCGCCTCGGCCACAGAGCATCAGTCACTAAGCATCGGCCATTGAGCGTCGGTCATTGAGCATCGGCCACTGAGCCTGTAGAGCGACTCCATCCGCCAGCCACCGGCCTACGAAGCGGTCTTCCGTAACGCCCTGACCGTCTGGGATTAGTAGGAAGAGTTGGCTGACTTAAAGGCACCCTCTACGAAGCGGTCTTCCGCAACGCCCTGACCGTCTGGGATTAGTAGGAGGAGTTGGCTGACTTAAAGGCACCCTCTACGAAGCGGTCTTCCGCAACGCCCTGAC
>ERZ1026898.1005-NODE-1005-length-14869-cov-7.099838_pt1 | contig 14869 bp, 8 predicted proteins | sample MGYA00380178_ERZ1026898 | MGnify/ENA primary metagenome ERZ1026898 (study PRJEB33269, sample SAMEA4719814) | human gut metagenome | biome: human-associated habitat; feature: organic feature; material: feces | place: Cameroon | collected 2013-10 ... | reverse complement strand
CTTAATCTGAAGCAACTTATTTTTTTCATATTCCTTAAATATAAAAACACTATTTTTGTGCTTATGAGATTTGGAATATTTGAATATGCCTTTGTCGGCGCGCTGGCAATGTTCGCCGTTGCCTGTCCCGCTGCGGCGGCTCTTCGACAGGCTCAGGGCCCGTCCGTTGGATCTGCTCTCCTTGTAGCTGCCCCACACTCTTCGGTCGCTGAGCCTGTCGAAGCGCCGTCCGCCCAGAATTCCGCCTCAAAAAAAACACAAGCCAAGACCAAGGCCCAGCGGTACGTTGAGTCAGTCTCACGGAGCGAATCCCTGAAATCCTCCGTCTTTGGAGTCTTTGCCGTCACCGAAGGCGGCGACACCTTGGCCTCATGGAACAGCGGCCAGCGGATGCTCCCCGCATCCACGATGAAACTTATCACCACCGGCATGTCCATCCACCTTCTTGGTCCTGATTACAAGTATGTTACCCGGATAGGTTACAACGGGGCCGTCAAGGATGGAATCCTGAACGGCGACCTCTATATCGTAGGCGGCGGCGACCCGACCATCGCTTCCAAAGACTCAATAGCGCTTTCAAGACAGGAATTGTTCACCCAGTGGAAATCTTTTCTTGACAAGGCCGGGATCCGCGCTGTCACCGGTCATGTCATAGGCGACGGCCGCTATTTCGACGGCCCGTTGGAAAAGGACTCATGGAGCTATCAGGACATAGGAACAGCCTATGGCGCCGGCGGTGACGGTCTTTGCTTCTACGGGAACGCCCAAGACTTCAAGGTCTCCGCCGGACCGGCCGTCGGCTCGCCAGTGGATGTCTCCCCTGCCTTTCCGGTCCTGCCGTGGATGACTTATGAATATCCCTGCAAGACCGCTCCGGCCGGCACCGGAGATGAACTGTACTTGTTCAATACCGAGTTCGCCCCCTATGCCGAAATCCGTGGCTCATTTGCCATAGACCGCAAAGCCAAGACTGAAGAGTTCAGCAACAAATTCGGGGCCTACACCTGCGCGTATTATTTCTGCGAGTTTCTGAAATCCCAAGGCATCATCGCTTCAAAAGGTCCGGCTGATGTGCGGCATGGACGTGTCCGTGCGGACATTTCATCTTATGAACGAGGTCCTTACGCCGCCAAGGTGGATGACCTCACGATGGTCGGCATGACATATTCCCCGTCATTGAAGCGCATCGCGCGTGAGACGAACCTGAAGAGTGACAACTTTTACGCCGAGACTTTGTTCCGTACCCTTGGCCGAAGACTGCATCACTCGGCCTCTTACGACTCCAGCTATGTGGCTGTTTCTGAGGTGATGAAGAGCCTTGGTGTCAATGCGGACGGTGTCCGTATTGTCGATGGCAGCGGTCTTGCGCGCCACAACTACATCTCACCTGATTTTTTGGTCCGATTCCTTTCCGCGATGATGGACAGCCCGTCCTTCGGTGATTACATCCAGACAATAGGGCAACCCGGTGACCGTCACTATGAGTCCCGTTTGAAGGATGCCCCGTCCTCGGTCAAATCGAGAGTCCACCTCAAGAGCGGCTCGATGAACGGTGTCCGTTGCTTCAGCGGCTACATCGAGCCTTCGGCCGGTTCCAAGGCAGAGACCATCATCTTCTCCATCATGATCAACAATTCTCTCGTTCCGGCTTCACGCATTGATCCCCTGATCGACCGCTTCATCGCTCTGCTGGCGATTGAAAACTGATTGTTTTCTACAAGATAGTATTCGAATGCCCTGTAGCTTCGACAGGCTCAGCGACCAAAACTGACCGGTCACTGAGCCTGACGAAGCATCGGTCACTGAGCCTGTCGAAGTGACTGCTCTGATTAGTCCTGCGGAAAATAGAACGGACTACTGAAGGTAGAGACAATCCCGGACCCACCCTCGTCGATGTGCCCGACGATGCGGCGGACACGGACAGGCTTGCGGTCGTAAAAGTCCGAGGCTGTGGAGTCGAGGGAATTTATGCGCACGACTTGGGCGGAATGTATGAACCTGCCCTCACCGATGTACATCCCCACATGCGTGACCCTCTCCTTGGTGCTGTCTGTCGCGGCCTTGCCCCAGAACAGAAGATCCCCCGGAAGAAGTCCGCTCCAATCGACTTCACCGTTGTCCTTGAATATTCTTACATCCTCTCCGACCCTTGCCTGCTGTGATGCGTTGCGCGGAAGCAGCACCCCGTTGGCGAAGTAGGCGCTGCGTGTGAAACCGCTGCAGTCCACATTCTTGATGGAGGTGCCACCCCACATGTACGGAACCCCGAGGAATCTGTACCCGGTTGCCAGAAGATCCTGACGGAAAGCGGACTCGTCCGAGGCCCTGCCTTTGCGGTCTTTCGCCCATTTGTGGAATACGGCAACATCCTTGGCTGGCACATAGCCGGTCTTTCCGGAAGGCAAAACGACTCCGGCGAAACGCTTTTTTAGCACGGCGCGGCCTTCCTCATAGCCGTTGTAACGGCCGCTCGTGTGGGTCTTCACACTGTACATGATCCGGACAATGTCCCCGAGCACAAGATCGGAAACAATCCGTGAATCAGGCGAAGGCTCTTCGTAAATGTGTGAGAATGAGGCTGTGCAGATGTACTTCGGAGCCTCTATATAGTCTTGAAGTTCTTTCTCATCCATCGGAACAAGTCCCATTTCGTTGACCCATGCCGTGTAAGGCTCCGGACTCTTGACCTTCACCCAGTAACCTGACTTGTCCAAGACTTCAACGACCGTTCCCATCAGAGCCTGGTCTCCAAGCTCTGCGGCATAGTCCGGGGCCTCCCGCATGAGATTGGCGGAAAATTCGACAACGGCCCAGTTCTTCTGACCTCCCTGTGCGAATGAAGAGAGACTGACCGCCAGCAGTACGGCGGTGGCGGATAAGGATTTCAGGAATATATTCATGACAAATTTGTTTTTATTCAATTCTCTTTTTCCGAAAAATGAATCAGGCCGGGTCACGGATGTCCGGATTCCGGCTTGTAAAAATATTCACAATTCATTAGTTTTGCAAGTGATATGTCGTGTTTTTCCGAGGTCGGCCCTCAAAAATGCGGCAGTTAAGAAGATGACTTGCAATATGTTTGACTTTCCGGAAGGCAAAAGATACAATTCGTTTGTCGGTTACTACCGCCGCAAGTACGGCGAACGGCTTCAGAAACTGGTTCTGGACGCAGGGTTCTCATGTCCCAACAGGGACGGTACCGTTGGTCGCGGAGGCTGCACGTACTGTGACAATGCGGCCTTTCATCCAGGCTACAGCACACCGGGTAAACCGTTGATGACCCAGATTGACGAAGGGATTGAATTCCAAAGGGTTCGCTATCCACGGGCTAGGCACTATCTGGCATATTTCCAAGTATATTCAAACACGTACGGGACCCTTGAAAGATTGAAGGCTCTCTATGAGGAGGTTCTGGGTCATCCGGAGGTGGTGGGCATCGTGATAGGCACGCGTCCGGACTGTGTTGATGAGGAAAAGTTGGACTATCTCGCTGATCTCGCTTCCGGACGTGTGCTTAAGAATTGGCGTCAGTCCCTTCGACAGGCTCAGGGACCGAACATGCCGGTCGCTGAGCCTGCCGAAGTGTCCGAAACCACCCTCACCGCCCCGATAGTCGTGGTAGAGTACGGCATAGAGTCCTGTCGCGACACTACCCTCCGCCACATCAATCGTGGCCACGATTTCGCCTGCGCCCGCAAAGCCGTGGAGATGACAGCCTCCAGAGGCCTCGGCACCGGAGCCCACTTCATCCTCGGCCTTCCCGGCGAGACCCGTGACATGCTCATCGAACAGAGTGATCTCATCTCATCCCTCCCATTGCGCTCCGTCAAGTTCCATCAGCTCCAGATCGTCAAAGGCACCTCGATGGAAAAGGAATATGCAGCCGACCCCTCAGCCTTCTACCGTCCAGGGCTTGATGAATATCTTGACCTCGTCACCGACATCCTCGAACGTCTGCGTCCTGACCTTTACATAGAGCGTGTCGCCGGTGAGGTCCCTCCACGTTTCGTGAACGAAACCCCATGGGGATTGGTGCGCAATTTTGAGATTCTCCGCATGCTTGACAAGCGTCTGGAGGCTCGTGACACATGGCAGGGACGGTTATGTAATCCTTAAAGGATCACCAACTTATTTTTTTCATGTTCCTATATTCACGGACATATTGAAAAAACATCGTTTTTTGTGGAGTCGAAACCCCTTCCTCCACGACAACTATTCGTGAAAATTCTTATATTTGTCAAATTTATTTGATTACAATGGCGAAGTTTGTAAACCGAGAGATTCCTGAAGGCCTCACCTTCGATGACGTTTTGCTGGTTCCGGCACATTCCGATGTACTTCCTCGTGACGTTGACGTCACCACAAATTTCACGACCGACATCAAGCTCCACACTCCGATCGTGTCCGCCGCTATGGACACTGTGACGGAGGCCGATCTTGCCATCGCTATGGCAAGGGCCGGAGGCATCGGTGTGATCCATAAGAACATGACCATCGAGAAACAGTGCGAGCAGGTGCGCCGTGTGAAGAGAGCCGAGAACGGCATGATCTACGATCCTGTGACGATCAGCCCTGACGCCACTGTGGGCAATGCCTTGGCGATGATGAAGAAACATCACATCGGAGGAATCCCGGTTGTGGACGCCAATGGCTTCCTCATCGGAATTGTCACTAACCGTGACCTGAGATTCCAGGAGGACATGCAACTGCCGATCGCCCGGGTGATGACGAAGGAGAACCTCGTGACGGCCCCTAAAGGCATAACCCTGGCCGACGCCACGAAAATATTACAGCACAGCAAGGTTGAGAAACTTCCTGTGGTTGACAATGACGGCAAGCTTGTGGGCCTTATCACCTACAAGGATCTCATGAAGATCAAGGACAACCCTATCGCGTCCAAGGACAGCAAGGGCCGTCTTCTGGTCGCTGCCGCCGCTGGGATCAAGTCTGACACCGTTGAGAGGATAGGCATGTTGATCGACGCCGGAGCCGACGCTGTGGTTCTTGACACGGCTCACGGTCATTCCGAGGGTGTCCTCCAGATGATCAAGAAGGCTTGTGGCGCCTACAAGGATTTCCAGATTGTCGCCGGAAACGTCGCCACAGCCGCAGGTGCCAAGGCTCTTGCCGAGGCCGGAGTGAAGGCCGTGAAAGTCGGCATCGGGCCGGGTTCAATCTGCACGACCAGAATCATTGCTGGAATCGGAGTCCCTCAGCTCACCGCTGTGATGGAGGCCTCGTACGCGCTTAAGGGAACGGGAGTTCCTGTCATCGCCGACGGAGGTATAAGATATTCGGGAGACATTGTCAAGGCTCTTGCGGCAGGTGCCAGCACCATCATGGCCGGCTCACTGCTCGCCGGAACCGAAGAGTCACCGGGCGAGACCATCATCATGAACGGCCGCCGCTTCAAGTCCTATCGTGGTATGGGTTCGCTCGAAGCCATGGAACAGGGCTCGAAGGACAGATACTTCCAGGACATGGAATCCGACATCAAGAAACTCGTTCCGGAAGGAATCGTGGCTCAGGTGCCTTACAAGGGGACAGTCTCCGAGGTCGTCTATCAGTTGGTCGGCGGCTTGAGGGCCGGAATGGGCTACTGCGGAGCTCACAATGTGGAGGGACTTCGCGACGCCCGGTTTGTCCGCATCACCAACGCAGGGTTCCTTGAGAGCCACCCTCACGATGTGACCATTACCAAGGAGGCCCCTAACTACTCCCGTTAGAAAGCGATGTCCGGAAAGTTCCGCATATTCCTGATGGCGGCGCTCTTCGCCGTTCTTCCTTCCTGCAAGGCCATCTCTTCCCTCATACATGACGGGGAGGTTGTCGCCAGGTTGGGAGACCACAAGCTTTACCGGTCCGAACTGGACGACATGATCCCCAAGGGCACGTCCCCTGAGGACAGTGTGAAACTGGCCGGTATCTACATAAATTCATGGGCCAGGGACAAGGCGTTCGTGGACATCGCGCAGCAGCGCCTCTCCAAGGGGGAAAAGGATGTGTCAAAGGAACTTGAGGCCTACCGTCAGTCACTTCTGCGCTATCGCTACGAGCAACGCTACATCAATGAAAGACTGGACACGACAGTCTCTCGTAAGCAGATAGAGGAGTACTACGACTCCCATCAGGAGTCTTTCAAACTGGAGCGTCCGATCATGAAAGCCAGGTTCTTGAATATTTATAAAGATTCTCCTAATCTGGCAAAGATCAAGAAGTTGATGTCCTCAGACAAGGTGGAGGACGTGATCGCCGCGGACAGCATCGCGTTCAACTCGACCCAGCGTTACCACGATTACTCCAGCGGATGGATCGATGCGGTGAAGCTCGCGGCCGATTTCGGCGTGGACTATGTCCAGATGCTTTCCCAGCGAAGCGGCCAGTTCATCCAGATGCCTGACGGAGAGGACAGGGTCTCCGTGGCGTTCATCGTGGACTACCGGAAGGCAGGGGAGGTCGCTCCGGTGGAATACTGTGACGACAGGATAAGGGACATCATCATCAGTGGAAGAAAGCATGAACTCCTTGCCGGTTTGGAACGGGACTTGATAGAAGACGCCAAGGTTAAGGAGAATTTTGTAATATATTCGAAATGATAAGGAAAACAGCAATCACCATCTTCGCCCTCGCAGCGACCTGCGCGATGGCTTTCGCTCAGAAATACAAGTACGTTGACAAGACCATCGCCGTCGTCGGCAACGAGGCGGTCATGATCTCGGACATCGAGAATGCCGTAAAAGACCGCAACGCCCAGGGTATGTCTTCGGACCGGAATGTCCGTTGTGAGGTGTTGGAGGCTATTCTTGAGTCCAAACTGTTCCTGATGCAGGCGAGGATCGACTCTCTCACGGTCAATCAGGACATGGTTGAAAGCAGCCTCTCCCAGCAGGCGGACAGGATGCTGACCTATTTGGGTGGCGAAGACAAGGTTGAGGAATATTTCGGGAAACCTCTCTACCGTCTTCGTCAGGAATGGCGCAAGCAGTACGAGGATATGAGCCTTACTCAGCAGGCGCAGCAGGAGATCATGAAGAAGATCCCGGAGATGACGCCTTATGATGTCAAGGAATATCTTGACACGGTTGACGCCAAGAATCTTCCGATTGTCCCTATCAAGTACCAGCTCAGCCAGATCTGCCGTTACCCGGACCGGGAGGCGGCCAACCTGGCCGTGCGTGAGAAACTGCTGGATCTCCGCGAGAGGATCATCAACGGGGAGAAATTCTCGACGCTCGCGCGTATATATTCAGAGGATCCCGGTAGTGCTCGTAAAGGTGGTGAGCTTGGAATGGCTTCAAAATCAATCTTCTGGCCAGTATTTTCAGATGCGGCTATGTCTCTTAAGCCGGGTGTGATCTCGCAGATTGTCGAGACTCCGGACGGATTCCACATCATCGAAGTCATTGAGAAGAAGGGCGACATGTTCAACGCCCGCCACATTCTCATGAAGCCTAAGTACACGGATGAGGACAGGGAGAAAGCCTTCAAGACGCTGGACAGTCTCCGCACCGAGATCAACAACAACGCCGTGTCTTTCAGGATGGCGGCCAATTTTTACTCGCAGGATCCTGCCACCAAGACCAACGGCGGTCAGATGTCCGATCCGAACACCGGCTCCGCCTACTTCGAGATCGACCAGCTCAAGCCGGAAGACTATCTGGCCATCAAGGATTTGAAGGAGGGGGAGATCTCCGAGCCGGTGGAATCCACGGACAATGACGGACGTCAGGATCAGGTCAAGGACTATGTTGTCGGCAAGACCATCTACAAGATCCTCCGTGTAGATAAGATCATTCCCGCACACACTGCTTCGTTTGACGAGGATTTCAGCCAGCTTCAGGAGCAGGTCCGTCAGGACAAGCAAATGAAGGCTATTGATGAATTCCTTGCCGGCAAGATCAAGGAGACCCACATAGTCATCGACCCTATGTTCAAGGACTGCGAGTTCCGTCGTCCGGGATGGGCGGCAAAGTTCGCTGAAGACTGATGCTCGCGAGACGTCTGGCATATTCATTACTGCTTCTGCTGATGTCGTTCAGCCTTTCCGCCCAGAACTCTGAGCGGCGAGACAGTCTTGTGCGTCTTCTTGGCTGTGACGAGCTGCAGCAGGTTGAGGAATATGGCCAAAGCTACAGAAAGGCTTTGGGGCATGCCCGTTTCGAGCACAATTCTACCCTGCTGATCTGTGACACCGCATTGTGGAATGTGAACCAGAACGTGATCAACGCATTCGGCAACGTCCAGATCATCCAGAACAACACCGTGCTGAGCAGCGAGAGCCTGGATTACCTTATCGATCAGAGTCTGGCGCAGTTCCGAGGCGCGTTGGTCCAGCTTCGCGACAAGGACGGCAACACGCTGAGAACCACGGATCTGGACTATAACACCAAAGACAGTGTGGCCGTGTTCCGTGGCGGTGGAGCCTTGCGGGACAAAGACGGACAGATCATCGAGAGCGATGACGGTTGCTATTACTCCAAACTCAAGACATTCACTTTCACGAACAATGTCAACATGTACACGGACTCCATCTTCGTGAAGACTGATGACTTGAACTACAACACAGGTACCAACATCGCTGTTTTCGGAACAGGCACCAACGCGTGGCGGGACAACAATATGCTTTCCTCGATGGCCGGCGTCTATGAACGGAATCTGGAGAAGTTCACGTTCACCCGCAATGTCCATCTTCTCACCGAGAATCAGGAGGCCTGGGCTGACACCCTTGTTTACTATAGAACTCCGAACAATGTCGAGATGTTCGGTAACGTGGAACTGCTGGACACAACCCGCAATGTGGCGGCAGTGGCTGGCTACATGCAGTATATTGACTCCCTGTCATTCATCAAGATGACGAGAGACCCTGCTGTGATCGCCATCAGTGAACAAGGTGAAAAGAGAGACACCGCCTACATCGGGGCCGACACGTTGATCATCAGGACAATCCCGAAATGTGAGGTGGATTCCTCCGAGGTCGCCAATTCTCAGGCGCGTCTGAAAGAGATAAATGTCGATCCGATCACTGAATATCGCCGCAAGGCTGCCGAGGCTGCCCGTGCCGCCGCCGAAGAAGCCCGGAAGAAGATGGAGGAGGAAGACCCTAATGCTGCCGGCGCAGCTGTCGGAAAACGTGGCCTGAGCAAGCAGAATCTTCCCGCACCGTGGGATGATGTCATTGAATATGAACCACCTCTCTGGTCGTTCTCCGCCATTGACACTACCCGGTCGAAGACGATCGCGGTCATACCCGACACGACCAAAGCAAATGCCCTTGTGGTGGTACAGGACACGACCAAAGTGCACAATCCGGTCACTGAGCCTGTCGAAGTGACCGCTCCCAAAGACTCTCTGTCCGTTCCTGCAGACTCTCTGTCCGTTCCTGCAGACTCTCTGACTGTTCCTACAGACTCTTTGACTGTTCCTACAGATTCCCTTGCGATGCCGACCGACTCACTGGCCGCGGCCGATTCTCTTGCCATGACCCCCAAAGATTCCACCAAGATAAGCTTCATCTACGGAATCCACAATGTAAAGGTCTTCCGGAATGACATGCAGGTCGTGTGCGACTCCTTGGCCTACACGGACTTGGACTCTCTTATCCGTCTTTACAAGACCCCTATTGTCTGGAACGAGACAAAGCATCAGTACACTGCTGACAGCATAACTGTCATCGTGAAGAACCAATCCCTCGACCGGGCAAGCCTCATGTCCAACGCATTCATCATCGTGCAGGAGGACACCTTGTCCTACGACCAGATCAGGGGAACTGAGATGATGGCCTATTTTGACAGCACAGGCACCTTGAGGAGATTCGATTCCATGGGAGGCGCTTCGGGTCTTTTCTTCATTGAGGAGAACGGAACCCTTGCGACTGTCAACAAGTTTGAATCCAAGATGTTGACAGCCACATTGAAGGACGGTAACGTTCAGGATCTTAACTATTTTGATGCGGCAAAGAGTGACGCCTATCCTGTTGTCCAGATGAAGAAGGACGAGAAAATCCTCAAGGGTTTTGACTGGCGTCCGGAGAAGCGTCCGAAAGGGCCGGAGGACATCACCTCCTATAAGCCACGGGAGTCTCAGCGAAAGATTTACGAAGATATTCCCAGAGCGGAATTCGTTCAGACGGACACCTATTTCCCTGGCTACATGAACAGTGTCTATAAGATGTTGGCAAGTCAGGACTCCTTGAAGCGCGTTCGCAACGCTGAAAGAAAGCGTCTTGAGGCCGAGCGTGAGGCTGAGGCGGCCAGAATCGCTGACAGCCTGAAGGTGGCTGCTGACAGTCTGGCTTTAAGGGACAGTCTGGCATTGAGAGATAGCCTTGCAGTTAAAGACAGTCTGGCACTCCGTGACAGCCTTGCGCAAAAGGACAGTCTTGCTTTGACTGACAGCCTGAAGGCGGGAACGGATTCTGTCGCCGCCATGAAATCAGATTCTCTGTCACAGGATCCTGCCGCATTGAAGAAAGCTGAGCAGGCCAGAAAGAAAGCCGAGAGGGAAAAGGCTCGTCAGGACAGGATCGCCGCCAAGGAGGCACGCTGGGCGGAACTTGACGCCCGTGACGCCGCCAAGGCGAAGGCCAAGGAGGAAAAAGCCTTGAAGAAGAAACGCCGGAAAACTCTCAAGACCCTGGAAGCCATGGAGAAACGTCGTCAAAAAGAAGAACGGATTCTGGAACGATATAAGGTTAAGTACGAAAAGCAGAAGGCCAGAAAAGAAGCCAAGGCCGCTCGGAAATCCGGTAAAGGGTCACTTCGACAGGCTCTGTGACCATGATATTTCCAGTCGCTTGGATTGTCGAAGCTCCAAGTCAAAAGAATAAGGACTGACCTGAAGGCCAGTCCTTTTATCCTTTATAATAGAGTCTCTTTTTAGAATCTGTTTTGAATTGTTTGTTTGAAGTTTTTTCACCTCAAAGAACATTTCAAACAATTTTAGAGAAGTTTCTTCTTGAGAGCGTCAATCATGTCCACCGTCATGGTCTCCAGATCGTATGATGGAGTCCAGCCCCACTCCTCGCGGGCGCAGGAATCATCCATCTTGTCCGGCCACGAATCAGCGATCGCCTGACGAACAGGATCCACCTCATAGCGCATCTTGAATTCAGGAATATGTTCCTGAATCTTGTGGTAGATGATCTCCGGATCAAAACTCATGGATGCGATGTTGAATGAGTTGCGGTGCTTCAGCCTGGAAGGATCCGCATTCATGATGTCAACCGCCGCTTTCAGGGCATCAGGCATGTACATCATGTCCATGAAAGTGCCCGCCGCGATAGGGCAGACGAATTCCTCGCCTTTGACAGCGGCGTAATAGATTTCGACAGCATAGTCTGTTGTGCCTCCGCCTGGAAGCGTCACATTGGAGATCAATCCAGGAAATCTCACAGAGCGCGTGTCAACCCCGTACTTGGTGTGATAGTAGTCGCTGAGCAGTTCCGTGGCCACCTTTGTCACTCCGTACATCGAACGAGGTCTCTGCAGTGTGTCCTGAGGCGTGTTCTGGTGCGGGGTCTCCGGACCGAACGAACCGATTGATGAAGGAGTGAACACGGCGACATTGTTCTCGCGGGCGATCTCAAGAATATTCATGAGTCCGTCTATCTGGATGTGCCATGCCAGTTGCGGCTTCCTTTCAGCGACAGCGGAGAGCAGGGCCGCCAGATTGTAGATTGTGTCGATGTTGTACTTCTTCACGATGCCCAGAAGCTGTTCACCATTGCAGACGTCAGCCTCCTCGGCAGGCCCGCTTTCAAGCAGAACACCCTTTGGTTCAGCACCTTTGATGTAGCCGGCAACAACATTGCCCTCCGGGTACATATTCCTGATTTTCATTGTCAGTTCCGAACCGATCTGGCCGGTCGAACCTATCACAAGTACATTTTTCATTGCGGATCGCTTGTTTATTGCTAAATTAGCAAGTGCAAATTTACATTATTTTCCGAGATATGGTCTTAATAATGTCAAAATCTAAACATTTTTCTCAAAAATTGATATATTTGTCAGTGCGAAATCGAAACGTTTTAAAAACTTATCAGATATGTACGGAAAATTCCAGGAACATCTAAAGGCAGAGCTTGCCTCCATCAAGGAGGCCGGACTCTACAAGAACGAGAGAAACATCGCCTCAGCCCAGTCCGCCGAGATTACCCTTCAGGACGGCAGCAAGGCCCTTAACTTCTGCGCCAACAACTATCTTGGACTCGCTGACTCTCCAAGACTCATCGAAGCTGCAAAGAAGGCTATGGACGAAAGGGGATTCGGAATGTCCTCTGTGCGTTTCATCTGCGGAACCCAGGATCTTCACAAGGAACTTGAGGCTGCCGTCTCAGACTTCTTCCACACAGAGGACACCATCCTCTACGCATCCTGCTTTGATGCCAACGGTGGTGTGTTCGAGCCGCTTCTCACGGCTGATGACGCGATCATCTCCGACTCCCTGAACCACGCATCCATCATTGATGGAGTACGTCTCTGCAAGGCTGTCCGTTACCGTTACGCCAACGCTGATATGGCCGACCTTGAGCGTTGCCTCCAGGAGGCTCAGGCCCAGAGATTCCGCATCATCTGCACCGATGGAGTCTTCTCTATGGACGGCAACGTCGCTCCGATGGACAAGATCTGCGAACTGGCCGAGAAATATGACGCCCTCGTGATGGTAGACGAGAGCCACTCCGCTGGCGTTGTCGGCAAGACCGGCCACGGAGTCGCCGAGCAGTTCAACTGCTACGGCCGCATCGACATATTCACCGGCACCCTCGGCAAGGCGTTCGGTGGCACCGTTGGCGGATTCACCACAGGCCGCAAGGAGATAATCGATATGCTCCGCCAGCGCTCCCGTCCTTACCTCTTCTCCAACTCCCTGCCTCCGATGATCGTCGCCGCCGGCATTGAGATGTTCAAGATGCTGAAGGAAAGCAATGAGCTTCACGACCGTCAGCAGGAAAACGTCAACTACTTCCGTGACAAGATGTTGGCCGCCGGCTTCGACATAAAGCCGACCCAGAGTGCCATCTGCGCCGTGATGCTCTACGACGCTCCTCTTTCCCAGAAGTTCGCCGCCAAGATGGCCGAGGAAGGAATATTCGTGACTGGTTTCTACTACCCTGTGGTCCCGAAGGGCCAGGCCCGCATCCGCGTCCAGCTCTCCGCCGCCCACAAGCGCGAGCACCTCGACAAAGCCATCGCCGCCTTCATCAAGGTCGGCAAGGAACTCGGTGTCATCAAATAACCTTTCTTTGAATATCCCGACGGTCTCCCTGAGCCTCCCTCGTCGCTTCGACAGGCTCAGCGACCAACTGGAACCAAAGCCCCGGACGCTGAGCTAGTCGAAGCGCCCGGGGCTTTTGGCTTACCTTTAGTACTATAAGGACTAATGACGCCACGACTGCAACCGCGGTCGAAGCGCCCAGGGCTTTTGGCTTACCTTTAGCTGAAGATCAAAGCAGTCCCTGAACCAACGGTGCGCTGATCTTGCCGAAGTCTCAAAGGGGGAGACTGTCTTAAAAGTAAAAGTACCCCCAGTGAGGATTGAAAAATCGTTGTCGCCCCTGTATAGGGGTACAGACTTTTCTACTCTCGCCGAGACTTTTCAGACAGTCTGGGGGGGGAACCGAGGGGAGTGCGCCTGCGTGGCGTTTAATTGCTTAGTAACCAATAAAATAAACATTCTCGTGGTTCGGTTTTGTCCACCACGAGAATGCTTTTATTGTTGATAACCAGTTGGTTATCTGCCACGGAAATTTACTCCGCGTAGAGCGAGATGATGTTGAGGATGACTTCAGAAGCCTTCTCGATGCTCTGGAGAGGGACGAACTCCATCTTGCCGTGGAAATTCAGACCTCCGGCGAAGATGTTCGGGCAAGGCAAGCCCTTGAAACTCAGGTTTGCGCCGTCGGTGCCGCCACGGATCGGCTGGATCTTCGGCTTGATGCCGGCCATCTCCATCGCCTTCACGGCTTTCTCCACCACGTGATAATGCGGTTCCACCTGCTCGCGCATGTTGTAGTACTGATCCTTGATCACAGCTGTCGCCGTACCATCGCCGTACTTCACATTGATGAAGCCCACGCATTTTTGCATGATCGCCTTCTTGCTCTCGAACTCCTTGCGGTCATGATCGCGGATGATGTAGGTGACATCGGCCTCCTCAACCGAACCGTTGATCCCGATGATGTGGAAGAATCCCTCATACCCTTCGGTATATTCAGGCCTCTGCTGAACCGGCAGCAACCCGTTCAGTTCCGTCGCTATCAGAATGGCGTTCTTCATCTTCCCCTTTGCATAGCCCGGATGCACATTCCTTCCTTGAATATGTATCTTCGCCGAAGCCGCGTTGAAATTCTCGAACTCCAGCTCGCCGATCTCGCCGCCATCCATCGTGTAGGCATATTCGGCTCCGAACTTCTTGACATCGAACTTCACGACACCGCGTCCGATCTCCTCGTCCGGAGTGAATCCGATCTTGATCTCACCGTGCTTGAACTCAGGATGCTCCACGATGTACTGCACCGCGTCCATAATCTCCGCCACACCGGCCTTGTCGTCCGCGCCAAGCAGCGTGGTTCCGTCCGTGGTGATCAGCGTCTGACCCACGTAGTGAAGCATTTCCGGGAACTCCGAAGGCTTCAGCGCCAGGCCCGGCACACCTTTTAAAGGAATATCCCCGCCGTCATATTCATTGATTATCTGAGGTTTGATGTCCGCACCTGATGCGTCCGGAGCGGTGTCCACGTGGGCGATGAAGCCGATCGCCGGCACTTTCGCCTCGATGTTCGAAGGGATCGACCCCATCACGTAACCATATTCATCCAGAGTGGCTTCCACTCCGAGAGCCTGAAGCTCGTCGCGCAGCATCCGCAGCAGAT
>ERZ1026898.1003-NODE-1003-length-14877-cov-16.326677_pt1 | contig 14877 bp, 10 predicted proteins | sample MGYA00380178_ERZ1026898 | MGnify/ENA primary metagenome ERZ1026898 (study PRJEB33269, sample SAMEA4719814) | human gut metagenome | biome: human-associated habitat; feature: organic feature; material: feces | place: Cameroon | collected 2013-10 ... | reverse complement strand
AGAACGGCGATAAGATCGACCTGAAGAAGCTGAGCGCAGAGCTGGGCTGTCAGGCTGTGGAGATCAGCGCACTGAAGGGCGAGGGCACCGAGGCTGCGGCCAAGGCTGCTGTGGCTGCCGCCAAGGCTACCAAGGCCGGCGAGCTGCCTCACGTGTTCACCGGCAGTGTGGAGCACGCCATTGCCCACATTGAAGAGTCCATTCAGGGCAAGGTAGACGACCGCTTCCTGCGCTGGTACGCTGTGAAGCTGTTCGAGCGTGACGACAAGGTGCAGGACGAGCTGAAGCTGGACAAGTCCCTGATGGATCACATCGATCAGCACATCAAGGATTGCGAAGCTGAGATGGACGACGATGCCGAGAGCATCATCACCAACCAGCGCTATGCATACATCAACACCGTCGTGGGCAAGGCAGTCAAGAAGAAGGCCCGCGTGGAGCACCTGACCATTTCCGATAAGGTGGACCAGATCGTCACCAACCGTGTGCTGGCTCTGCCCATCTTTGCACTGGTCATGTACCTGATGTACTCCCTGTCCATGGGCACTTCCATTGCAGACGGCGGCTTGGCGATCGGTACTTTTGCCACCGACTGGACCAACGACGTGCTGTTTGGTGAGATCGTTCCCAATGCTCTGGGCGGCTTGCTGGAGAGCATCGGCGTGGCAGGCTGGCTGTACGGCCTGATCATGGACGGTATCGTTGCCGGTGTCGGCGCGGTGCTGGGCTTCGTTCCCCAGATGCTGGTGCTGTTCTTCCTGCTGTCCATTCTGGAGGACATCGGCTATATGTCCCGTGTCGCCTTCATCATGGACCGTATTTTCCGCAAGTTCGGCCTGTCCGGCAAGAGCTTCATCCCCGTGCTGGTTGGTACCGGCTGCGGCGTGCCCGGTGTTATGGCTTCCCGTACCATCGAGAACGAGCGCGACCGTCGTATGACCATCATGACCACCTGCTTCATCCCCTGCGGCGCTAAGATGCCCATCATCGGCCTGATCGCAGGTGCTCTGTTCGGCGGCTCTTCTGTGGTTGCTGTTTCCGCTTATTTCATCGGCATGGCAGCGATCATCTGCTCCGGCATCATCCTGAAGAAGACCAAGATCTTCGCAGGCGATCCCGCTCCCTTCGTTATGGAGCTGCCCGCTTACCACGTGCCTGCATGGGGCAATGTGTTCCGTGCAACTTGGGAGCGCGGCTGGTCCTTCATCAAGCGTGCCGGTTCCGTCATTCTGGCTTCTACCGTCATCCTGTGGTTCTTGCAGGGCTTCGGCTTCGAGAACGGTGCCTTCGGCATGATCGAGGATCAGGACAACTCCATTCTGGCTGCCATCGCAACCAAGATCGCATGGATCTTCGCACCTCTGGGCTTCGGCAACTGGAAGGCGACCGTTGCTTCTGTCTCCGGCCTGATCGCAAAGGAGAACGTGGTCGGTACCTTCGGCGTTCTGTATCACTTCGGCGGCGAGCTGTCTGAGAACGGCGATGAGATCTGGGCTGCTGTTGCGCAGGACTACACCGCTCTGTCTGCTTACGCCTTCATGATCTTCAACCTGCTGTGCGCACCGTGCTTTGCTGCGATGGGCGCCATCAAGCGCGAGATGAACAACGGCAAGTGGACTGCAATTGCCATTGGTTATATGTGCGCACTGGCTTACTGCTCTGCTCTGGTCGTGTACCAGATCGGCGGCCTGATCACCGGCGAGGTTGGCTTCAACTTCTTCACCGTCGTGGCGGCTGTGGTTCTGGTTGGCTTCATCTACCTGCTGGTCCGTCCCAACAAGTACACCGGCGATAACGAAGTCAAGATCGACGTTTCCAAGATCACTGCAAACAAGTAAGCTTCGTCTGCTGAAAGGAGAGATGCTTTATGATGGAATTTCTGGCAGCAAACTTTAACCTGCCTACAATCATTGTGGCAGTCATCGTGTTTGGCGGTGTGGGCTGGATCACATGGCACTCTCACAAGCATGGCGGCGGCTGCGGTGGCTGCGGCGAAGGCGGCTGCAACGGTGATTGCGGCGGCTGCGGCGGATGCCACTGATCTGTAAAAAACCGCAATGGGGCGCGGGCTGGAAACTTTCGGCTCGCGCCCTTTTTTCCAAAAATAAAAGTTAGCTTTGGATAACATTGGAAATCTGATACGAAAGCGAGTGATCGGGATGGAACTTACGGCGGCGCATCTGCGCTATCTGCTGGCGATCTACGAAGTTTCACAGACCCATCTGGACATCAGCTCCCGCAGCATTGCCGAAAAGCTGGGCGTCACCAAGCCCTCGGTGGTGCGCATCATGAACCTGCTTATGGAGCGCGGCATGATCGTAAAGGAGCATTATGGCAAAATTTATATGACCGACCGCGGCATCTGGGTGGCAAAGCAGGTGGACCGGGAATTAAAAACGATCCTGACCCATTTCCCGCCGGTCGGTGCGCCGCTCAATGACGAGGAGCGCTTTACGGCGGCTCTGGCCATGACAAGCGCGCTGCCGGAGCGCATTTTTACCGGCGAGTACGACCGCCTGTTTGGCGATGATGCAGAAAAAGCAGAAATGGAGAAAGCTCAGTGATCAATAAGAAATTGCTTTCCTTTGACCGCGGCGCCCTGCGTTACGTGGGGCTGAATGTGCTGTTCCAATGGCTGGGGATGCTGTGCAACGTGGTGTTTGTAACAGCCATTGCGGCACTGGTGGGCGCGGCTTTTGCGGGCAGCCTGACAAGTGCATTGCTGTGGCGGCAGCTGGCGCTCAGTCTTGCCACCGTGCCGCTGCGCTTTGGCATTACCATGCTGGCCTCCGGCATGAGCGACAAAGCCTCCAAGGACGTCAAGCGCACCCTGCGCAGCAATATTTACGCAAAACTCACCCGCCTTGGCCCGAACTACACTGAGACGGCTGCCACCAGCGAGGTGGTGATGCTGGCCAGCGAAGGCGTGGAGCAGATCGACACCTATTTTGCAAAGTACCTGCCCCAGCTGTTCTACAGCCTGCTGGCACCGGTGACGCTGTTTTGCCTGCTGGTGGGCGTGCATGCACGGTCTGCCATCATCCTGCTGTGCTGTGTGCCGCTGATCCCCATGTCCATTGTGGCGGTGCAGAAGTTTGCCAAAAAGCTGCTGGCAAAATACTGGGGCGAGTACACCACTCTGGGTGACAGCTTTCTTGAGAACATTCAGGGCCTGACCACCCTCAAGATCTATCAGGCCGACGGCTGGAAGCACGAGCAGATGAACGCGCAGGCCGAGCGCTTCCGCAAGATCACCATGAAGGTGCTCACCATGCAGCTGAACTCTGTTACCCTGATGGACCTGATGGCCTACGGTGGTGCGGGCCTTGGCATCATCAGTGCGGTGTCCGCCTTTGCAAAGGGCCGGCTGACCCTGCAAGCTGTGCTGACCATCGTGCTGCTGGCGGCAGATTTCTTTTTGCCGCTGCGCCTTTTGGGCAGCTACTTCCACATTGCCATGAACGGTGCTGCATCGGCAGAGAAGATCTTCAAGCTGCTGGCGGCACCGGAACCCGCCGACGGCGACCGCGTGCCCGGCGAGGATACCACCCTGCGGCTGGAGCATGTCACCTTTGGTTACGAGAAAGACCGCACCATCCTGCACGATGTTTCCCTCACCATCCCGCAGGGCAGCTTTGTCTCGCTGGTGGGTGAAAGCGGCTGCGGCAAAAGCACCATTGCGGCCCTGCTTTCCGGCAGCCGCACCGGCTACACCGGCAGAGTGACGCTGGGCGGCGTGCCGGTGCAGGAGTTGCAGCAGGAGCAGCGCCTGCGCACTCTGACTGTGGTGCCCCACAACGCGGTCATCTTTAAAGGCACAGTGGAAGGCAACCTGCGCATGGCAAAGCCGGATGCCGCCGAAGCCGAGCTGTGGAATGCCTTGGAGCAGGTGAATCTGGCGGATTTCTGCCGCAGCCAGAACGGTCTGCGGACTGCCCTGCATGAGGGCGGCAGCAATCTTTCCGGCGGCCAGCGTCAGCGCCTTGCCATGGCCCGCGCCCTGCTGCACGACACGCCCATCTATCTTTTCGACGAAGCCACTTCCAATGTGGATGCCGAGAGCGAGAACGACATCATGCAGGCCATCCACAGCCTTGCAGGCCGCAAAACGGTCATTCTCATCTCGCACCGTCTGGCCAATGTGGTGGACAGTGACTGCATCTATGTGATGGACAAAGGCCACATTGCCCAGCAGGGCACTCACAACGAGCTGCTGGCAGTACAGGGCGCTTACAGCCGCCTGTACACGGCGCAGAAGCAGCTGGAAACGTTTGGAAGGGAGGATGCCTGATATGAACAAAACCAATCACCGCAGCCCCTTTGCCATTGTGGGGCGGCTGATCGTGCTGGTAAAGCCCATGCTGCCCATCATGCTGGCAGCCATTGTGATGGGCGTGGCAGGCCACTTCTGCGCTACCTTCATCACCATCTTCGGCGGCTTTGGCATCCTGCGCGCACTGGGCCTTGCAAGCCCGGTGGGGACCGTGGACACCGCCTTTGCCTGCATCCTTGTGTTTGCCCTGCTGCGCGGCGTGCTGCGCTACGCAGAGCAGGCGTCCAACCATTATATTGCCTTCAAACTGCTGGCGCTCATCCGTGATAAGGTGTTCGGCGCCCTGCGCCGCCTGACGCCCGCAAAGCTGGAGGGCCGCGACCGCGGCGACCTGATCTCCCTCATCACGGCAGACATTGAGGCGCTGGAAGTGTTCTACGCCCACACCATTTCGCCCATCTGCATCGCGGTGCTGTGCGTCATTGGCATGACGGGCTTTGTGGGCAGTTACCACATTCTGCCCGCGCTGGTGCTGTTGGCGGGCTATCTGCTGGTGGGCGTGGCCCTGCCGGTGTGGAGCGCAAAGCGCGGCGACGCTGCGGCCCGGGAATACCGGCAGGCGCTGGCCGATACCAACAGCTATGTGCTGGAGAGCCTGCGCGGCCTGAAGGACACCTTACAGTATCAGGACACTTCGTCCCGTGCCGAGGGCATCACCGCCCACAGCGAGACGCTGGGCGAAAAGCAGAAGGCCCTCAAGTACCGCGAGGGCCTGACCGTGGCCATCACCAACACGTTGATCCTGCTCACAGTGCTGGCCGTGCTGGGCGTGAGCCTGAGCCTTTGCCAGAGCGGTAAAATGGGCGTGGAAGGCGTGCTGGTGTGCACCCTTTCGGCCCTCAGCTCCTTCGGCCCGGTGGTGGCGCTGGCAAACCTTGGCGCCAGCCTGACGCAGGTGTTCGCCAGTGCAGACCGTGTGCTGGACCTGCTGGACGAACAGCCCGTCACCGCCGATGTGACCGATGGCGCCGACACCGCCTTTGCGGGCGCCGAAGCACAGCACGTCAGCTTTGCCTACGCGGACGAAGAAGTGCTGCATGATCTGAGCCTGACCATCCCGGAAAAGAAGATCGTGGGCATCACAGGCCGTTCCGGCAGCGGAAAATCCACATTCCTGCGGCTGCTGATGCGCTTCTGGGATGTTTCCGGCGGCAGCATCCGCTTTGGCACTGAGGATATCCGCAAGGTGAACACCGCTGCCCTGCGCGCGCAGGAAAGCCTTGTGACGCAGGAGACTGAGCTGTTTGACGACACCATCGAGAACAACATCCGTATTGCAAAGCGGGATGCCACCCGGGAGGAAGTGGAAGCCGCCTGCAAAAAGGCATCGCTGGATGGGTTCATCCGCAGCCTGCCCAAGGGCTATGACACCCCGGTGGGCGAGCTGGGCGGTGCCCTTTCCGGCGGCGAGCGCCAGCGCATCGGTGTGGCGCGTGCCTTTTTGCACGATGCACCTTTCCTGCTGCTGGACGAGCCCACCTCCAACCTCGACAGCCTGAACGAGGGCGTGATCCTCAAGGCCGTACGGGACGAGTGCAAGGATAAAACGGTGCTGCTTGTCTCGCATCGCAGGTCCACCATGGCCGCAGCGGACGTGAGCTTCTCGGTGGAGAGCGGACGCCTGAGTTAAAACAACTGAAACAAAAAAGAAAGCAGCCTGCCTCGGTTTGAGACAGGCTGTTTTTTGCTGTGCAAAAATTACTGAAGAGCGTTTAAGATCTGCTGTGCAATGTACTTGTGGCCTTTAACGGTGGGGTGGCCGTCCGCAGCGGTCTGGGTGCGGGGAATGTCCACATAGATCAAGCCTTCCTGTGCGGCAAGGTCTTTGGTAAAGCGGTTCAGCCTGCTGAAATAGCGGTTCCACGCGGGCAGCATGGGCACAGGGTTCGTGTAGCCCAGCAGCACGATCTTGGCGTCCGGGTTCAGCGCACGGATGGCGGCCACGATCTGCGGCAGGTCGGCGGCCACACTGGTGTAGGCCTGATCGCAGATCTCGTTCATGCCGTGGAACAGCAGCTGGCGGGTGTCGGCAGACTCCTGCCGGGTCAGCTTCATGCGGTTCAGTGCGCTGATCACGGTGCCCATCTTCTCAAAGTTGAAGTTGCGCAGGGAGCCGCTGACCATCAGGTTTGCAAACTGCTCGCTCTTCCAGTTGGTGGCATTTCCAAGGCCCACGATGCAGGGCACCAGTGCGTCGTTGGAGCCGATCTGGATGGAGACGATGTCGGCCTTGCGCAGGTACTCCTGATACTCCGGGTAGACGTAGTAAGCGCCGGAAGCCTGATTCATTTTTGGCATGGCGCTGTTCTGTACCATGTCCAGCATGTCGGCGCTCATCAGGCCGGGCAGGCCCAGATTGATGGCGTGCTGGCGGTCCAGCCCAAGGCTCTTGCCCACAAGGGCGGTGTAGCACTGGGAAGAGTAGCCCTCGAAGTTTGGCCGGAGATCGTAGCCGATCTGGGCGATGTTGTATTTCATATCGGCAAGGCCGACACCGGAGGTGATGCTGTCGCCCAGCGCCACATAGGTGATCTGCTGCTCCGGTTCGCCGGATGTCTGGGCATCGGCGGGCAGGGCGGCAGTCTCCTGCCCGGCAGGCGCTGCGGTCTGCTCCTGCTGCACTTCTGCCGTTCCGGCGGCAGGCTGTTCCGTCTGTTCGTCGGCAGCAAATGCAGGCATGGCCAGCAGCACAAGCGCTGCCGCTGCGGCCAGAAAGCTGGCAAATTTTTTGTTTTTCATTGTAATTCCTTCTTTCCGGAATGACTGCACCTGTGCGGCACAGCTGTTGTCTCTATGATAAAATGGAAAGTAAAAATTGTCAACTGACAAAATTCAAAAAATTGCGGTCATCGCTGCGTCCGTATTCTGCGGTTTCTCCCATACAAAAAAGCTCTCCCTTTCGGGAGAGCTCAGTGTCTGAAAAATTACAGGGTGAAGTTCAGGATCAATAATCGCGGGAGGTGATCTCTTCCTCCAGCTTGCGGTAGTCCACCTTGCCAACGGGGGTCAGCGGCATTTCGCTGATAAACTTGTAGCCTGCCGGCTGCACGTACTCCGGCAGCTCTTCCTTACACAGCTGGCGCAGCTCACGCACGATCTGGCGCTTTTTCTTGTCGGCCTCCGGGTCCAGCACCACGTAGACGAAGGGCAGGCGGCCCTGTACGTGGTCCTTATCCGTGCAGCCCACTGCGGAGCACTGATGCACAGCCGGATGGCGGCTGATGACATTCTCGATCATGGACGGGAACACCTTGAAGCCATCGTGACGGATGATCATGCGCTTGATGCGGGAGTCCAGATACACAAAGCCGTCCTCGTCCATGTAGCCGACGTCGCCGGTGTGTGCCCAGATTTGGCCGTCTGCATGGCGGCGCAGGATCATATCGGTCTCATCGGGCTTGTTGTAGTAGCCCTTCATGACGGTGGGGGTGCAGATGCAGATCTCGCCGCGCTCGCCAATGGGCAGCTCGGTCTCGGTGCCGGGCTCAAAGATGGACACCACCGTGTTCAGCATGGGGATGCCCACGCTGCCGGGCTTGGTCACGTTGCCGGCGGCGATCGTAGCGGCAGAGGCAACTTCGGTCATGCCGTAGCCCTTGGCCAGCGGATATTCCACGTTGTGCGCCTTCAGGAACTCGTTCACGGTCAGCTCAGCGCCCAGCGGCAGCGAGTCGCCGCCGGCGGCATAGTTGCGGATGAAGGAGAGATCCTTCTTTTTCTTGAGCAGCGGAGAAGCTGCCATCTGCTGGTAGTGAGCCGGAACGCCGAACATATGCTCGGGCTTGTGCTTCCAGATCAGTGCGCCCAGCTTGTCGGGATCCAGATTGGGGATGATGACGACATGCAGGCCCATGACCAGCGGCATGTGCACGCCGCAGGCATAGCCGTAGGCAATGAACGGAGGCATGACGTTCATCAGCTTCTGACCGCGGCTGAACAGGTTGCTCTGGGCGGTGAATTCGTGGGCCAGAGAGTTGAAGCTGTCGTCGGTCAGCATAACGCCCTTGGGGGAACCGGTGGTGCCGCCGGTGTGCACCACCACGCAGGCGTGCTGCGGGTCGTAGGGCTCGGCGTTCATGCTCTGGTTTTCGCCCTGTGCAATAAAGTCCTTCCAGTGGATCACGTTGGACTTGTAGCGGTTCTTATCGGGGTTGGTCAGCTTGTAGCCGACGGCCAGATGCAGCGGCAGGGAGTCTGCGGGGCTGATGACCAGAACGCGCTCCACATTGGTGCGTTTTTCTGCCTTGTGGCAGCGCTCATAGGTCACATTCAGGCAGATCAGCAGGTGGGAATCCACCTCCTCGATGTACTCGTGGATGCCCTCAACGCTGTAGCGCGGGTCCACCAGATTCAGAGTTGCACCAACCATATCCGCAGCGTAGAAGGCGTAGATCACCTCGGGGGTCATCACGCTGACAACAGTGATGATATCGCCCTTCTTCACGCCGAGAGCACGGAAGGCGGCAGCGGTCTTTTTGACATTCACGAAGAGGTCTGCAAAGGTGAATTTGCGGCCATAATACTCCAGAGCGGTCTCGCTCAGGTGGTTCTTGTTCTGATGGCAGAGATACTCAAAGGCGCTGCACTTGGGCAGGGGCATGTCGATGTATTTCTGGTCATAGTACTTCAGCCAGGGCTTCGCAGTGGACGCATAGAGCGGTTCGCGCTGTTCAGTAGTCATAGAATCAAGTCCTCTTTTCTTTCTTCTTCTTTTCGTTGCTGGAAGCCGACAGCTTTACAAAGGAGATGAAAGCCGCCGGTCAGATCACGCAAATGCCTCAAAAATTAGAATCAATGATGCAATCTCTATTGTAGTGGAGCCGCCTGAGAATGTCAAGAAATAAACTATGAACGTTGCGTAAAAGTGCCGTAAAACAACGATTCAGCCCGAAATGTCGGTGGTCAGCGCGGCAGCCACTGCTCCGCTTCGGCGGCGCTGCACAGCACAAAATGCGCGGGCCGCAGTTCGCGCCACTGGGGGGCCTCTCTGGAGTAGTCGTGCATGGCAGGGTCGTAGACCAGCAGCTTTTTGTCCCGCTCGTGCCGGGGGTCCGGCATGGGGATGGCGGAAAGCAGGCTGCGGGTGTAGGGGTGGATGGCATGGGCCACAAGCTCTTCGGCCCCGGCCAGCTCCACGATGCGGCCCTTGTGAATGACGGCGATGCGGTCTGAGATATAGCGCATCACGGATAAGTCATGCGCGATGAACAGGTAGGTGATGCCGCGCTCTTTCTGCAACCGGCGCAAAAGGTTGAGCACCTGCGCGCGGATGGACATATCCAGTGCGCTGATGGGCTCGTCCGCAATGATGAACTCCGGCTCCACGATCAGCGCCCGGGCAATGCCGATGCGCTGGCGCTGTCCGCCGGAGAATTCGTGGGGGAAGCGGGAGGCAAACTCCGGCAGCAGGCCAACATCCAGCAAAGCCTGCCGCACCTTTTCTTCCCGCTGGGCAGCGGAAAGGTCGGGCCGGACATTTTGCAGGCCCTCGCCCACGATGTAGCTTACTTTGGCGCGCTCGTTCAGCGAGGACTGCGGGTCTTGAAAGATCATCTGGATCTCCTTGATGATCTGTTTGTCCAGCTGGCGGCTGATCCTGCCGTTGATCTTCTGGCCCTTATAAAGGATCTCGCCGCCGGAGGTGGGCAGGATGCGCATGATAGCACGGCCAATGGTGGTTTTGCCGCTGCCGCTCTCGCCTACAAGGCCAAAGGTCTCGCCCTTATAAATTTTAAAGCTGGCGTCCTGTACGGCTTCGTAGGCTTTTTTGCCGGAGCCGTAGCTTACGCTCAGGTGGTCCACTTCCACAAGGACTTCGCGTTCATTTTCCATCTTACAGCCCCTCCTCTCGCAGTTTTTTTACCGCAGCAGGCGGCTCGATCTTGGGCGCCCGGGGGTCCAGCAGCCAAGTTTTGGCTTTGTGGGTGGGGGACACCGCAAAATAAGGAGGGCACTTGACGAAATCGATCTTGAGCGCCTGCGGGTTGCGGGGCGCAAAGGCATCGCCGCGGATCTCCGCAAACAGGTTCGGCGGAGTGCCCACGATGTTGAACAGGTCCTCGCCCTTCACACCCATCTGGGGCATACTGGACAGCAGCGCCCAAGTGTAAGGGTGGCGCGGGTCGTAGTAAATGTCGTCGGCGGTGCCGATCTCCACGATATCGCCCGCGTACATCACGGCCACGCGGTCCGCAATGTTGGCTACAACGCCCAGATCGTGGGTGATCATGACGATGGTCAGGTCGTACTTGACCCGCATCTCCTTGAGCAGCTGCAAGATCTGGGCCTGAATGGTCACATCCAGTGCCGTGGTGGGCTCGTCGCAGATCAGGATCTTGGGGCTGCAAGCCACCGCAATGGCAATCACCACACGCTGGCGCATGCCGCCGGAGAACTCATGCGGGTACTGTTTGAACCGCCTTTCCGGGTCCGAGATGCCTACATCCCGCAGGTATTCCAGCGTTTTTTCCTTGGCGGCAGCACCCTTTAAGCCCTGATGCAGGGTGACGGCTTCCATGATCTGGTCGCCGATGGTCTTGAGCGGGTTCAGGCTGGTCATGGGGTCCTGCATGATCATGGCGATCTCGCGGCCCCGCACCCGCAGCCAGTCTTTTTCGGTTCTGAGGTCAGAAAGGCGCAGCGGTTTGCCATCTGCCATGCCGTAGTAATCAATGGTGCCGCCGGTGATGGAGCCGTTTGAGTCCAGCAGACCCATGAAGCTTTTGGTGAAAACGCTTTTGCCGCTGCCGCTCTCGCCCACAATGGCCAGCACCTCGCCCTGATGGAAATCAAGGCTGATGCCGCGGATGGCGTGCAGCACTTTTCCACGCAGATCAAACTGGATGTGGACATCTTTTGCGGAGAGAATGAGCGGATGATGTTCCATAAAAATCCCCTCCTTACTGCAAGTGGTTCTTGGGGTCGGCGGCGTCCGAGAAGGCGTTGCCGATCAGGTAGAACGCAATGGTGACAAAGCTCAGGATCAAAGTGGGGTACAAAAGCTGGTAGCGCAGGCCGGCCTGCATCATCACTTTGCGGCCATCGTTGACCAGATTGCCCAGCGAAGGCGTCTCCACCGAAAGGCCAAGGCCGATGTAGGTGATGAACACCTCGTTGCCAATGGCTTCCGGGATGGTGAGGGCCATGCGCAGCATGATGACCGACACAAGATAGGGCAGCAGGTTGCGCAGCACGATGCGATAGGTGGGCGTGCCGATGCAGCGGGACGCCACGTTGTAATCCCGGTCGCGGATGATCAGGATCTGGTTGCGGATAAAGCGCGCCATCTCGATCCAGCCTTTGATGGACATGCCAAGCACCATGGTCCAGATGCTGGGCGTTGCCACGTAGGAGATCAGGATCAGCACAATGGCGGTAGGAATGTTATCAAAAATGTTGTACAGTTCGGTGAACACAAAGTCTAACCCCCGCACATAGCCCCACAGCACACCAGCGGTGATGCCTACTACCGCTTCAACGAGGGCCACAAAAAAGGCGATGGTCAGGCTGGTACGCGCACCGGCCCAGATGCGTGCCCACAGGTCCTGCCCGATGGAGTTGGAGCCCCAGACAAAGCCGTCCTGCCCGGGGGCGATGTTGCGGTACTGGATGCCGGTGGCGGGGTCCACGGCGCACAGGTTCGGGTCCGCCTGACCGGGCAGGTGGGGCTGGAGGAAGGCAAAGACCACCACCGCTGCCAGCGCCACCAGCAGCGCCACGGCGAATTTGTTCTTGAAAAAGGCGCGGAAGGTGCTGCCCCAATAGCTGTAGTTGGAGCTGGCAGTGGCTTCGGCCTGCGCCTCGCTGAACCCGGCGGGGGTGAACAGCTCGTCCTCGGGCAGGTTTTCCCAGCCGGCGGCGCGCTGTGCCTGCGCGGTGTTGAGCTTGTCTTCCAGCTGCATGGATTTTTCGCGTTTTAAAAAAGAGAGCATCAGCGGCCACCTTCTTTCCTGCCAAAATGGATGCGCGGGTCAATGAGCACCATGAGCACATCGCCCAAGATCAGGCCGATGATGCCCACGCAGGCGTACAGCAGCACGATGCCCTGCACCATGGTGTTGTCGTGGCGCTGCACGCAGGTGACAAGCAGCCCGCCCATGCCCGGGATGCTGTACAGGCTCTCGATGTAAATAGAACCCACGACGGTGTTCAGAAATGCGGAGGGGATGTACTGCACCAGCGGCACCATGGCGTTGCGGAATACATGGTGCAATGCGATATTGCTCTCGCTCACGCCCTTGGCGCGGGCAAGTTTTACGTAGTCCTTGTTGCTTTCGTCCACCATGTAGCGGCGCAGCCACATGGCGTAGAACGCAAGGTTTGCAAGGCTCATGCTGCACACCGGCAGCACCCAGTACCGCCAGTTGGAAGCGTCGAACAGCAGGCCAACGCCCATGGCGGTGGTTCCGTACATCTGGATGTACAAAAAGTACACGGCCGCAGGCACAGCCTGAATCAGCACCACCAGCGCGGTGCCCAGCTTATCGGGCCAGCGGCCCTTGCACCGGCCCATCACAAGGCCCAGCGGGATGCCGAAGAGCAGGCTCAGCAGCATGGCCAGCACGCCCATCTCAATGGAAATGGGCAGCTTCTGGGCAAGGATCTTGGTCACGGGGGCGTTGAGCTTGTAGATGTGGCTCACGCCCAGATCGCCGTGCAGCGCGTCGCGCCAGAAGTGGCCGATCTGCACCGGCAGCGGGTCCAGCAGGCCCATGGACTGCAAGCCCGCTTGGATCTGGGCCTCGGTCATTTTTTCGTAGTTTGCAAAATAGCCTTCCACCGGCATGAGCCGCAGCAGGCAGAACACCAGCGTTACAATGACGAACAGGGTCAGAATGGAGCGCCCGATGCGTTTTGCGAGATATTGCACCATGTGTGTGCACCTCTCTTTTCTTTTGAAATACAGATACCTATAGAATAACGCAAAATCTTATGTTTGGAAAGTGATTTGTGGACTTTTTGTTGAAAAACAGTGGGCCGAACCATTTAGAATGCCCTCCGCGCCGCTCTGGGCATATTCAGCGGAAAAAATATTTTTAATTCGCGTTTGTCGCGGCCTGCGGGCCGCTCCAAACGCTGCTTTCACCAGTGGGGTCGTGACCGGAAACATTAGATGCACACTTTACCGACATCGCTCTCTCCGCCAGCGTCCTGGCCCTCTCAGTCACCTGCGGTGCCAGCTCCCCCAAAGGGGGAGCCCTTGGCAGTCCACGCAAAGTTCATCTCTTTGCCAAGGCCTCTCCCTTTGGGAGAGGTGGATGCGAACGCAGTGAGCAGACGGAGAGGGCTGGGACGGTAACGCGTGCATGCCTATCTGCCGGTCAGCAGCATAAAACCTCCCCCTGAGAGGCCTCGCCCGCTTCCCCGCAGCGCGGATGTTTCCGTAGGAAACAAGCACTGCAAATGCCGCTTTCCTCCACGACCCCACCCCGTGAAAATGCAATGCCGGACAGCCCGCAGGCTGCCCGGCAATTGCTCTAATAAAATAATTCTTCCGCTATTTATGCGCAAAGCGAACGCGGAGCGCATTCAAAATCGTTTTACCGGGCGTCGCGGTTGGCGTTATACTCCTCCATGGAAACGTAATGGTCCAGAATGTGCACACCTTTCAGGCGGTTGGTGGAAAGGCCGGTGGGTGCATACTGGCCCTCCCACAGGTTCAGGCGGGTGGCAATGTACGGCGGCACCGGCATGCCCAGCGGAATGACCAGCGCATTCTCAATGAGGAATGCTTCCGCATCCGCAAAGGCATCATACCGGGCATCCAGATCGTCGGTGATGGTCTTTGCCTTCTCCACCAGAGACATGTACTGCATCACGAGGTCGGCGGTCTCGCCGGTGACGATGCCATCCTCCACGCCGGTGCGCAGGAAGCTGTAGCAGGTGCCGCGGTCGCCGGCTTCCTGATAGAAGGGGTACACCTCGGTCTCGGGGTCGGAGTAGTCTGCGCCCCAGTAGTAGGACATCAGCTCGTAGGCACCCACCCGGCGCACCGCGTTCAGGAAGTTGTCGGAGGGGCCCTGCGTGATGATGATGTTCACAAAGTCGAAGCCGTCGTTCAGAACGCCCTCCACCTGCTGCTTGAACACCTGACACTGCTTGTCCCAGTCCACCACGGCGGGGTTGTAGGGGTACTGCACCTTGATGGGGAAGGTGACACCGGCGGCCGTCAGCTCCTCCACGGCGGCGTCGCGGTACTGCTTGGCGGTGGCTTCGTCAAAGAAGTCGGACAGATCTGCCAGCCCGCCGCACTCGGTATAATCCACGCCCTTGCTGTTGGCGCAGAAGGACGGCGGAGTGATGGTGTGCAGCTTGTAGTTGTCGTAGCCCTCGGGCGCGGTGACAGCCAGCGTCACGGACGGATTGATGGCATACAGGAACGCCTTGCGGAAATTGGTGGAGTTGATGGCCTTGGCCCAGTTGTCCGGCTCGTACTCGGTATCTACGCCGGTCACGGTCCAGTTGGTGAACTCGTGGCGGTAGGGCAGGAAGTTGAAGATGTAGAAATAGCTCTTGCCGGTCTCCGGGCGCTCCATGGACACCAT
>ERZ1026898.1002-NODE-1002-length-14885-cov-21.287930_pt1 | contig 14885 bp, 7 predicted proteins | sample MGYA00380178_ERZ1026898 | MGnify/ENA primary metagenome ERZ1026898 (study PRJEB33269, sample SAMEA4719814) | human gut metagenome | biome: human-associated habitat; feature: organic feature; material: feces | place: Cameroon | collected 2013-10 ... | reverse complement strand
TAGAGGAACTGGAGATTTCCGGATTCACAGATGCCGAACTCTGGGCCTACGACAAATTCTGGGATTCCGTAAGCGTTGAAAGAACCCTCATTGATGACAGCTACCAGAAAGGTAAGGAAGAGGGAATGGAGAAAGGCATAGAAAAAGGCAGAGCTGAAGGTAAAGAAGAAGGCATGAACCAGCGAAGCCTTGAGATTGCCAGAAAGATGCTGGCACAGGGTATGGATGAAGCAATGGTCATGGATTTGACGGGGCTGACGGCAGAGGAAATCAAGCAGATGAAACTCTAGTCATGCAGCGCCCCATCAGACCGCATGGCGCCATCCTTCGGTATCCCTGATACAATAAGAAGGGTCTATACGCCACCCGATTATCGTGGCATATAGACCCTTTTTTCTATTGTATCTGTGAAAATCTGTGGAATCTGTGGGACAAGAAATAACTCCCGCAGCTTCACCTTTCCCTCCTGCCGCCGATTTTCAATTCGCAAACGTCGCAGATTTTTACCGAGTAAAACCTAGGAATCCAAAAACATTCTCATAATTTTTTTTGTATTTTGGGGATAAAAAAAATCCACAGCGAGCTTCAACAGCGGGCTGTGGACTTCTAGAATACAATTCTATAAACCTAAAAAACTAAACCTATAAACCTAAAAACCTAACTAACCTAAACTTAAAAACTTTTACCTTAAACTTAACCTAAAACAACTAAACCTAAACTTATAATCGTAAACCATATCATCCCGAAACGAATCGATTCACCGTAAGTAAACCAAACCTTTCTGAATTCTGGTGCAAAGATAAGGTATTTCTGTATATAATAGGTGAAAAAAACGTTCAAAAAACAGCAATTTTTGGCTTTTTTACGCATCAAGAACGATTTATTGTATCAAATGAACGATAATTATACGCTCAAAAGACTATCAGACCAAAAAGAAATTGGTTTTTCAGAGGATTTTTTGTAATTTTGCAGGCAAAAAACAGATAATCATGAAGAAGATTTTATACTTCGTGGCTGCCATTGCCGCCACAACCCTTATTACGACAACCGGTACCAGCTGCAAGTTTGCACCCGAACAGCAGGATGGTGACACCGTGGCTGCCAGCGAGTTTTATCCGGAAGACACATCGTCTGCCCATGCCAAAAAGATGGCGAAGAAGACAGCTGAGCAGGCTGCCATCGTGGACAGTACCGACATATTTTATATAGGCAGCGGTTCTACCAAGGATATCATCCAGCTGGTATCCTACCCTTCACGCCGCGACACCTTTATATATAGCAAGACCCTACATATCAAGGTGAAGGGTAATGCCGACATCAACCACGTGGTAAGAGTAGACTACTATCTGCTAAACGGCAAGGATTCGCTGGTGAAATATGTAGAGGAGGTGAAACTCGATGCGAAGAAATAATTCCCGTAAAACACGCCCTCTCAATACACACAAACCTGGTCAAGGACCAAGCCTTCGTCCAATGCCTTGATGAGAATGCGATGCTTCTTCATTCGGGCTACTGGCAATGTAAAGGATACACGAGCCTGACATTGCAGGGTGTTCACCTTCCACTGCTCACTTCTGCCCCTGGTCTGAACCTCCCCTTCAACCGGATTTCCTGCGTCCAGCGACAGAGAGAAACGAAGTTTGTCATCCATAGGATGAGTCGGAACCCAACGAACCTGGATGGTAATCGAATCACCCTTCACTTTCTTACCGTCGAAAACAAAACCGATCTCCTGATTTCGGACTATACTAATCGCCTTACCTTCATAACCCAATCCCTTCCATAAGTAAAGAGGACTGGCTGAAAAGCAATCGTTGGCGCTCAAACATGCTATATATTCAGGATCTTTTGCCAAAGGCTGGGTAGCCACGGTATGAGGCACACGGTTGAATACCGGCAGCCTGCGTGGCTGGAAATCCATCATGCGGTTCCACTTGCCCTGATTGTAATAACCCTCGTTGTATACCTTGGTGAGACTGATGATGCTGTCGTAAGCCGCCTCGCTCTTCTTCCAATACTCGGCAGAAACATCACGGGAAGAACCAGAAATTTCCTTTCCGTGGCGAGCCAGCTGCCCATAAAGGAGTTTATTGTTCATCTGGGCAGCAGCCTGCACGGGATATTTGAATAGCTGATAGAACTCATCCTTGCGCTCCTTAGGCAATTCGCCCTTGGCTATCGCCTTATCGAGCATTCCCCCTATCTTCTCTGCCTTGTCAGAAATCGACTTGTAATCAGCCAATCTTGCCCGGATATAGGCTTCGCTCCATGGCAGGTCAGAGATAATCTTATATTTCGGATTTCTTTCCTCGCATCGTGTATTCGCCATGAACTCCGGCTTGCGGATATACGCCAGCCGATAGCTCTCCTGCATCACCGGCAACATCTCTGCAGCCAGCTTCTTGCCGAACTCGCGGGTCCAGAAGTTCCTCTCATGCTCTGCCAGCCATTCATTGTTAGGTTGCAGCTCCTTCTCTGGGGTATCGCCTGGATAGATGCGGTTCATATTCCACGCCATATCCAGGAAGAGTTCTATCTGATACTCAGCAGGCTTGATATCGCCCACATTGAGAATCCAGAACTTCTGAATGCCTTTGTGCCAGGCTTCAGACATCTGCTGGTAGAGTAAAGCTGGCGAGAAGGTGCCGAGCCAGAGATAATCATGAGGACGGCCCCAATAACTTACGTGATAGTAGATGCCGTTACCACCCTTGCGGGCACGCTCAGCAGCTGTAGGGAAGTGGCGTACCATGCCATAATTGTCGTCGCACCATACCAGGCAGACATCATCCGGCACCTGCAAGCCTGCATGATACACATCGAGCACCTCCTTGTAAGGCACGAACAACTGCGGCACCTGCGTCACATCCTTGTTGATATACTTTGCCAACAACTCTCTCTGCGCCTTCAAGACGCTATCTAATACTGTTTTCTGTTCCTCAGTTGTCTTGGCTCCCTGCATGGCTCCATCATGAACGCCACGCATTCCGATGGTATAGAGGATAGGCTGACCAGCCACCTCCTTCACACGGTCTTCCCAGAACTGGAGCACATTCTCCCTGTTGTTCAGAAAATCATATTCTCCTACTCCTCTCATCTTCCATTCGCCAGCCGTACTCGAAGCCATCGGCTCACAATGGGAACCTCCGATGTAGATGCCATACTGCTGAGCCACTTCTCTGTTGCCTTCTGTCAGGAAGAAAGGACGGGTGCACTCGTGCATCGCCGGCCAGTAGGTATTGGCACGAAGACGGAGCAGAAGTTCGAAGATGCGGGCATTGGTCTTCGGACCTATATGACCTGGAATATCCGATGGTTCATAGGTCTTTCCCGACCATGGCATCAGTCCCCAATCCTCATCATTGATGAAGATGCCTCTATACTCCACCGATGGTGCCTGCTCATTGTGATATCCTTCCTTCAGGGAGAATGCCTTGAGCTGCTTAGGCTCGGCATCTGCCCACCATTCCCACGGTGAAACGCCCAAGAGGCGAGACACCTCGAGGATGCCGTATGCCAATCCATGATCATCGCTACCTTTTATATATAGGCAGCCATTGGCAGACTTTAGCAGGAAAGCTTCCTTCTTGTAGGCGAAGGCAGCGGCATCCCTCTGCAGGATGATGGAACTATTAACAGAAGTATTAACAAGTTTCATTTCCGAGCCCAGCACTTTTCGGATATCGCCCTTCAACATCTTCAAAGCTGTCTTAGCCACGGGTTCCATCCGGGCAGTATCAGCAGAAACCACCACCATCTGCCCGCTCTTCACTTCGAAAGCATTCGAAGCAAGACTCATCAGCATCGCCAAACTCTGAGTTATAATATACTTATATGTCATATATGATATTCTTAATAATTTATATTTTCTGTTACTATAACCGACTATATCTTTTGTTTTCTGCTGCAAAATTAATACGAATAATTGGAAGAGAACACCTAAAATTCGTCAAAAAAACAGCAAAATTCGTCAATTCAGCTACATTTGAGTGATTTGTATCATTGGGCGAACAAAAAACCTACATTCCTATTCAAGACAAATTCCCCCGCATTCAAGCTTTCTTTCTCGATGCGGGGGACTCCTTTATATACAAAATCTGTGTAAAATAGCCGTTTTTCTACTTCTCTGCTGGCTTGTCAGTCTCTGTAGGCCAGTATGGATTCTGGTAGAAAGAAGACTCGCTCACGGTGGTATAGTCAGGAGCAGTAAGCATCATCTCCTTAATTGGCATTGGCTGCAGATAGTGAGCCAGGTGCCAGGTATAACCATCTCTGTAGAGGTTGTTGGCGGTCATGTTCTTCTCGTAGATACGGAGATAATCGCTCAATCCAGGAGCTGAGACCTTAGCCTTGGCATCACCATTGTAATCAGCCTCCTTGAAATCGTAATGTGCAGTCATCTCTGAATTCCAGAGCTTCATTCCCTCTACGTGGTAACGGGTAGTCATCATCTGATCGAGGGCTCTCCAGCGCTGCAAATCCATCCAGCGCAATGCCTCACCCATCAACTCATCACGACGCTCACGACGAATGTTGAAGAGTACAGGATCATCGAGCAACTTGCCGGCACTGTATGCACCCCAGTCAAGGGTCTCCTTGCTCATATCGGTAGCATTGATGGTAGTCATCGGATCGATGGCTGCACCCTCGAAACCTGCCTTCTCACGGATAATCTTCCAATACTCCAATACCTTGCCGCTCAAACTGTGGGTGAGCATGTACTCTGCCTCCATGTAGTTGAGCAACGCCTCACGGGCACGGAAACTGCAGGCAGCATTGGCTGACTTGTTCTTCTCGCACTGTTTGCGGTCGAAGGTACCGCCCTTGCGCAGACAGTAACCGGTGACATACTGGAAGTTGGTGGCATCACCATTGGTGATATCAGGATACTCGTTCTCCTTCTCAATGTAACGGTCGCCCTGAGAATAGCTCATATTCTTGTAGCAGTTGATCTGTCCAGGAGTCTTCAGGAAGACATACAGACGAGGGTCGCGGTTCTCAGCCACCTTGCCCACGGTGTTGTCATCGTAGGCAAAGCCATCGTGCTGCGCATAGATTGGCTTACCATCCTTCATCAGGAAGCTCTCTACCATACTGCGGGTTACACCTGTACCATAGTTGTTGCGCTCTACGGCATCCTCAATGATATTGGTATGACCCAAGCCGGCATTATACTCACGCCAGAGGAGCACTTCCTTGTAGCCTGACATATCTGTAGTTCCAAACATCTCGAAGTATGGGTTGGTATCGCCTTCCTTCTGAGGAACCACGCCATTGTTCTGGGTGAGATCGTTCTTATACTTCTCGGCAACAATCTCGGCAGATTCAGCAGCAGTCTTCAGGAAATACTGGATTTCATTGTCGATGCTGCCTGAAGGATACTGATAGTCCTTGCTGTAATCCTTGGTCTTGCCTGGCCAGTTGGCATCGCAAGGAACGAATGGAGTACCCTTGAAGTAGTTGAGGAAGGTACCCTCGTAAAGGGCTACACGTGACTTCACCAACTGACATACATCCTTAGACAGACGGGTATGACGCTTTTCGAAGTTATCCGACATATAAGTCATGGCGCTATCCAGGTTGGCGATGATGAAGCGGGCCACCTCGTTGCGGGGCTGGCGCCTGCACTCAGCCACCAGGCGCTGCTCGTTATCAGGCAGCACCTCGGTTACGATAGGGAAATCGCCCCAGGTCTTCAATTTGCCGAAATACTCCCAGGCACGGAAGAAGTAAAGCTCGCCCAGATACTGGCGGATGTTCTTGTCGCTGCCCGAAATCTTGCCTGCCTTGTAGTTGGCAAGGCAGGTGTTCAACTTGTAGTTGATGTCGCGGATGGTGCCGAAGCCCCAGTTGCCATTGGTCAATCCCACCTTCCACTGTCCATCGAGATACTTGCCGTCAGATCCAGTACCAGCCTGGTTATCGGTATTGGTATCGCTGCTGTAGAGTCCGTAGCCATAGCCATGGGATGGCAGATTGCCATAGAAACTGTTGGCGCAAGCCTGAATCTGGTCTTCTGCCTTGTAGTAAGACTCAGGCGTGATGCTTGACTGTGGTTCCTGATTGAGCAGATCGTTGCAGGAAACCATGGTGCCGCCCATGGCGAGCACCATCAAAGCCTTTGATATATGATTGAATTTCATAATTATCTGAATGTTTAGAATGTTACACTTAAACCGAATGAGTAGGTTCTTGACAATGGATATGCCGCACCGCTGCTGGTAGAGAGGGTCTCAGGATCAAACTGCTTATTGAGGCTTGTACCTGTCCAGAGATTTTCGCCAGAGAAGTAAACGCGAAGATTGCTGATGCCCCACTTGTTGGTAATCACGGTAGGGATGGTATATCCCAGGGTGATGTTCTTCAGGCGGATATAGGATGCATCCTGCAGATACTTGGTCTGGCACTTGATGTTCTTGCCATTGTTAACCGGACGTGGCAAGTAGGAATCCAGGTTCACATCCATGGTTCCCTGCTTGACAGACCAGGTGTTCTCATCACGGAAGTAATCCTTCACCTGAGTCAAGCCGGCACAGTTCCACTGGTCACCGTTCCAACCGAACATAAAGGCACTACCCTGCCAGCAATCACGCTTCATCACGCCCTGGAAGAACATGCGGAAGTCGAATCCCTTCCAGGCAGCATTCATGTCGAGACCCAACTGATAGCGAGGGGTGGTATTACCTATCACCTTGCGATCGCCTGGATCTGCCAATGTGCTGCTTCCCCAAGATACCTTACCATCGCCGTTGATATCCTTGTACATCATATCACCTGCTGTCCATGCGCTACCGATGGCATCCTGTCCGCCGTTAGGCAAGGTAGCCAGGTAATCCTGCATCTCCTTGTCGGTCTTGGCGATACCCTTGGTCTCGAAGCCCCAGATTTCGCCGGTGTATCTTCCTTCCATATAACCACCGATTGAGTTGGTTGGATTATCCTTGTACTTGGTAATCTTGGTGCGTGAATCGTAGAGTGAGAACTTGGCACCATAGCTCAAGCCGTTAGCCAGACGGTCCTGCCAGCCCAAAGTCAACTCCCATCCACGTGCCTGGAGGTCGGTATTATTGGTCTTTGGAACACCGGTACCCAGGATAGCTGGAAGGGTCTTACCGTTGCCCACCATATCGTGAGTGCTGCGGGTGTACCAGTTGAACGAACCGGTCAAGCGGTTGTGAAGCATCGCCCAGTCAACACCGATATTGTATGTCTCTACTCGCTCCCAGGTCAAATTCTCTGATACGATGCCTGGAGAACCTACGGTAGCCACCTTGTTGCCATTCTGCAACCAAGGAGCACCCTGGGCACTTGGCGAGATGGTGAGGTAGGTCTGATACCAGTTGGTTACGTTCTGGTTACCCAGCGAACCGTAAGAGAATCTCAGCTTCAGCATGTCGAGCCAGTTGCGTGAAGGCTCCATGAACTTCTCTTCTGCAATGTTCCAACCCAGAGAGAAAGAAGGGAAGGTCTTCCAGCGGTTGCCTTCGCGGAAACGTGAAGAACCATCAGAACGGAGATTAGCCTCGAAGAGGTAACGGCTCTTGTAGTCGTAGTTCAAGCGGCCGAAGAAACCAACCACAGCCCACTCGTTACGATAACCGGATACACCAGGAGTAGTAGCCACACCATCCTTCAAACCATTGGTCAGGTTGATTTCTGGCTTGGTAAGATCCATCATACCTACACGTGATGCGCTTAAATAATCCTGCTTCAGGTTTTCTATCTGCATACCTGCCAGGGCATGGAAGTGGTGAGCCTTTGCCAAGGTGAGATCATACTCGGTGCGGGCACTGAAGTTGAGATAGTTCTCACGATAGTTGCTCTCTGCTACGCTGGTATTGGCATCCTTATAATAAGGTGCACCCTCCTTGCCGTATGCCAACAGAGGCAAAGTCCAGTTGTGACCACGTGAGTTCTGGATGCGGTAGTTGAAGTCGGCACTGGTCTTCCAGTTCTTGATAGGCTCAATCTCGAAGCCCAACTGATGGTAGATCTTGTCGCTCTGGTTGTGTTTCTCACCACCGTCAGCCCAAGCCCACATACAGGATGTATCGCTGTAGAAATGGTTGCCGTTCCAGTCGTATGCTGGCAATACCGGCCATCCTCTTAGGGCTACGCTCTCATACCATCCACCCTTCTGTGGCTGCTGGGTCTCCTCACGGGTAAAGCGCATGGTGTAGTGCAATCGCAACCAGTTGGTCAACTGCGATTCAATCTTGGCTGTACCTGTATAGCGCTGCAGGTTATCATCAGCCACCTTGAGCAGACCGTTCTGGTCGAAATAGCTACCTGAGAGATAGTACTTGAATTTCTCTGTACCACCGCTGGCGCTCAAGTTGTGCTGCTGAGAGAAGTTGTTATCCTTGTAGAGGATGTCGTACCAGTCGGTATCGGCGATACCGTTGGAATAACCACCCCACCAGGTCTTGTCTGTATCATTGTTATATCCGCGAACCTCGTAGATATAAGAGCCGTCTTCCTTCTGTCGCACACCCGGACTTACGTATTTGGCATTGTGGAAGGCAACAATCTGGTCGAATCGGCCTGTACCGTCTTCCTTGGTATCGAAGTAAGCTCCCTTACCGGAATTGGTAATGGCATCATTCATCCATGAAGCAAAATCTACGGAGTTCATCAAGTGGTTCTTGATGTTTGGAGTTCCGATGCGGAAACTGTTGTTGTAGTTGATGGTAGCCTTGCCTTCCTTACCCCTTTTGGTGGTAACGAGAATCACACCGAAAGGTGCACGGGAACCATAGATGGAACTTGCCGCAGCATCCTTCAATACGGATACACTCTCGATATCCTGAGGGTTGATGGAATTGAGGTCGCCCTCCATACCATCGATCAATACCAACGGATTACCAGATGATCCCTGTCCGATGGTCGTACCACCACGTACATTAATAGAAGGACGGGAGTCGATGCTACCGCTTGATTGCGTGATTTGAAGACCAGGAGCTGCACCCTGCAAAGCCTGAACGGCGTTGGAAACCGGGCGCTCTGCCATCTGCTTGCTGTCGATGACATCCACGGCACCTGTCAGGTTCACCTTCTTCTGTGTACCGAAACCTACTACGACCACCTCGTTGAGGAGCTCGCTGTCCTGATGCATGGTAATATTCATCACCTTGCCGGCAGCAGCCTTCACCTCTACCTTCTTATATCCCATATAAGAGATCACGAGGGTAGCACCCGGTTTTACTGATAATTGGAAATTACCATCCATATCGGTAATCGTACCATTGCTCTTCACGCCCTTCTCGATGACACTTGCGCCGATGATTGGACCTTCAGAATCAGAAACTACACCCGATACCTTGATGGTATTCTGTTGCTGAACCTGGACTCCGTTCATCAGAGTCTCACTCGCCAAGATTCCCTGTGATGGGAAGCTTGCCAGACCGATACTGAGCAATGAAGCTGCAAGTATCTTCTTGTCTACCTTACTGGTTATTACATTCATAACTTCTAGGTTTTATTAATATTGTTTATTCTATCATTTTCTTTTGTTAGTTCGGCCGACTTCTTCATTCGACCGCTGCAAAAGTATAAAGGTTTCCGCAAACTACCAAGCATTTTTTCGTCAAGATGGGGAAAATTTTCGTCAAACTGTTTTTAACTGGTACATATTCGGCAGCAAAAGGTACAAACCGGTCTATTTGGAAAAATCGTTCATGCATTTTTTGCATGTTTCGCTGATTTTTAGTAACTTTGCGATGTTTTAAAGACCTAATATAATAAGGTACAGACAAATTTTTAAACAACGCTAAAGAGAAAATGAACATGAAAAAGGTATTGCTCACACTCTTCCTGACGGTTGCTGCTATGATTACAACCTCAGCACAGACCCGGAACTTTGGTATCAGGGAGGGACTATCCAACGGATTCGTAGATGATATGGTCATCGACGGACAGGGATTCGTATGGGTCGCCACGGAATGGGGACTCAACCGTATCGCCGGCAACAAATGTACCGTGTTCTATCCTAGCAACTCTGCTATTACCAACAATGAACACGTAGGACTCTTTTATCATCCGCAGAGCAACACCGTATGGGTGCACTCCAAGGACGGAAGAGCAGACATCTTTAACTGCAAGACCCAGACCTTCTCGCATTTCGAAGTAGACGGCAAGACGGTATGGAGCATCGCCGACATCTGCATGGCGGCAGATTCCACCATCTGGCTCGCAGACTATAACGGGGGCGTACACCATTACAACCCCCTGACCAAAGAGCACGAATTCATCGACGCAAAGCAGATTCGGCAGATAGCCAACGGAGTGCGCAGCATCACCGATGACGGCAAGGGGAATCTCTATATCGGACTGCGCATGGAGGGACTGATTATCTACAATACCCATACCAAACGCAGCCGCTACTTCAAGAACAATCCAGAAGACCCTACCAGTCTGCCGGGCGATAACGTACGCTCGGTCTGCATCGACCATCTGCAGAACATCTGGGTAGGCACAAACAAGGGATTGGCTCTCTTCGACCCATTGAAAGGCACCTTCCATCGCTTCAAGCACGAAAAGGGCAATCCGAATACCCTGGCGGGCGATAATATACAACAGATCATCGAGAGTCCGGACAATATCATCTGGATTTCATCTGATATCGGAGGCATCAGCAAGCTGGACCTCAACAAATACAGCAATCCGAATGCAGGCGAGGTGGCTTTCACCCAACTCACCAAGGAGAACTACACCCTTTCGAGCAACAACACCCGAAGAGTGACTATCGATGCCTACGGCAACGTGTGGGTGGCAAACTACAGCACGGGCGTAGACTTCATTCCTAGTTCTACCACCAGCTTCATGACCCTCAGCTTCATGGGCGAACCTATCGAAGGCGTATCAGCCATCTTCAATGACAGCAAGGACAATCTGTGGATAGGTCAGGACAACAAGATTTCCATGTACCGACAGGGTGCCATCGTGCGCCAGTGGGACTTCTCGCAGTATATCTCCAATTCATCCTCATCGGTCTATCTCTTCAGAGAAGACCAGCATGGCAACATCTGGCTGGGAACCGCAGACAACGGAGTACTGATGCTGAACCCGAACACCGGAATCTTCACCAGATTCAACAGTACCAAAGATCTGGACGTAAACGCCCTATACGTTGACAAAAGCGGAAAGGTTTGGGCAGGAACTGAAGATGGCGTATATAGTATATATAATAATGTGGAATCCAAGGAGAATGCTATCAATGGAGTAATCGGAAATTCATCCATTCCTTTCTCCATCATCGAGGATGATTACGGACAGATGTGGATAGGAACTCTGGCTAGAGGTATCTTCGTATTTGACAAAAACAAAAAACTCATGGCTCATCTGGGCGACAAACCACCTTTCCCATCCAATTCCGTCAACCAGCTCATCAAGGATGAAGACGGCGGCATCTGGGCGGCAACACACAGCGGACTGGTATACTTCCCGAATGCACAAACCCCTAACAATTTCAAGACGTATGGCGAGGAACAGGGCATCAGCGACAACCATATCCGCAGCCTGGTACAGGACAGACAGGGCAATATCTGGGTAAGCATGTTCTCGGGCATCGCCTGCTTCGACCGACAGAAGAAGAAGTTCTACAACTACGATTATCAGAGCGGTATCCCTACAGGTAACTTCTGTGTGGGAGCTGCCGTCATATCAGCTTCGGGCATCGTATATTTCGGTTCACCGGGCGGTATCTGCTCCTTCAATCCACAGCTGCTTACCGACCTGAAGGACATGCCGGTGGTACAGATCATCGACTGCGAACAGATTGTGAGTACCACCGAGAAACAGCAGCGAATCATCGTTCCTCTCGACGAGAACGGAGTAGCACATCTAAGACACGATGAGAATACCTTCAAGATAACCTTCACCAGCGACAACTATGCCCAGGAAGGCAACGTGGAGTATTCCTACCTGATGAAGGGACTTGACGACAAATGGTATGAGACCGAAGGCGACAACGAGGTTACATTCCGTAATCTGAGTCCGGGCGAATATACCTTCAAGGTGCGCGCCAAGCTCAAGAGCCAGGAATGGGAAAATGCCAAGGTAGCCGAAATGAAGGTGATCGTGGAACCACCATTGTGGCTTACATGGTGGGCAAAACTCATCTATGCCCTCATCGTGGGGGGCATAATCTACTACATCTTCCGCTCCTATACCAACCAGCTGAAACTGCGGGCTTCGCTCGAAAAGACCAGATGGGAGGCGCAGCAGAAGCAGGAACTCAACGAGGAGAGACTGCGCTTCTTTACCAATATCACGCATGAGCTCAGAACGCCGCTCACCCTCATCATGGGTCCGCTGGAAGACCTGATGGCTGACGTCCGTCTGCCGGAAGTATTGAGCAAGAAGGTGAGAAGCATTCACGCCAGCTCAGAACGACTGCTGAATCTCATCAACGAGATACTGGAATTCCGCAAGACGGAGACGCAGAACCGACGCCTCACCGTGGCACATGCTGACCTGAAGACCTTCGTGCAGGAAATAGGCAACCGGTTCAAGGATCTGAACCGCAACCCGAACGTGGCATTCAACGTATCGGTACCAGAGCAGCCTGTGGACATCTACTTTGACAGCGAGGTTATCAGAACCGTGCTCAACAATCTGATTTCCAATGCCATCAAATATACCCCTAAGGGAAGCATCAGCCTCACATTGAGCATGGAAGACGGCAAGGTGGTCATCTCGGTAAAGGATACGGGTTACGGCATCAGCAAGAAGGCTCTTCCACATATCTACGAACGTTATTACCAGGCAAAGGGCTTGCATCAGGCTTCGGGCACAGGCATCGGACTTGCCCTGGTTAAATCCTTCGCCAAACTGCATGAGGCAGAACTGAAGGTGGAGAGCGAAGAAGGAATGGGAACGGAATTCAGATTCGTGCTCGATGCTGAAAATACCTATCCTAACGCACTGCACAAGGAAGATGCACCAATAGAGGAAGAAAAGCAGGAATTGCTGGCACAGGAAGAAATCAGCGAACCGGAAGAGGAGCAGGAAGATGCACGTCCGCTTATCCTGGTAGTAGAAGACAACGACGACATCCGACAGTATATCGACGAATCGCTCTGCGAAGACTATCGCATCATCCAGGCGAGAAACGGCAAGGAAGGACGCGACCAAGCCTTCCAGGAGATGCCTGCACTCATCGTGAGCGACATCATGATGCCGGAAATGGACGGTATAGAGATGATGAAGATATTGAAGAACGATATCCGTACTTCGCATATCCCTATCATCCTGCTCACGGCAAAGACCAGTCCACTGGACCAGGAAGAGGGTTACGACAGCGGTGCTGATTCTTATCTGATGAAGCCGTTCAGTGCCAAACTCCTGCAGAGCCGCATCCGCAATATCCTTTCAGGCAGACGACGCCTGGCAGAATACATCATCCAGCACAACATGCCTTCAGCAGCAGGAATGAGCACTTTGACTTCCAGTGCCGGAGAAGCAAGCGGACAGCAGAGTCTGGAAGAGGCTGAATTGGCGGCATCCATACCAGAACTGAGTCCGTTGGACAAGAAGTTCATGGAGAAGCTGAACCGCCTGATTGAGGAGAATATGACAACTGTGGACATCGACATCGCTTTCATGACGGACAAGATGGCTATGAGTCATTCTTCGTTCTATCGCAAGGTAAAGGCTCTGACGGGCGTGAGCGCCAATGAGTATATCCGAAAAATGAAACTGCAGCGAAGCATGGTACTTCTGCAGGAGGGAGAATCGAATGTTACAGAAGTGGCTATGCTCACGGGATTCAACAACATCGGCTACTTCCGCAAATGCTTCAAGAAGGAATACGGCATCTCGCCATCTGAGGTATTGAAAGGAAAACAATAAATCATCCAACTTTCACAAGCTCAGAATTCATAATAAGATAATAAAAGGGCTAGCGTGCGCTTGTGCATGCTAGCCCTTTTTATATTTCATCAGAATTAATCACTAATAACTAATCACTAATCATAGAATCCCGGCTGCTTATACTCGATGCCGAGTTCATCATCAACTGTGGCGATGACACCCTGAATCTGACCCATGGCAAACATACGGCCGAGGAGAGTGTAACCGGCATTGTGACCATGATTGCTCTCATCGAATACGCCACCTGGCTCATCAGTGAAGGTCATACCGTGGTCTACTCGCATTGGCAATCGACGGCCGGAATTGCACTTGCCTTCCTGCTCAGCCTTCTCGAAGATACGGCAAAGTTCAATCAGATGGCCGCGACCGCCCAAGTGAGAAGCCTCTGTAAAGTTGCCGTTAGGGAAGATGTAGCAAGAGCGCAGATGAACAAAATGAGTGCGGTCAGCAAACTGCTTCGCCATTGCCACACAGTCGTTGTGCTCGCCGGCAGAGAATGAACCTGCACAGAAAGTCAAACCATTGTGCTTGTTTGGCACAGCATCGAGCATCCACTGGATATCCTCGGCACGACCGATGATTCTTGGCAAACCGAATACAGGATAAGGAGGATCGTCTGGGTGAACACACATATTGATATCGTACTCATCGCAGATAGGCATGATAGCCTCCAGCCAGTACTTCATGTTCTCCTGCAACTTCTTCTTGTCGATGCCATCATAAAGCTTCAACAGGTCGCGGAACTTCTGGACAGGAGCAGAATCGCCCTCGCTGAAGTTACCGGATACAAAGCCCTGAGTCTTGATGATGATATTCTCAACCAAGGCATGATCCTGCTCTGGTGTAGAAGTCTTCTTGATTTCATCAGCCTCAGCCACGAGGTCTCTGCCCCACTTGTGCTCCTTAGAGAACTCAGCCCAATCCTCACGAGCGCCTTCACGCTGCAGGATATAGATATCAAAGTAGGCAAACTCGCCCCAGTTCATATAGAGGTTGTTGGCTCCGTTAGGATT
>ERZ1026898.993-NODE-993-length-14955-cov-19.439933_pt1 | contig 14955 bp, 10 predicted proteins | sample MGYA00380178_ERZ1026898 | MGnify/ENA primary metagenome ERZ1026898 (study PRJEB33269, sample SAMEA4719814) | human gut metagenome | biome: human-associated habitat; feature: organic feature; material: feces | place: Cameroon | collected 2013-10 ... | reverse complement strand
TCGTGGGCTCGGAGATGTGTATAAGAGACAGGTATTAATCGTCCTGGTAGCAATCATGATGATTTTCATCGTGCTCATCCAGGAATCAAAGGGAGGTGGACTTGCAAGTAACTTCTCTTCAACAAACTCTATCATGGGCGTTCGTAAGACAACCGACATTATAGAGAAATTAACATGGGGTCTCGCTGGTGCCATGGTAGTTATCAGCATAGTTTGTGCTTATGTAGCACCTCAGGCAGCTGGCGAAAGCAGCGTTATGGAAGGTGCAACTCAGGAGCAGACTGCTCTTCCTGCTATGCCAGGTGCTAGCAAGGATGCTGCAGCAGGTGCTCAGAAAGCAGCCCCAGCAGCTAATGGTGCAGCAGATGCTCAGAAAGCAGCAACTCCAACAGTACCAGCTAGCCCTGCTAAGTAATAGCTTGTAAACTTATAAATAGCATTTTCCCATCAAAAAAACTGCAGTTTTAAGGGGAAATGCTATTTTTTTACAGAAAAATGAAGTTTTTCAGAAAAAAGTTTAGAAAAAATTTGGTGAATTCAAAAAAATGTAGTACCTTTGCACTCGCTTAAAAGAAATAACAATTAAGCAAGTTAACATGGTGGACGTAGTTCAGTTGGTTAGAGCGTCAGATTGTGGTTCTGAATGTCGTGGGTTCGAGTCCCACCTTCCACCCATCAAAGCATTAAGATTGCCAATCTCTAGTATTAGAGGTTGGCTTTTTTATTTTCATATATTTCCCATTTATCTTCATCTTTCCCCTATTGGTTTTCATCCATTTCCCATTTATCTTCATCTTCCCCCTATTGGTTTTCATCCAGCATCCATAGTGAAGAAAAAAAAATAAACCATACAAGATGACCGAAGGCATCCTATATGGTTTATATATCCTTATATTCGATTACTCACTCTGCCATTTACGGGAACTGAGGATAATCCTCAAAACGAGGCTTGCGCTTCTCCAGGAAAGCCTTGCCTCCCTCCTGAGCCTCATCCATGGTATAATAGAGCATCGTTGCATCACCAGCCAACTCCTGAATACCAGCCTGACCATCCAACTCAGCATTCAAGCCAGCCTTGATCATACGGAGAGCCAAAGGAGAACGCTCCATCATGATTTCAGCCCATTCTACGCAGGTATCTTCCAACTGGTCGAGAGGAACCACCTTGTTGACCATTCCCATCTCTTCTGCCTCCTTCGCAGAATACTGCTTGCAGAGGAACCAAATTTCACGGGCCTTCTTCTGACCAACCATTCTTGCCAGATAAGAAGAACCGAAACCTGCATCGAAGCTTCCTACCTTAGGACCAGTCTGTCCGAAGATGGCATTCTCTGAAGCGATGGTCAGGTCGCACATCACATGAAGCACATGACCACCACCGATGGCATAACCGTTCACCATGGCGATAACAGGCTTTGGCAAACGACGAATCTGCATCTGTACATCAAGCACGTTGAGACGAGGCACACCATCGTTGCCAACATATCCACCTCTACCCTTCACATGCATATCTCCACCGGCACAGAAAGCCTTGTCGCCAGCACCCGTCAGGATAACCACACGGATATCCAGACAGTCACGACAGTAGTTGAAAGCCTGCGCCATCTCCCAGGTAGTCAATGGAGTGAAGGCGTTGCGATAACGCTCACGATTGATGGTAATCTTAGCAATGTGATTATACTCCTCGAAGATGATTTCCTTGAAATCAAAACCTTCTATCTTTTTCCATTCTCTCATTTACTTTGAACTTTGATTATTGAACTTTGAACTTTATGATTACTTTCAGAAAGGATGGATCATCCTTCTTTCTCTGATGATAACGCTAAACTATTATAATATTCATCCAGAACCTGATTATCTGTTTCTATATCCGTAAGAACCTCCAGAAGCATCGGTCTGCTTGACTCGGTATGGATGAGCCAATCGATGCCCTCACAGAGCGACTTCATATCATCAGCATTCTGATAGGCTACATCTTGTGCCAGACAGATGTGATAAGCAGAAGTGCAATGCTCAGCCATCACCAGTTTCTCGCGTGCAGAACTTTCCTTCAATCCCTTGAACTTGGCAAAGATGGCTCCGCCGCCATTATTCAAGAGCAAGATGCGAAGACTGCCATTGAGATTCTGATTCCAGAGGGCATTCTGATCGTAGAAGAAACTCAGGTCGCCCAACACGCAGAAAACCTTCTGCTGGCTCCTGGCATCAGGATGATGATATTCCGAAAGATAGATAGACAAGCCCGCAGCTGCAGATAGCGAACCCTCGATACCATTCACGCCACGATTGCAATGCACGTACTGACGGGCGTAGATACAAGCCAGTCGAATTGCCATACTGTTGCCGTAGAAGAGACGGCATTCACGGGTATCATCCAACGAATGAGCCAGATATTCCGTCTGGAAAACCTTTACGGCAGCCATACTGCTGAAAGACGGTTCATAATCGAAAGCATGACGCTTAGCCGCCAACAGGGCTTTCTCCCAACGTTCCTTATACGCATCCACTTCATCCCGATAAACCCGATTGTAAGAGGTCATGGCATCCGCCAGCAGTGTGGTATCGCATTGGAAGATACGGTCAATACGCATAAAAGTATCAATGTAATCACCATCAGTACTTGCCCGCCACACCTTAGCACCTTTCTTCACGGCAAGGCGAAGGAACAGCTTGAGGCGCTTGCTCACCAGGGTGCCTCCTACATAGAGAATAAAATCGGGCATATAATCCGCGTTATCCCCCACCTTATTCAGCACTTCATCGAAATTGGTAACCAGGAGATTGCTGGAAAATTCCCGGCATGCAGGATCCTCGCTTGACGTACCTAAAGCCGTCGGTTCGATGAGCGTAACTGCCCACGAATCAATCTGCTTGATACCGTAAAGCTGACTGCATGGATAATCCTGTCCCACCACGATCATCGGCTTTCTGGCATTCAGAAAATCAAGCATATCACCGTAATGGAAACTGCCGCCAAAGAGATTGGTCTTCACGTAATCCACCCAATGAGTTTTCGGCAGCTTGTCTACCGTAAACTGATAGAGAGGTTCAGAAAGCTGGATATTGATATGTACCGGACCTATCTTGCGGTGCACGCAGTCGATGACCGCTTCATGCACCAACCGTTCACAATACCAAGCCTGCTCCTCGTTGGATACGATTGGAAGATTCACGCTTCTGTTCACCATCGTACCGAAGACATGAGCCTGCGGCAGGGTCTGTCCATCCTGCTGGCCTATCCAAGCCTCCGGTCTATCTGCCGAAATGATGATGATTGGCAACTTCTGATAATAAGCCTCACAGACTGCCGGATAGAGATTGAGCAATGCAGAACCGGAAGTAACACAGACCGCTACCGGATCCGGACACGGTGACGGATTACCCAAGGCAATACCCATAGCCACAAATCCCGCACTGCGTTCATCGGTGACTGGATAGCAGGTAATGCCATCCATCTCATTAAGATTATGTACGATGGGCGCATTACGACTTCCAGGACAAACCACTACTCTTCTCACACCATGAGATGCGAGAACACCCGTCAGGATATTGACATTATCGATATTACTAAACACGAAAACTAATTTATAATATATAATTTACAATTAATAATTAACAATTGCCAATTCTGCTAAAGCAAAACCCGTCTGATTGTCTGCATTTTAGCTTCAGTTTCCTTCCACTCCTTTTCCATCTCGCTCTCCTTGAGCAATCCGCCACCGGCATAGAGTTCACAGATGCCATCCTGCAAGATGTTCATGCAGCGGAGAGAAACGAAGAGATGAGTCTTTCCCTGCGGAGAAATCGGACCGACAAAACCGCTATAGTATTTACGGGAATGATGCTCATGCTGCAGAATGAACCGGCGAGCCGCATCCTTTGGGATACCACAGACTGCAGGCGTAGGATACAAAGCATTGAGCACATCCCCCAATCTGCCTTTATCCAGCAATCTGAAAGAGATATCGGTACGGAGATGATAAAGATTGGCAGCCATCGTGGTATACGGACCTTTCAGTCTGTAATCCTCAGCAAAGCCCTTGATGCAGTCTTCGATATAATCCGTAACATACAGCTGCTCTTCCCTGTTCTTCTCCGACCATTCCACGCCCTCTACCGGATAATCAGCAATGGTTTTGGAAGGCTCCGCCTTTTGCGTACCTGCCAAAGACATTGTCTGATACTCATCTCCCTCCCCCTTGAGCAAGATTTCCGGAGTCGCCATCAGCCACATACCCGATTGGGAAGTATAAACCAAGGCAACGAAAAGACGAGGATACATGCGGCAGGTTTTCAGGAAAAGCGCCTTTAAAGACACAACATCCTGAGCATCAACACTATCAATCTTTTTAATTCTGATTTTATCACTCACCAGAGAAACCTTTCTTGCCAAAACAATCTTGCTGAATGTCTCTTCGGATAACTGCTGATGAAAGCATTCAAACTCTCTGGCGTAGGCCTCAAAATTACGTCCCGACGTAGCATTTACTGCGTCCCGATGCAGTTCTGGCTGCGTCCCGACGTATGAAGAGCTGCGTCGGGATGCATTTTCAGCCCCATCGGGAGAGGATTCCGGAGCCTTCTCTTCAGGACCATTTTCGCTCCCCACAGCAATCAGTTTGCTTTCATCAGGATGAATCAAAAGCACAGGACAATCGCTGGATGGCGAGAAGGGAGCTATCACAAACCCCTCCTTACCATTCAGTTCTGCCACAGAGGAGAGAACTTCCGGCTCACCCTCATGCTGCACCACATAATGAGCGTGATGCAGATAAGGCAAACGATAGTATACAAATGCTGTCATACTTTATTCTTCTGTCTTATTAGATTCCTCCATCTTAGTATCCTTCTTCTTAGGAGTAAACACATAGTTGGTTACCTGTACGGTACAGATCAACTCATCAGCAGTGTTTTTGATTGCAACTTCCCAAGTATGCAGGGTTCTGCCTTTGTGAACCAGCTTGGCATATGCAGTAACCGTATCTCCCTCGCTCACTGCTAGTACATGAGTGCCACTCACATTGATGCCCACAGCTATCTGACCAGGGCAGAGAGCCAAGGAGCCGATACCTGCCACATTTTCAGCCAATGCCAGGGAAGCACCTCCACTCAGGAATCCGAACGGCTGGCGATTACGCTCATCCACTTTCATCGAAGCCTGAAGCGTATCAGGCTCAGGAGTTGAGATAAAATGCATGCCGAGGGTTTTAGAAAGTCCATCGGTCTTACTTATTCTTTTTACTACTTCGTCTATGTTCATCCTTATCAAAATTTAAAGTTGGTTGTTTAGGGGGATTGGAGCAAACAGATGTACCGCCCACTCCTCACCTCATTTTCTTGCAAAATTAATGCAAATTAAAGACAAAACAAAATAAATAAGCCTTTTTTATACTTTTAAGCACTTTTACTTGGTATGAACCGCATTTTTTTACTATCTTTGCAGCATATTGAAACAACAACAAACAATTTTATGAAAAAATTACTCCTAGGACTATTATGTACTATTACTCTTGGTGCATACGCAAATCCGGCAGACGATCTTCTGAATCGCATAGACAAGGGAGCTGCTGCCAAGTTCAAGACAATACTTGTCAAGTCTGACAAAGATTTCTTCGAGATAGACCAAGCTAGAAGCAGAAAGAATGCAACAGCATCCCAATCTGCAGGTAGAAACAATCCCATCATCATCCGGGGCAACTCCTGGGTGAATATCGCCGTGGGCATCAACTGGTATCTGAAGCATTATGCCGGCATCCATATCACATGGAACAGCATGAACACCAAACTGCCAGCAGTACTGCCAGCCGTCAAGCAGAAGGAGCGTCACGAGACCGACCTCAAGTTGCGCTACGACTTCAACTACTGTACCTTCTCCTACACGATGGCTTTCTGGGACTGGAACCGATGGAAGAAAGAAATCGACTGGATGGCGCTTCACGGCATCAACATGCCACTTGCAGCCGTGGGCACAGAATGCGTATGGCGCAACATGCTCCTGAAACTGGGATATTCAGAAGAAGAAGTGGGCAAGTTCATCGCCGGTCCTGCTTTCCTTGCCTGGTGGGAGATGAACAACCTGGAAGGTTGGGGAGGTCCGCTGCCATTGAGCTGGTATAAGCAGCAGGAAACCCTCCAGAAGAAGATTCTTGCCAGAATGAAGGAGATGGGCATGAAACCTGTCTTGCCTGGCTATTGCGGTATGGTACCTCACGATGCCAAAGAGAGATTGGGATTGAACGTGACAGATGCCGGCAAATGGAACGGTTACCAACGCCCTGCCAACCTCTCTCCTACCGATAGCAGATTTACAGAAATCGCCGACCTATATTATAAGGAGTTGACCAAGCTCTACGGAAAATCAGATTTCTATTCGATGGATCCTTTCCACGAGAGCGGTGATGATGCAGCAGTGGATTATGCCAAAGCAGGAAAGGCACTGATGAGTGCAATGAAGCGTGCCAACCCAAAAGCTGTCTGGGTGGTTCAGGGATGGAACGAAAACCCTCGTCCTCAGATGATTGAAGACTTAAAAGTAGGCGATATTCTGGTGCTCGACCTCTTCTCAGAATGCCGTCCGATGTTTGGCGGTCCAAGTATTCTGAAACGGGATGGCGGCTACGGCAAGCACCAGTGGCTCTTCTGCATGCTTGAGAACTTCGGAGGAAATGTGGGTCTGCATGGAAGAATGGACCAACTGCTGAACAACTTCTATCTGGCAACAGGAATGGCAGGAAACAGCAATCAGATTAGAGAGAGCCAAAATCCTGAAGCCCCAAAAGCAATTCATAAAGATCAAAGTTCAAAGCTCAAAGTTCAAAGTCTTAAGGGTTGGGGCTTCACGATGGAAGGTTCAGAAAACAACCCTGTGATGTTTGAGTTGATGAGCGAACTGCCTTGGCGTGCCGAGAAGACTACCAAGGAAGAATGGCTCAAGGAATACTGCTACGCCCGCTATGGCGTACACGATGCAACCATCGAGAAGGCATGGGCACTTCTGGCTCAGAGCATCTACAACTGTCCGATGGGCAACAACCAGCAGGGTCCTCACGAGAGCATCTTCTGCGGACGTCCTTCATTAAACAACTTCCAGGTTTCCAGCTGGTCGAAGATGCGCAACTATTACGACCCGGAAGATACCCGACAGGCAGCCATCCTCTTTGCCAGCGTAGCAGACAAATACCGTGGCAACAACAATTATGAGTATGATCTGGTAGATATCTGCCGCCAGGCACTTGCCGACCAGGGGCGCAAACAGTACTGGAAAGCCATCGCAGACTATCAATCCTTCTCCCGTAAGGAGTTTGACAAGGATGCCGACCGTTTCCTGAAGATGATTCTTTTACAGGACCAGCTGCTCGGTACCCGTCCAGAATTCCGTCTGGGACATTGGATAGACGAAGCACGCAACCTGGGCAAGACCGCTGAAGAGAAAGATCTCTACGAATGGAATGCCCGAGTACAGATTACCACCTGGGGCAACCGTGTCTGCGCAGACGACGGCGGACTACGGGATTATGGACACAAGGAATGGCAAGGCTTACTGAAGGATTTCTACTACAAGCGCTGGAGTACCTATATGAAAGCACTCGCCGACCAGATGGCAGCTTGCACCAACATCGATTACGATGCCTTGGGCAGTGGCAAGAATGCAGGAAAGACATCCGCAGAACTCTTCCAGCTGGCATTGCCTAGCGCACCGAAAATCGACTGGTATGCGCTGGAGGAACCATGGACCCTGCAGAAGAATCCATACTCTTCAAAACCAGAAGGGAACCCTGTGGATGTAGCGAAAGAAGTCATTCATTTCATCAAGTAATTCGTGAAAGCCATCAAGTAATTCGTGAAAATCATCAAGTAATATATGAACAGATTAAAATCACTCGACGTGATGCGAGGACTCACCGTAGCCCTCATGATATTGGTTAACAATGGCGGGGAGCACAACTACAGTTTCCTGGAGCATAGCAAGTGGAATGGTCTCACACCGTGCGACCTTGTCTTCCCGTTCTTCCTCTTCATGGTGGGAATGTCAACCTTCATATCCCTGAAGAAGACAGAGTTCAAGCCCTCAGCCCGCGTCTATAGAAAGATAGCCAAGCGAACCATCCTACTCTTCCTCATCGGTCTAGGTATCAACTGGTTTGACATGATATGCAGTGGAGATGGACTTGACTTTGCCCATCTGCGAATATGGGCAGTATTGCAGCGCATCGCCATCTGCTACGGAGTCGTTGCCTTGCTTGCCATCACCCTGAACCATCGCTATTTCATCCATACCATCATCGGATTACTCGTAGCTTATATGGGTATCCTGGTGTTTGGCAATGGCTATGCATGCGATGCATCCACTAATATCCTGGCACAGGTAGACCGCAGCATCTTCGGCATCGACCATCTCTATCAAAGGAGTCCGGTAGACCCGGAAGGATTACTGAGCACGATTCCATCCATCGCCCATACGATGATAGGATTCCTCTGTTGCAAGTATATCTCCGTAGCAGGTCAGACCGTAGATTCGAAGATCAAGGTATTGAAGGTGGCAGGTCTCGTGATGGTAGCTCTAGGCTTCGGACTCTCCCTGATTGGTTTCGGAATCAACAAGCGCATCTGGAGTCCAAGCTATGTATTTGTAACCTGCGGATTCGCCTCCTGGATACTGGGTATCCTGTTGCAGTTTATCGACAACAAGCCGAGCAGCAAGGACAACTTCCTGACCAAGGGTCTACTTGCCTTTGGCATGAATCCACTCTTTCTCTATGTGATGAGCGAGGCACTTGCCATCCTCTTTGGAAGCTTTGACATCAAGGCAGAGATTTTCATTGGCATCCAGAGCGTCATCAGCGATGAGTATGTAGCATCGCTCACCTATGCCCTCTTCTTTGTAGCCATCCACGCTGCAATGGGTATATGGATGTATCACCGAAAAATCTTCATCAAACTATAGGCTTGCGCAACATTTGCATAGATAAATAACCTTATTATATTAAAAAGCATAAAAATAGGGCAAGAGTTCGGAAAATTATTTGTATTTTTGCACCAACAAAAAGAAAACAAATAGATATATCTAAATAAAGTATGAACATTTTAGAGTTAAGCGAACAGGAAATCGTTCGCAGACAAAGTCTTCAGACATTGCGCGAGATGGGCATCGACCCATACCCAGCAGCAGAGTTTCCAACCAATGCATTCAGCACTGACATCAAAGCTGAGTTCAAGGACGAGGACGAGCCACGCCAGGTAGTTATCGCCGGCCGTATGATGGGTCGCCGCGTAATGGGTAAAGCAAGCTTCGCTGAGTTGCAGGACTCAAAGGGAAGAATCCAGGTTTACATCGCCCGCGACGAGATTTGTCCAGACGAGAACAAGGACCTTTACAATACTGTATTCAAGAAGCTTCTCGACATCGGTGACTTCATCGGTGTAAAGGGTTTCGTATTCCGCACACAGACTGGCGAGATTTCAGTTCACGCCAAGGAGTTGTGCCTGCTCTCCAAGAGCTTGAAGCCACTCCCAATCGTGAAGTACAAGGATGGTGTGGCTTACGACAAGTTCGACGACCCTGAGTTGCGTTACCGTCAGCGCTATGTTGACCTCATCGTTAATGATGGCGTAAAGGAAACCTTCCTGCAGCGTGCCACTGTGCTCCGCACTCTCCGCAACGTACTTGACAACGCTGGTTATACAGAGGTAGAGACTCCTACCCTGCAGAGCATTGCCGGTGGTGCTTCAGCTCGTCCATTCATCACCCACTTCAACGCACTCGATCAGGATATGTACATGCGTATCGCTACCGAGCTTTATCTGAAGCGCCTCATCGTAGGTGGTTTCGAGGGTGTTTATGAGATTGGCAAGAACTTCCGCAACGAGGGTATGGACCGCAACCACAACCCAGAGTTCACCTGTATGGAGCTTTATGTTCAGTACAAGGACTACAACTGGATGATGGCATTCACAGAGAAGTTGCTCGAAACCATCTGTATCGCTGTCAACGGCAAGCCAGAGCGTGAGATTGATGGCAACATCATCAGCTTCAAGGCTCCATATCGCCGTCTTCCTATCCTCGATGCCATCAAGGAGAAGACCGGTTTCGACTGCAACGGCAAGACAGAGGAAGAGATCCGCGCATTCTGCAAGGAGAAGGGCATGGATGTAGATGAGACCATGGGTAAGGGTAAGTTGATCGACGAGCTCTTCGGTGAGTTCTGCGAGGGTACATTCCTCCAGCCAACCTTCATCACCGACTATCCTGTAGAAATGTCTCCACTGACCAAGATGCACCGTTCTAAGCCAGGCTTGACCGAGCGTTTCGAGTTGATGGTAAACGGTAAGGAGCTTGCCAATGCATACTCTGAGCTCAACGACCCAATCGACCAGGAAGAGCGTTTCATCGACCAGATGAAGCTTGCCGACAAGGGTGATGATGAGGCTATGATCATCGATCAGGACTTCCTCCGTGCCCTCCAGTACGGTATGCCTCCAACATCAGGTATCGGTATCGGTATCGACCGCTTGGTAATGCTGATGACCGGCAAGACCTTCATCCAGGAGGTATTGTTCTTCCCACAGATGAAGCCAGAGAAGAAGATGCCACAGAGCACCATCAAGGAATGGGCAGAGATTGGCGTGCCAGAGGATTGGGCATACGTGCTCCGCAAGGCAGGTTTCAACCTCATCTCTGATATCCGTGAAGAGAAAGCACAAGGCTTGCAGCAGAAGATTGGAGAAATCAACAAGAAGTACAAGCTCGGCTACGAGAAGCCTTCTGTTGACGACATCCAGGGCTGGATTAATGCAGCAAATGCTTAATTGATAATGCACAATTAATTATAAATTCATTCGAAGTGTTCAACTGCGGTAAAATAGCGATAATTGGCGGCGGTAGCTGGGCTACGGCAATAGCCAAGATTGTGGTGGGTCATACTCATCACATAGGCTGGTATATGCGTCGCGATGACCGCATCGAGGACTTCAAGCGCATGGGGCACAACCCTGCCTATCTGATGTCGGCACGATTCAATGTAGATGAGATTTTCTTCTCTTCCGACATCAACAAGATAGTGCAGAACTACGATACACTCGTGTTCGTCACCCCGTCGCCTTATCTGAAGAATCATCTCAAGAAGCTCAAGACGCGACTCAGCGACAAGTTCATCATCACAGCCATCAAAGGTATTGTGCCAGATGAAAACCTCGTTTGCTCAGAGTATTTCCATCAGGTTTACGATGTGCCTTACGAGAACCTTGCCTGCATCGGAGGTCCTTCTCATGCCGAGGAAGTGGCACTGGAGCGACTGAGCTATCTCACCGTGGGCTGTAGCGATACCGAAAAGGCGCGTGCCTTCGCTAACGATTGTCTGGCGAGTGAATTCATCAAGACCAAGACTTCGAGCGATGTCATCGGTATCGAATACTCTTCGGTTCTGAAGAACGTATACGCCATCGCAGCAGGTATCTGTGGCGGTCTGAAGTATGGTGACAACTTCCAGGCGGTACTCATGTCAAATGCCGTTCAGGAGATGCACCGCTTCCTGACAGCCGTCCACCCTATCGACCGAAGCATGTACGACTCAGTTTATCTGGGCGACTTGCTCGTAACAGGTTACAGCAACTTTTCCCGCAACCGCACCTTCGGAACCATGATAGGCAAGGGCTACAGCGTGAAGAGTGCACAGATAGAGATGGAGATGATTGCCGAAGGATATTTCGGCACCAAGTGTATGAAGGAAATCAATCGCCACATGCACGTCAACATGCCGATTCTCGATGCTGTATATAATATATTGTACGAGCGCATCAGTCCGCAAATCGAAATCAAACTCTTGACCGACTCGTTCAGATAGGCACATCCTATCCTTCGGTTTCGGCAGAAGAGTTTGTCTTCAAGTAGTAACATTAACACATTCATTTAGATATTAAAAGAAAAAATGAAAAGTATCAGCTTAAACATTACAAAGGCTGCATCATTCCTTGCAGAAGGTGCAGTAAAGGCTTACGAGCCTAAGGTAAAGGCCGCTCAGGAAGCTCTTGAGAACGGCACTTGTGAAGGTAACGATTTCTTGGGATGGTTGCATTTGCCATCTTCTATCACTCCTGAGTTCCTCAATGAGATCCAGGCTGTTGCCAACACATTGCGTGAGAAGTGTGAGGTTGTTGTTGTTGCAGGTATCGGTGGTAGCTACCTCGGTGCTCGCGCCGTTATCGAAGGCCTCGGTAACTCTTTTGCTTGGCTCGTAAACGACAAGAAGAACCCTACTATCCTCTTCGCAGGTAACAATATCGGTGAGGACTACCTCTTCGAGTTGACTTCTTACTTGAAGGACAAGAAGTTTGGTGTCATCAACATCTCTAAGTCTGGTACCACAACTGAGACAGCTCTTGCTTTCCGTCTTTTGAAGAAGCAGTGCGAGGATCAGCGTGGCAAGGACGAGGCTAAGGATGTTATCGTAGCCGTTACCGACGCTAAGAAGGGTGCTGCCCGCACTTGCGCTGACAAGGAGGGTTACAAGAGCTTCATCATCCCAGACAACGTGGGTGGTCGCTTCTCTGTCTTGACTCCAGTAGGTCTGTTGCCTATCGCAGTAGCTGGTTTCGATGTAAAGCAGCTCGTTGCCGGTGCAGCTGAAATGGAGAAGGCTTGCGGCAAGGACGTAGCTTTCGAGGAGAACCCTGCTGCCATCTATGCAGCTACACGTCAGGCTCTCTACACTCAGGCTGGCAAGAAGATTGAGATTGTATGCAACTTCCAGCCTAAACTTCACTACTTCGCTGAGTGGTGGAAGCAGCTCTATGGTGAGAGCGAGGGTAAGGACCAGAAGGGTATCTTCCCAGCAGCTTGCGACTTCACTACCGACCTTCACTCTATGGGCCAGTGGATTCAGCAGGGCGAGCGCTCTATCTTCGAGACTGTTATCAGCGTTGAGACTCCTAACGAGAAGTTGCTCTTCCCTCACGATGATGAGAACCTCGACGGTTTGAACTTCCTCGAGGGCAAGCGTGTTGATGAGGTTAACAAGATGGCTGAGCTCGGTACACGTCTGGCTCACGTTGACGGTGGTGTTCCTAACATCCTGGTTAACGTACCAGAGTTGAACGCTTACTACCTCGGTCAGTTGATCTACTTCTTCGAGAAGGCTTGCGGTATCAGCGGTCTCTTGGAAGAGGTGAACCCATTCAACCAGCCTGGTGTTGAGGCATACAAGAAGAATATGTTCGCATTGCTCAACAAGCCAGGTTATGAGGCAGAGAGCAAAGCTATCCAGGAGCGCTTGAAGAATGAATAATTGATGAAGGAAATTATTTTTAAATATATGAAAGAACACGGCTTTGGGGAATTCAACCCTAAAGCCGTGCTTTTTGATATGGACGGCGTGCTGTACAACAGTATGCCAAATCATGCTGTGGCATGGCAGGAATCGATGAAACAGTTTGATATCCACATGACAGCAGCCGATGCTTATGCCACCGAAGGAGCCCGAGGCATTGACACCATCCAGATGATGGTGAAGAAGCAGAAGGGCATCGACATCACGCTGGACGAAGCACAGAAGATGTATGATGTGAAGACCGAAATATTCCACTCGATGCCTACTGCCGAAATATTTCCTGGCGTAAAGGAAATCATGCAGAAAATTAAAGATGCCGGCATGCAGGTAGGAGTGGTAACAGGAAGCGGACAGCGCCCGCTCATCATGCGACTGCTCAACGACTTCGGCGATTTTCTGGATGAAGCACATATCGTAACCGCCTATGATGTAAAGCGCGGCAAACCAAATCCTGACCCATATCTCATGGGATTGCAGAAGGCAGGAAACCTGAAACCCTGGGAAGGCATCGTGGTAGAGAATGCTCCTTTGGGCGTCCGTGCCGGCGTGGCAGCCAACATTTTTACGGTAGCAATTAACAGCGGTCCGCTACCAGATGAAGAATTATCCAATAAGGGTTGCAATCTACTCTATCACCAGATGACTGAATTCTGTGATGACTTTGAAAACCTGATTGCTAAGGCTTAATCCGGTTCACCCACAGATATTCTGACTTATTCAATAAAAAGACATCATTAAAAACATATAATGACATGAATAGAAAAGTAGCTTTAATTACAGGTATTACAGGCCAGGATGGTTCATACTTGGCTGAATTATTGTTGGAAAAAGGGTATGATGTTCACGGAACTATCCGCCGGTCATCTACCGACTACCGCGAAAGAATTGCCCATTTGGAGGGTACACCTAATTTCCATCTTCACTATGCTGACCTCGGTGACTCTATGAGTATCATCCAGGTAATGAACAAGGTGAAACCTACTGAGGTATATAATCTGGCAGCACAGAGCCACGTACAGGTGAGCTTCGACTCCCCTGAGTTTACAGCAGATGTAGATGCTACCGGTGTGCTCCGTATCCTGGAGGCTATCCGCCAATGCGGTCTGGAGAAGACCTGCCGCATGTATCAGGCTTCAACATCTGAGCTCTACGGTAAGGTAGAAGAGGTTCCTCAGAACGAGAACACTCCATTCCACCCTTATTCTCCATACGCTGTTGCCAAGCAGTATGGTTTCTGGATTGTCAAGGAGTATCGTGAGGCTTATGATATGTTCTGCTGCTCTGGTATCCTCTTCAATCATGAAAGTGAGCGCCGTGGTGAGACTTTCGTAACCCGCAAGATTACTTTGGCTGCAGCCCGCATCAAGCAGGGCAAGCAAGACAAGCTCTATCTCGGTAACCTGGATTCGCTCCGCGACTGGGGTTATGCCAAGGATTATGTAGAGTGTATGTGGCTGATTCTCCAGGCTGAGAAACCAGAGGACTTCGTGATTGCAACAGGTAAGCAGCACTCTGTCCGTGAGTTCGCCCAGCTGGCGTTCCACTATGTAGGAATCGAACTGAAATGGGAAGGCAAGGATGAGAACGAGAAGGGTATCTGCGTTGAGGGTCCTGAGGAACTCATCGGCAAGAC
>ERZ1026898.990-NODE-990-length-14973-cov-7.435179_pt1 | contig 14973 bp, 7 predicted proteins | sample MGYA00380178_ERZ1026898 | MGnify/ENA primary metagenome ERZ1026898 (study PRJEB33269, sample SAMEA4719814) | human gut metagenome | biome: human-associated habitat; feature: organic feature; material: feces | place: Cameroon | collected 2013-10 ... | reverse complement strand
CTTCGCCGCCTTTTTTAGAAGATGGTATTCTCGTATCGCAGCCTTCCCCTCTAGGGGAAGGTGCCCTGCAGGGGCGGATAGGGTGACTATGGCATGAAAGACAGCTGGGATAAGGTTTTCGGTCACTCCTAGGATTGGTTCTTTTAACTTTGCTTCCATTTGGTTCTGGGTTCGAGGTTCAGGGTTGAGGTGGCGGCTTCGCCGCCTTTTTATTGGGCGATGTCCGAAAGTGGTATTCAAATCACGGGTTACCAGTCATAACAACGATACGAGTAGCCCCTTAGAGAAGGGGCGCGCCAAAGGCGCAGGATGGATCCACGCAGCGGTGTGAAAGACTATGTAAGATTACCCGTCTTCCAACTGTCATCCCGACCGAAGTGGAGGGATCTTTTTTGCAGAGCGGTAAATCGTGAGCGAGGGAAAGGCGAAAAAGGAAGCACCAAGGTGTCGTTTGAGTGAGGGTGCATGTGTGCATATGGCGGCAGTGCAATAAAGATCCCTCGGCTGCGCTCGGGATGACGAAGCAGGGGAGCGGATAGGTTCACAAGGGTGGTGTGCTACCTTTTTTAGAAGAGGGGATTCTCGTATCGCAGCCTTCCCCTCTAGGGGAAGGTGCCCCGCAGGGGCAGATAGGGCAGACATGGTATGAAAGACAGATGGTAGTACAGGGAAAAGAGAGGCGCATTTGTGCTGCTAATGAAAGCACCCGAGCGCCGCTGACGCGGTCCCCCTTCCCCATGCGGGGAAGGCTTATATGGAGGCGGCTTTGCTGTCTATTTTTTCTCCGTTCAGGATGAGGATACGGGAGAGCAGCTCGTGGCGCGTAGGGGAATCTTTCGGCAAGCACACAAAAAGCGCGCCTCTTGGAAGAGGTGCGCTTTTTGTGTGCTGCGGGATTGCTGATGATCTGATCATGATTTCATCGGCGTTTCCAGTAGATTATTTCCCTGTATTGCTGTCTGCACTCCCCGTCGATGTGCCGAAGGAGGAGTAGGTAACGCCATTAAAGGTGCAGGTGACTTCGCCTTTGCTTCCTACGGTATAAGCACCGGCACCCGTTGGCGGTTCGGGGACTTTTTTCAGATAGCCGTTATCGCCTGCGAGAGTGGAGAGGTCGGCGGGGTAGGTGCCGCCTTTTTTGACGTGGTAGACTTCCATGGCGGTGCCGATGGTGGAAAGGTCAGACTGGATCTTGGCGACTTTTGCTTCGTCGGTCATGCCGACGAGGTTCGGAATGGCGACGGCGGCGAGGATGCCGATGATCGCGACTACGATGATGAGCTCCAGGAGCATGAAGCCTTTTCTTTTCTTGAGCGTTCTCTTTTCTTTTTCCATGGGACCTCCTTGTTGTGAAGTGACGGGGGGAATCGTTTCATTCATTATGCGCTTTCCGTTTTTGATTTACCAATATGAAATGCGAATGTTTACTCGGGGTATCGGTGAGCAAATTAGATGAGAGGGGCTTTTTCCGAAAACAATCCTCCGTGAAGATCAGTACCTCTTCTTGGCGAATCGTCATCGCTCACTGGCCGCTGGTCCCCTTGCATTTTTCAGAGCACAATGCTAGAATAAGCCGGAACGAAGATCCTAAAAAAGTCAATAGAAAAATTGACGCATAAAAACTTTTATATGTCGTATGATAATTTCTATAAAAGAAAATAAACGATACGCATTATAGAAGAAATCTTTATGTTGGTTTTCGCGGAAAATGTTGCGAATATTGATTTTGTATGATATAATTTTTATTCGCAACGGTTCTTTTAGTAGAGTATATATAATAAGGTTGTGTAATGCTTCCGGAGGCAGGCAGGGACTCGATGATTGGTTCGATTTCCTGCTTCTTTTTTCCGGGAGGAAGAAAGCCATGTTTTTTTTATGAAAGGGTGAGGCAAGGAATGCCGAACAGCAAGATGTTCAGACCTGTCGTGGTAGGGAAGAAAAAGAGATACACCTATGCCAGATCGCAGGAAGTACTGAAGATGCCCCATTTGCTCGATCTGCAGACGAAGTCGTATGAATGGTTCTGCAAGGAAGGGCTGAAGGATGTTTTCGCAGATATTTCTCCTATCGAGGACAGCGCTAAGAAATGGGCGCTGCACTTTGGCGATTTCTATTTCGGCAAGGGTAAGTACAATATCGAACAGTGCAAGGCGAAGGATGTGAACTACTCCGCTCCGCTGTACGTGAAGACGCGTCTGGAAAACAAGGAAACCGGCGAGCTGAAAGAGCACGATCTGTTCATGGGGGATTTCCCGGTCATGACGGACACGGGCACATTCATCATCAATGGTGCCGAGCGTGTCATCGTATCCCAGCTGGTTCGTTCCCCTGGCGTATACTACAAGCGCGAAAGAGATGCTTTCGACAAGGAGATCTATACCGCGCAGCTGATCCCGAATCGCGGTGCGTGGATCGAGCTGGAATCGGATCCGGCCGGCTCCGTCTCCGTCCGTATCGACCGTAACCGTAAGATGCCGGTCACTGTCCTCATCCGTGCGCTGGGCTATTCTTCCAATGAAGAGATCCTGGAGCTTTTCGATCATGATATCCATATCGAAAAGACGCTGGAGAAAGACAGCACCACGGACAAAAAGTCTGCTCTGATTGAGATCTATCACAAGCTCCGCCCGGGCGAACCTGCTACCGAAGATAGTGGTACGACGCTGCTCCATAATTTTTTCTTTGATCCGCGCCGTTATGATCTCGCGAAGGTCGGCCGTTACAAACTGAATAAGAAGCTGGCTTGGAAGAACCGTCTCCTCGGACACAAGACCGAAGGCCCGATCGTCAATATGGAAACGGGTGAAGTGGTCATCGAAGGCAACAGCACTATCGATGAAGAAGCGATCGCAAGAATCGAAGAAAGCGGCGTATTCTCTTCCTTCGATCAGGTCGAAGTGATGACCCAGAAGGATGATGGCACTCCGGTCAAGGTGATCTGCTCTTCCGGCAACCGCGAAGACAATTACCGCACGCTGGAGATCTGCGATATCATCGCCTGCATTGACTATCTCCTGAACATGATGCAGGGCTATGGCAAGAGTGATGACATCGACCATCTGGGCAATCGTCGCGTCCGCTGCGTCGGTGAGCTCCTGCAGAACCAGTTCCGTATCGGTCTCACCCGTATGGAAAGAGTGGTTCGCGAGAGAATGACCACCCAGGACCAGGATAAGATGAGCGTACAGGCGCTCGTCAATATCCGTCCGGTCGTAGCTGCTATCAAGGAATTCTTCGGCAGCTCCCAGCTGTCTCAGTTCATGGACCAGACGAACCCGCTTGCCGAGCTCACGCATAAGCGTCGTCTTTCCGCTCTGGGACCTGGCGGTCTTTCCCGTGAACGTGCAGGGTTCGAAGTCCGCGACGTACATTACTCCCACTATGGACGTATGTGCCCAGTAGAAACCCCTGAAGGCCCGAACATCGGCTTGATCTCCTCTCTGTCCAACTACGGCGTCATCAACAAGTACGGTCTCATCGAGACACCGTACCGTCTGATCGATGAAAAGACACACACTGTCACTGATAAGTGTGAATATGTCACCGCTGATATCGAAGAAGATAAGATCATCGCACAGGCGAGCGAACCGCTCGATGCAGAAGGTCATTTCGTTCATAAGAATGTAGCGAGCCGCCGCGGCCCGGACGTACTCGAAGCGGAACCGGAAGAAGTCGTGCTGATGGACGTATCTCCGAAGCAGGTCGTCTCCATCGGTACCTCCCTCATTCCATTCCTCGAACACGATGATACGAACCGAGCTCTGATGGGTGCGAACATGCAGCGTCAGGCTGTACCGCTTCTGCGTCCGGAAGCACCGCTCGTCGGCACCGGCATGGAATGGGTCGCTGGTCAGGACTCCGGTGTCTGCATCCTCGCTAAGCGTGCCGGCACTGTCGAAAGAGTCACGGGCCGCCAGATCATCGTTCGCGCAGAGAACGGCGAGCTTGACACCTACGACATCATCAAATTCATGCGTTCCAACCAGTCCACCTGCATCAACCAGCATCCGATCGTATCCAAGGGTGACCGCGTAGAAGCGGGAGACACGCTGGCAGACGGCATGGCGACCGATGGCGGCGAGCTGGCTCTCGGCCACAATGTACTCGTAGCTTTCGTATCCTGGGAAGGGTACAACCACGAAGACGCCGTTCTGATCTCCGAACGTCTCTGCAAGGATGACCTGTACACCTCCATTCATATTGAAGAATATGAATGCGATGCCCGCGATACCAAGCTGGGCGAGGAAGAAATTACTCGTCAGCTGTCTTCTGTTTCGGAAGACGCTGTCAAATACCTCGATGAAAACGGCATCATCATGGTCGGCGCTGACGTCCGCCCAGGCGATATCCTGGTCGGCAAGGTCACCCCGAAGGGCGAGACGGAGCTGACGCCGGAAGAGCGCCTGCTGCGTGCGATCTTCGGTGACAAAGAAAGAGAAGTCCGTGATACCTCCCTGCGTGTGCCGCACGGCGAATTCGGCAAGGTCGTCGATGTCAAGGTCTTCACCCGCGAAAACGGTGATGAGCTGGCACCGGGCGTGAACAAGCTCGTCCGTGTCTACATCGCGCAGAAACGTAAGATCCGTGAAGGCGATAAAATGGCAGGCCGTCACGGCAACAAGTGCGTATGCTCCCGCATCATGCCTGTCGAAGATATGCCGTTCACCCCGGATGGCCGTCCGGTCGATCTGGTACTGAACCCACTGGGCGTACCGTCCCGAATGAACATCGGCCAGATCCTGGAAATTCATCTTTCCTGGGCCTGCCACATGCTCGGCGAAGAGATCCATGCGGCGATGGCTGCCGGTGTCGGCTCTCCGAAGTACGAAGAAATGAAGCAGCGCCTCATTGACTGCGGCTATGATTTCGAAAAATACGGCATGCCGGAACCGACCGAGTCCGGTATCCATATCGCGACCCCGGTCTTCGACGGCTGCCGAGATGAAGACCTCGCAGCTACACTGAAGGCAGCAGGCCTCCCGGCTGGTGCGAAGACGGACCTCTATGATGGCCGTACCGGTGAAAAACTGGACAATCAGGTCACGATCGGCTGGAAATACATGCTGAAGCTCCATCATCTCGTCGATGATAAGATCCATGCCCGCTCCACCGGCCCATACTCCCTCGTTACCCAGCAGCCGCTGGGCGGCAAGGCACAGTTCGGCGGTCAGCGTTTCGGCGAAATGGAAGTCTGGGCTCTCGAAGCCTATGGCGCGGCTTACACCCTGCAGGAAATCCTGACTGTGAAGTCCGATGATGTCATCGGCCGTGTCAAAGCCTATGAAAAGATCGTCAAGGGCGAAAACATCCCGAGTCCGGGCGTACCGGAATCCTTCAAGGTCCTCATGAAGGAACTCCAATCCATCGGTCTCGACGTCCGTATCCTGAATGAAAATGGCGATGAAGTCGTCCTGAAAGAGCTCGATGAAAGCGATCTGGAACAGGGCTACGGCGGCGGACAGCCATGGCATAAGGATGAACTGAAAGAAGCCATGGAAGGTGATGATGCCGTTTCCGATTCCAGAAACGACATGGAAAGCCACATGAATGGCGCTATCGAAAACGCCGGCGATGATGTCGCATCCTTCAATGATACACTCGAAGCAGAAGCCAATGCACAGGCTCCCGTAGAAGCCGGCTTTGGTGAAACTGATCTTGATACAGAACTTGGCTTTACGAATGACAGCCAGGATGACTGATTCCGGAAAGGAGCGCTAATCAATTGTTAGATGTAAATGAATTTGATTCCATGAAGATCGGTATCGCTTCTCCGGAAAAGATCCTTGAATGGTCTCACGGGGAAGTGACGAAGCCGGAAACCATCAATTACAGAACCCTGAAGGCAGAAACCGATGGCCTCTTCTGTGAAAAGATTTTCGGACCGACCAAAGACTGGGAATGCAAATGCGGCAAGTACAAAAAGATGCGTTACAGAGGCACCATCTGCGATAAGTGCGGTGTCGAAGTCACCTCTTCCAAAGTCCGCCGTGAACGCATGGGCCATATTTCTCTGGCCTGCCCGGTTTCCCATATCTGGTACTTCAAGGGCACACCGTCCCGTATCGGCCTCATCCTTGAGATCTCTCCTCGCCAGCTCGAAAGAGTCCTCTACTTTGCAGCTTATATCGTCCTCGATCCGGGCGATACGAACCTGTCCAAGTGCCAGGTCCTGAATGAACAGGAATATCAGGATGCCGTTGCTACCTATGGCAAGAAAGCATTCAAAGCCCAGATGGGCGCAGAAGCCATCCAGTACCTGCTGAAGGAGCTCGATCTGCCGAAGCTGGAAAAAGCACTGCAGAAAGAGATCGAAGAGGGCAGCGGTCAGCGCAAGGTCAGATGCATCCGTCGTCTCGAAGAAGTCGAAGCCTTCCTGCACTCCGGCAACAAGCCGGAATGGATGATCCTCTCTGTCCTGCCGGTCATCCCTCCGGATCTGCGCCCGATGGTTCAGCTCGATGGCGGCCGTTTCGCCACCTCCGACCTGAATGACCTCTATCGCCGCGTCATCAATAGAAACAACCGTCTGAAGAGACTTCTGGAACTCGGTGCTCCGGAAATCATCATCAGAAACGAAAAACGTATGCTGCAGGAAGCTGTCGATGCCTTGATCGATAACGGCCGTCGCGGACGCGCCGTCTCTGGCCCGGGCAACCGCCCGCTGAAATCCCTCTCCGACATGCTGAAGGGCAAGCAGGGCCGTTTCCGTCAGAACCTGCTCGGCAAGCGTGTCGACTACTCCGGCCGTTCCGTTATCGTCGTCGGACCTGAGCTCAAAATGTACCAGTGCGGCCTGCCGAAGGAAATGGCGATCGAACTCTTCAAACCGTTCATCATGCATGAACTCATCAAGAGAGGCGTCGCAAGCAACCTTAAGGCAGCACGCAAGAAGGTCGACAAACTCGCTCCGGAAGTTTGGGAAGTCCTTGGCGATGTCATCAAAGAACACCCGGTCCTTCTGAACCGTGCACCGACACTGCACAGACTCGGTATCCAGGCTTTTGAACCGATCCTCTGGGAAGGCCGCGCGATCAAGCTGCATCCGCTCGTATGCCCAGGCTACAACGCCGACTTCGACGGCGACCAGATGGCCTGCCATCTGCCGCTGTCCGTCGAAGCACAGGCTGAAGCACGCACCCTGATGCTCTCCATCAACAACATCCTGTCCACAAAGGACGGCAAGCCAGTCGCTATTCCTTCGCAGGATATGATCCTCGGCTCTTACTACCTCACCATCGTACAGACTGCCAACGATACGAAGGTTGATTTCACCGACGAAGAAAAGAAAGAAAATCCGAAGGCGAAATTCGATGTCATGAAGCAGTGGAAGAAAGCCGAAGATGAGATGGACACCTCCAAACTTCGCGCTTACACCGGCTATGACGAAGTCATGCTGGCTTACAACCTGCATCAGATCAAGATCCATGACTTCATCAAGGTCTTCATCCCGAAGGAAGATCGTCCGGATGGATTCAATGAATCTGATGATGATCTTGTCATCACCACCCCAGGCCGCCTGATCTTCAACTATGCGATCCCGAGAGAACTGCGCTTCTTCTACAAGCGTCATGAAAAGCGCCTTGATGAAAACGGCAATACCTATACCGTCGAAAACAATGGCCTCGGCGTCACCATCGGAAAGAAGCAGATGGGCAAGCTCGTCAATGACTGCTTCAAGAAACTTGGTTTCAAGGCGACCGGCGACCTGCTCGACTCCGTGAAAGCCCTCGGCTTCCACTACGCTTTGATCTCTGGTATTTCCATCGGCATTTACGATGTCGCTGTACCACCGGAAAAGGATAAGATCCTGGAAGACGGCGATGAAAAAGTCGAACAGATCAAACGCTTCTTCCGCCGCGGCCTCATGACCGATGACGAAAGATACAGAAGAGTCGTCGAAGTATGGAGCAAGAAGACCGACGAAGTCGGTGCTGCGATGAAGAGCTCCATGGTGAAGTTCAACCCGCTGACCATGATGGCCCAGTCCGGCGCCCGTGGTAACGATAACCAGATCCGTCAGCTGGCCGGCATGCGCGGCCTCATCGCCGATACCTCCGGTAAGACGGTCGAACTCCCTGTAAAGGCAAACTTCCGTGAAGGTCTGACCGTCCTCGACTACTTCACCTCTTCCCACGGCGCTCGTAAGGGTCTTGCTGATACCGCACTCCGTACCGCAGACTCTGGTTACCTTACCCGTCGTCTGGTCGACGTTTCGCAGGACGTCATCGTTCGCGAAGAAGACTGCGACGTACAGGTCCTGAATTTCGACAGAGAACAGAGCCTCATCGCCTCCCAGCCGGAAGTCAAGAAGACCATCATGGGTCTCAAGCAGACGCTCCTCGGCGCAGTCCTGGATGAAGATGTCCTCGACCGCAGAAATGGAGATATCCTCCTCGTCAAGGGCAAGACCCTCGATGCGGACGATGTGACCCTGCTGAACCGTCACCTCGTAGAACATATTTCCGTCATCATCCCGACCGCTGACGGCATCGAAGCTGCAGAGCCGAAGACCTTTGACCTCGGCACCCAGGATGCTGTCGCTGAATACAACCGCGCGATGCGCCATCATCTGACTGTCCACTTCGCAGGCAAGAAACTCGAAGAAGATGCCTATGACCGCCAAGGCAATGTCCTCTTCCCGGCAGGCACCGTCATCGACAGCGATGTCGCAGAGCATATCCTTGTTTCCGATATCCCGGTGCTCAAAGTCCGTATGGATGAAGCGGAAGGCGTCGAAGTCTCCCTCATCGAAGAAAAAGGCCAGCCGATCGAGTCTCTGGCTGACCGTATCGCAGGCCGCTGCCCGCTGGAAGATGTCGTGAACCCGACCACCGGCGAAGTCATCGCGAAGAAGAACGAAGAAATTTCCGATGCCCAGGCAGAAGAAATCCAGAAATACTACGACAAGCTGAAGGTTCGCTCCATCCTCACCTGCCACTCCGCTCACGGCGTCTGCGCGAAGTGCTATGGCAGAAATCTGGCAACTGGCCGTCACGTAGAGATCGGCGAAGCAGTCGGCATCATCGCTGCACAGTCCATCGGCGAACCGGGTACCCAGCTGACCATGCGTACCTTCCATACCGGCGGCGTTGCTTCTGCAGAAGATATCACACAGGGTCTTCCACGAGTCGAAGAATTGTTCGAAGCCCGCAAGCCAAAGGGCAATGCGATCATTTCCCGTATCGACGGCACGGTTTCCATCACCAGTGCAGAGGATAACCCGAATGTCAAGATCATTACCATCACCAGCAATGATCCGGACATCGCCCCGGAAAGCGAAAAGATCCCGGTAGCGAAGAAGATCTCCGTCACAAACGGCGAATTCATCAAAGCCGGCCCCCGCCTCTTTGAAGGTAACATCAACCCGCATGATATCCTTGATGTCCTCGGCGTACAGGCGACCCAGAACTATATCGTCAAGGAAGTTCAGAAGGTTTACCGCAGTCAGGGCGTAGAGATCAACGATAAACACATCGAGATCATCGTTCATCAGATGCTGCGTAAGATCAAGATCACCGAACCGGGCGGCTCCGGCTGGCTCCCGGGCGAGACTGTCGATATCGTCGCATTCCGTGCGATGAACCAGCGTCTCGATGACGAAGGCAAAGAAAGAGCCGTTGGCGAAAACCTGCTCCTCGGTACCACCAAGGCAGCTCTTGCGACCGACTCCTTCCTCTCTGCCGCTTCCTTCCAGGAAACCACCCGTGTCCTCACCGAAGCAGCGATCAAAGGCAAGGAAGATCCGCTCCTCGGCCTCAAGGAAAATGTCATCATCGGCAAACTCATCCCGGCTGGTACAGGCATGTCCCGTTACCGTAAGCTGAATGTCATCCATAAGGGTGAATCCTTCGAAACCGGATCCGATGCGGAATAATTGATGCATCATAAAAAGCAGTCCTCTATTTGGGAGGACTGCTTTTTTGATGGGTTCGAGGTTCAATGGGTTCAATGGAGGCAGATTCTTCGACTCATGCCTCAATTATTATGACAACCACCATCTAATATACGAAATTCCCGCCGCTTATGATGACGAATGGCGACGTGGAGTATAGAATGGCGTCAGGCGCTTTTCTCGTATCGCTACGCTCTTCTTTTGGGAGAGTGACAGGAGTGATGGGCGGCGCGAAGTGTCGCAACGTTATTGGAGCGGATGATAAATAAGAAAGCGTTGCTCTCATATCGTCAGACTTCCCCACATGTGTAATGCTATTAAGTTAAGAAAATTGATAGCGAAGTAGCGTTTTACTTCCCCACTTCGAGGGGAAGCTTCGGAGACAATAGGGGGGCTAGTGGTTATTTAACAATGTTAGGGCTACGTGGCGCTTAATTCAACAGCACTACTTCCCGATGGGAAGGGGCTTTTGTTTGTGCCAGCATTCTCGGCTTCGAAGGGGTAGATAGGGTAATCTGGGAATGGCAGAATATCATGATACCCTTGGTGGATATTTGTTAATGATTCTCATAGTAGGGGGAGTACTTTATGCTTTATATATGTTAGTCTTCAAGCCAGAACAAGTACACGATGTGAATGAAACGTTAAGAACAGCGCCTAGAAGATGATTGCAGCGAAGTTGGACATGAAATTCAATATTTTTTGTCTATTTTGAGGAAAAGTTATGCTATAATCAAGAAAATAATTTTATATTGGAGGACGTGCCGATGAAGCCTAAAATGACAAAGCTGGTTATTGGTGTACTTTGCGCAAGTACATTTCTCTTTTCTGTGTCAAATCCTGTTGTATCTTATGCCGAACGTACAACGGCAAGTAATGATATACCAATGATTAAAGCGGAACATGAAGCGAATGCTCCTGATATAAAAGAAAGAACGCAGGCGATTTTGCATCCGGAAAAAAAGATGGAAATTAGCACCATTCCGGCGAATCATGCGTACATTCCCAAAAATACCATTCTGACCGTTGAATTAACTCAGGATATTTCTTCTAAACACATAAAAACGGGGATGCCAGTTCCGCTGACGTTAAAAGAGAATCTGATAGTCAATGATGTCGTTGTAGCTCCGGCAGGGACTGAAGTGTATGGTGTCGTTACTAAAGCAACAAAGAGCGGATTTTTTGGCAGATCAGGAAAATTAGAATTTCAGATTAACTACTTGAATGCAGTCAATGGAGTTAAGATTCCGCTTCAGTATACAACCAAAAAAGAGGCTGGAAGCGATGGTGGTGCTGTTGCTGTAGCTTTATTGGCATCTACTGTGGGCGGATTTCTGATGAAAGGAAAGAACGTAACGTATAAAGCAGGGACTTTGTTTGAAGCAAGAGTGACGGCAGATACGGATTTAATTACTACGCTCGACGGATTAGCGGATGCGATGAATCCAGCGAAACCGCATGGAACAGTGATCACGATAAAAAAACAATAGCAGACTTACTTGCGTTACGGAAAACTATTTCAATATGCGTGCAGTGAGAACGTAAAAAACGTGGCGAAGCCTCTCCCAAATAGGAAGGGGCTTTTTGATTGCGCCCTCTTGCGTATTTCTTTGAGATTCTCTACAATAGAATAAATATGATGGTGTATACGGGCATCAATTTTTCTTACTTCGCGGCGCTTCTATATTATTATGCGCCGCACCACGATTTCTCATTCAAGCAAAGCTTTCACCCCAAAAATCAAAGGGAGAGCCGCCCTACGGGCTAGCCCTGAACCTTTTTCCGCTCATTTTTTCAAGGAGACGCCATGATAAAAAAACTGTTTCCACTCGCGCTTTCCGCGGTGCTTGTCTTTGGCGGCTTCCTGCTGTCTTCCGCGGAGGATCTTGTGATCGATGGGCTCGGCCGCCTGCCATTTCCCAAGGACGTGACAGTCACGGATGGCGGCGGGTCAGAGCTTTCTCGGTTCATGATCGAAGGGACACACCGGAAAAATTATGGGAGATCGGCGCGTGCTGCGATGTGGTCGCTCTTGACGGTACCGCCAGGTATGCAGCTGTATCCGGAGAAAGCACCATATCCCTATGACTCGATGCACATGTACCAGATCCGCAAGACGGATGTGCGCGGGACATACAGCGCGGGCATCTATGTCATCTCGGGGACGGAGAAGGATTTCTTCCATGAGGGGCATCCGAAGGCAGCCCGCTTCTGGTCTACGGCTTTCCTTGAGGATGCCAAGCGTCCGACCTCGCTCTTTGGAATGCCGAAGATCCAGACATCGGAGTTCCAGGCATTGGTGGATCAGGTGCTCTCTGAGAAAAAAGGTCCATCTATACAGGTGAAGATCTTGAAATTCATCCCATGGCGTGCTTTCAAAAATGAAGACGGTACCTATCGCTGGGGACAGGAGGCGAAGGTCATCCTGACGAATGAAAAGGGCTTGTCGTTTCCCCTCTGGATCTCTGCCAATCTTTTGAAAGCGGGGGATAAGTACTATCTGATCGAGGTGAATGGCAGCCACGCGGCGGCCGAACAGCTGTCGGATCTCCTGCTGTATGGATTCTATCGGATGAAGAGATGAGATAGCAGCGAAGGGGTGCGATGATTTCAAAATGCGCGGTGCTTCCGCTTCATGATGTGCGCTCCATCTAGGCAGGACAGCGTAAGCCTTTTTCACTGCTGCATTTACTTTTGAAAGGGGATTTTCCATGAAATGGAAATGTTTGCTTCTCACGCTCGCACTGGCCTGCGGGATCTCTGCGGTGGGAGAAGCGTATGATATGAATGCCGTCGCGGCCGCTTCGCTTCCCAAAGGCTTCACCTACCGGGAGGCAGCGGGGACGGAGACACTCCATTTTATGGAGAAAGACATTCCTTATCAGATGGGACAGCTGCAGTATACATTGGAAAAACAGCAGAGCTTCTCATCCGGCTATATCATTCGCGCGCTGCTCCCTGTAGAGATGGCGGAAGCGCTAAAGCCGTATTTCAAGATGAATCGTGATGAACATGTCTGGCGCCGGCTGACGCAGATGAACCGCGCGCTCTTAAATCCGGCATCCCCTCTTCGGAAGGGGATCGAAGAGACGGTACTGAGTCTGGCTCGCAATGCCATCGGCCCCGCTGCGGATTCTTCGATCAAGGTAGAGCTTTCTCGGCTGGAGCCTTTCCGCCGTCTGGATGTCGATGAGGCCTATGTCTATACCGCAGGCGGGCTGATCACCTACAATGCGGAGGGGATGAAGCTCCCCATGTACTGCCGCTCCTATTTCTTCCCCGGAAGTGAGGGACTCGATGTCCTGATGCTTTTCACCCCCGACGAAGGCAAAGCGCCGCTCCTATATGCCATCGATGATCTGGTGAATGCGGCCGCGAAGGAAGAGCTCAATGGGGCAGCAGGATATAAAGACCTCGGCGTGGTGCTGGGGAAGAATCAATAAGAAAAGGGGCTGCCAGTGACTGGTGACTAGGAATTAACAGCTAGGAATTAGGAAGCTCGAGGGACTAGTGACTTGAATACTACTTTCGGGCATCGCCTCATACATCATTGCGGCGAAGCTGCCATCTGAACCATAAACCTTAAATTACCCATTTCCATACAACCAACCCATTTACAGGAGGACCTATGAACGTATTTGCTGCGCTCGGCGTGAATGAGACGCTGACGAAACTTTTGAAAACACAGGGGATCAAGACCCCGACGCCCATCCAGATGTCCGCGATCCCAAACGCTTTCAAGGGACGCGATCTGATCGGCCGTTCGCAGACCGGGACAGGGAAGACGCTGGCCTATCTGCTGCCGGTCATTCAGCGCGTAGAAACAGACAAAGCCATGACGCAGGTGCTTATCATGACACCGACCCGCGAACTTGCCAAGCAGGTCTTTGACGTGATGCGTCCCTTTGCCATCGAGTGCGGTGTGGATGGAGCAGATATCATCGGCGGACGCACGATCGAGAACCAGCTGCAGAAGCTGAAGCGTGATCCGCATGTCATCATCGGGACACCTGGGCGCCTTCTGGATCATATCCGCAGAAAGAGCCTCGACCTTTCGAATGTGAAGACGGTCATCCTGGATGAAGCCGACCAGATGCTGGCGAATGGGTTCCGCGAAGATATCGAAGCCCTGATCGATGAGACGCCGAAGAAGCGCCAGCTCCTGCTCTTCTCTGCGACGATGCCTGACGATGCGAAGCGCCTCGCCAGAAAGTATATGCACCACCCGGCCTTCCTTGATGTTGCAGAAAAAGCGACTGCATCGACGGTCGAGCAGCGCATCTATGAGACGACTCTCCCGCGCAAGTTCAAGCTCCTCGTCCGTCATCTGACGGAGATGAATCCGTACATGGCCGTCGTTTTCACGAATACCCGTGAGGAAGCGCATGAGCTCGCCGGCAAGCTGCAGGAGGAGACGGACTTCATCGTGGATGAGATCCATGGAGATATGAGCCAGAGCCAGAGAAATCAGGTCATTCGCGAATTTGAGAAAGCACGCATTCAGGTGCTCGTTGCCTCTGATATCGCGGCACGCGGGCTTGACGTCGAAGGCATTACGCATGTCTTCAATTACGGGATCCCAAGAAATCTTGAATACTATATCCATCGCATCGGCCGCACCGGCCGCGCCGGTACGAAGGGGATCGCCATCACCTATGCGACGCCGGAGGATGGATTCCTTCTCCGGAAGCTGGAAAAATCCATTGAAGAGACCATCACCCGCTATGATGAGAAGGGGAATGTCCGCCGCGTGAAGGCAGGCAAGCCGAAGAAGAAGGTCGTGACGCCCGGCATGTACAAGCCGACCAAGAAGAAAGAGCATAAAGCGCTCGGACATAAGGGCAGAAACATGAGACAGAAGCGCAAGAAGGAAGATGGAAAGAAGAAATAAAACAAGGCGATGTGAAATAACGATCATCTCATTTTCGTGTTCCATCTGCCGCGGGGGACTTGCAGCTCTCATAGGAGTGACCGGGAAACCTTATCCCAGCTGTCTTTCATGCCATAGTCACCCTATCCGCCCCTGCGGGGCACCTTCCCCTAGAGGGGAAGGCTGCGATACGAGAATACCATCTTCTAAA
>ERZ1026898.987-NODE-987-length-14995-cov-10.220884_pt1 | contig 14995 bp, 10 predicted proteins | sample MGYA00380178_ERZ1026898 | MGnify/ENA primary metagenome ERZ1026898 (study PRJEB33269, sample SAMEA4719814) | human gut metagenome | biome: human-associated habitat; feature: organic feature; material: feces | place: Cameroon | collected 2013-10 ... | reverse complement strand
CTTGCCGTGCCGTTCCAAGTTACGGTTGCTCCCGTCTCGGTAACATTGCTTGCTGCAAGGTCGGTCGGTGCATCGCAAGGGGCAGGAGTGTCGCCACCTGTCTCGATTATTGACAAGTTGTCTATTATCGCTCCCGGTTGTGTTCCTATACTACTATCATTCTTCCATACGAATACCAACTTTCTAAGTGTATTCGGTTGGTTAGCTATGGTTGCTCTCATGGTTTGAGTTCCGGTCAACAAATTGATATACTTTGTTGAGGAAGTTTTTCCCATTATCACATTTGAAGAATAGCTATAAACAGAGTAATACATACTACTTGTTGATGCTTCATAACTTGCAGAGTCTGCACTAATCCAAAATACTTTCAAATAATCACTAACATTTTCTCCTCCTATGGTCAAGTCGAAACTGATGGTCAAAGAATCGCTTGTTCCTGTTTCAAAAAGTTTCTCGGCAACAACAACAGAGAACGCACTAATATTATAATTGGTCGTTGCTCCATTGTCATTTGAAATATACAAAGCTCCGCTTGTTGCTCCTGTTGGAGTTCCGACATGCCATTTATTGGTACATGTGCCATTCTTCAACGCCCAACCATTGTTGCCCGCTACATCGAAGTCGCAAGAGTAAGGAATGGATACCTCAACCATTTGTGTCGAGAACGAAACCATATTTGTTGCTTCCGACTCCTCAGTGCCGCAATCCGTGGTTACATAGACCTCATATTGCGTTGAAGCATCCAAACCGGTCAAAGCCACGCTTACATCAGTGGCAGGTACTGAGATATAGTCTTCTGCACCCACTTCTCTGTAATAAACATTCCAAGCAGAGTGGCTTTCATCGTTATCCGTCCAAGAAATAGTTGCCGAGTTCGACGTAATATCGGATGCAACAACAGATGCAGCCTCAGGTCTCATACAAGAAGGTACAACCTTTATCGTAAGGTCATCTACGTACATATTTCCGCCATAATCTGACACAGCTTTGAGAATTACATAATGTGTACCGCTCAATTCTGTAGGGAATATTATTTCTTGTTCTTCCCAACCTGTCGTTGTCGAATGCAAAGTAACAGTTGTCAAAAGTGTTGCATTTTCTTCTGTTGGAAGATTGTTAATATACACAAGTACACTGTCATTATCGCTTGCATACGATGTAGTTCTATACATCCAGAACGACATCATCATATTTTGCGAGAAATCAAAAGAAGGAGAAATCATAGTGGAAGTGCTTCCTTCTGATGCATTAAAACTTTGGTACTTCAACATATTGCTACCGCCGTGAGGAGTACAATCAGGAGATGTTCCTGTTGTAGCCACATTCCATTGATAAGAAGATGAATTAGTCGATGTGTAAGAAACGTCCCAACAATTCAATCCGTTCTCAAAGCCTTCAACGTAAGGGAACTCACTTATGGCATCATCGAAGCATCTTGTTCTGAAGTTTATTACAGATGATGGAGCAGATTGACTTGTACCACAGTCTCCTACAACATATAAGCTGTATTGTGTTGTGGCAGTAAGGTCTGTAAGAGTTACCTCTGTTGTTGAAGCAGGGACAGCGGTGTACTCTTCATCACTTGCTTGCTTATAATAAACTATCCAAGCGGTATTTGTCTCATCTGCTATGTTTATCGTTGCGGAGCTTGCAGCAGGTACTACCGTAATATCGGCAACTTGAGGTCTCGAACAGTTGGAAATAGATACCGTAACCTCGTCTATACGCATGTAGTCACCCGGTGTTGAAGCATAGAATGCCAAACGATACGAACCAACTAAATCAGTCAAAGGAATATCGAAAGAAGTATAGTCTGTTGAGTTGATTGTTATGGTTTGTAATAACTGGAATAATGATGTATCGGCTCTTGAAGTCATGTCTTCGTTCTCATCTACATTGTAGTACATTATCTTCAAAGTTTCATCTACACTGCTTTTCTTGGCAACAAAAGATAATGTTTCTGTTCCTGCCAAATCAAAAATAGGCGAGATAAACCAATCGGATATCGTATCGGCAGAAACTGAAGTCGAATTGTACATATACAAGTGTCCTCCTGTACCATTATAAGAAGCCGAAGCGGTATTACTGTGTTGCCATTTGTATGAAGAGTGCTTACCGTTGATATTAATCCAACACATAGGGGCAAAAGAACCGGAAGAAGTTATATCTCCGGAACGATACCAAATAGGAGCATCGAAATTCTCAATGAATGGAGTTTCTTCCGTTACCGTAATATTCTCACATACTGTTGCGAAAAGATAATACCCGTTACTATTGTTCGGAATAAACAAGGAAGAGTCCTCATCGCAAAGAGTACGAACTCTGACATCGTACATTGTTCCGGAAGTGAGGTTGTCTATTAGATTACCTTCCAAACTTGTTGTAACATGTGATTGCCATTCCGTTGCTTCATGAACTTTGTATTGAATTTCCCATTGTCCGCCAGCTTCAGCTTCTATGTCAAAGGTCAAAGAGTGGGCTGTTGCTCCGTTCTCTGCAAGGTCGATATCGGTAGGGGATGTACAATTTATCGGTATTATGGAAATATTATCAATCTGAACGCCGACGCTGTCTCCGCCACTATAATCTTGTCTCCATGCAAAAACAAGTTGTTTTACGGAGTTGGCAACCGTGTTACCATCAATAAATATTTCCCCTTGGAGAACTTGTCCTTCCGTCAAATTGAACTTGGTTATACCACCTGAATAAGTAAATCCTGATTGTACAGTAGAAGAACCTGCCCAGTTTGGCAAAGAAGTTCCTGCAACTAATGTGGTATCCCATCTGAATAATCCGACTTTCACATAATCGTAATTACTTTCTCCACCTCCTTTGTAATCGAACGTGATTTTGTAGAACGGTGCGTTACCGAATTGGATATTTCTTGTGGCATATACAATCTTGGTTCCAGCGACATCATAAGACAAAGTAGCTCCATTATCAGAAGAAAGATATAATTTATGTTCCTCCGGTGTTGCTGTTTCTGCTCCTATAAACCACTTGGTCGTCATTGTTCCGTTGATAAGTGTCCATTGTGCATTTTCCTCTTCGTCTTCGAAATCGCAAGTATAAGGTACCGCCGCTGCAGATTGCGGTGTTGCTACAGTAACAGGATTTGACCAAGAACCACCACAGTCATATTGAACCATGAAAGTATAAGTGGTATTCGGTGTAAGGTTATCTATTTGATAAGGTAAAGTAGCGTCATTAGGCACATTTACGGTTTCTACACTTTCTGCACCCGGTGTTATGGTTGTTCCCTCGGTATATGCCACTGTCCAAGCACTTTCCACATTAGGATCAACCGCCCAATTAACCATAATAGTTGTAGGACTGTTTGCTTCGGCAGTCATTGACAGTATATCTGCACATTCTGTGTGTTCCTCGATTTTTACATTACCTATATGCAGGTCATTGTCTTGATTTGCCACCATTACTCTTTGTTCTCCGTAGAAGCCTATCATCACATTGCCAGTATATCCGAGTTCTGTCAGATTTGCTTTTATTATCTGACCGCTTGGAGATACTTGTGAAAGGTCTTGTGTTGTCTGTCCTTCATAAGGTGCTTCCCATGTCAACGCATCGATGCTATCCCAAGTCGAACCTCCGTTTTGAGAAATCAAAACCATGAACTTTTGGTTCGCACAACTTATTGGAGCTACGGTGCTATTAAATTTTGTGAAGGCAAGAGAAAATTTCAAATCGTATTGAGTGCTTCCATCGCCTAAGTCTATTGACGGACTAATCATCCAATCATATTTATCCGAAGAACCGGATCCGGTTTTATAGATATTGAGTTTCGCATGTTGTAAACCTGATAGGATACCCGGCTTTGTCTGACTGGTCCAAGATGTGCTTCCGTAAGTCAAAGGTGTGGTTGCTACATCCGAAAGAAATCCCTGTGCTCCTTTCCAGCAAGATGTCATTGATGTAAGTGAAGGAAATGTCGTGAAATCTTCAACAAACGGAACAGGGACTGCCGAGCAAAGAGTCGCTACACTTAAAGGCGGATCAAAAGGAAAACCCGTCTCTGTTCCATCACCACAAACGGCTGTTACATTTATCGTGTAAGCAGTTGCAGCAGGAAGTTCTGACAATATATAACTGTTTTCTGTTACAGGAACTACAGTCCAATCTGCTGCATTGCCTGTTTTATAATACAAGTTGTAAGAAGCAACTCCCTCAACTTCATTCCATGTAACACTTATTTCGCTATCCGTTACACCGGTCGTAACCAGACCATCAGGGCGTGCACAAGAAGGGGCGGCTTTCACCATTACATTGTCCAAAAACACAGAACCATGACCTATGGTTTTGTTTCTGACGAATGCCAAACGGTATTGTCCGACGAGACTTTCAAGAGATAACTCTCGCTCAGCATAACTTGTTGTCAAATTTGTTATAGAATCGATTGCCACGAAGTTTGCAGTATCGGCAACAGAGGTTATGTCCCCATCGGTCAAAGCATACGCATATATTCTCAACTCCGGAGTATATGATGTGGAAGACTTCTTGGTATAGAACGACAACACCTCATTGCCCGTCAATTCCAAAACAGGAGTTATCAACCAATCATCGTTTTTATAGGTAGCCAATGTAGCAGATGATGAGCTATATCCGGACATATATGCAGCTTTACTGCCTTCATAAGACGTAGAAGTAGTTTCCCATTTGTAAGAAGAACCACCTCCATTGATGTTCAACCAGCAATAAGGTGCGGTAATTGTTCCGGTCATCAAGTCCAGATTATTCCAATTACTTTCAAAACCTTCGAACCAAGGAAATGCTGTAATAACATCACAGGCTGTATTGAACGAACAATTTACCCAACTGCTTTCTCCATCACTGCAAATAGTCTTCACCCTGAAATCGTATCTTGATGAACTGTTGAGACCGCTCAAAGAAACAGATGTTGAAGTAGTCGTACCACTGACAACATTCCCAGACTCCCAAGTTTCGGAAGCAAGTTTGTACTGATACTCGAAATTGCTTTCTTCGCTTGTCCAAGAAATATCAGTTCCGTCTGTTGTCAAGTTTGAAAGTGTAAGTCCCGATACCGGATAGCAAAAACCATCAGCAGAATTAATCGTAAATTTTATATTGGGACGTTGTGTAATGATAGAGCCACTGCTGCCGCCGATAGTTGTGGGGTCGGAAAGGTTGGCAGGTGTAGAGTCTCCACGCTTATAGATGGTTTTAGAAACAGTAGTAACTGTGGAATTATAATTTCTGCCATTGCCTGCATAACTACCTGTTGTGTTTACGTAAGCAACTACAATATTTCCTTCTCCGCTGTACACAAATGGTGTGGTGAGTGTAATAGTTGTCCAACCTTGAGAGAAAGTAACATTTCCTTGATAGACCATTGTAAGACTGTCAAGAGGTACAAGATCCGTACCGTTGGAAAAAGAACTTCTCGGCACTTCCCCCATGTAAATAGTTGAATTTACTGTTGCACTCGAAGCGTATGCAAAGTCCCATGCAAGAGCAGAGATAATTCCTGCATTTGCAATCTCTTCAACATCGTAAATCGATTGCGCGTACGAATATTTGTAAAAATGCGATACAGGTGCAGAGCTCTGCGTAGCTGTACCATCCCCAACTTGTACCACAAGTTGAGCTTTCATTTGCGTCAGCGACAGCACTGCCGCCAACAACAAGAATAATAACTTTTTCATCTCATTGAATTTTTAGTTAGTAATTATTTTGACGGCTCAAAGATACGAAATTATTGTATTACCCACAAATGTCGAGATGGAAAAATGTATCGTTTCACAACTTTATCGTCTTCCGATTATATTTTGGCACACTTTTTGCTTATATGATTACATCGCACTTTTTCAGTACTTTACGTTTCTATCATTTTCTTCTTGTTTCGCTTCATGAAAATTTTCTTGCATTTTATTTCATGAGAGTGTCATTGCTTTGTTTAATTATCGTTTTTCGATAATTCGACGCCCCTTTTTATTCCGAATTTATGGTGTCATAAACGAATTAACGATGGTAAAAACGCATTCTTTTCTTCGTTTCTCTTCTCGTAAAGGCTTTTATCTGCGGATTGGGAAATTATACATATCTTTGCAATCGCATGGTAGAGACATGGTTTCGCCGATTTGTGTTTGCAGGACGGTAGAACCGATAAGCCTCATGACTCTCCGCAATAACAAAAAACCGAATAATGTTTGTCGCAGGGGCTTCGGCAGTATAAATGTTTATGTATATGAAAAGATTTGTTTCTTTCATCGCACTGCTTGCGGTGCTGGCTATGGGTTCAACGGTGTTTGCCCAAACGAATGGTTTATCTCTGCATCTCGGAGGCTCGATGCCGGTAGGTAGTTTCGGTAAAGCGGGAGATGCTTTCATGGAAAGATATTCCGGAGACGGCGGTGCCGCAAAGGGTCTCAACCTCGGACTGAAACTCCAATACGGAATACCTGTTCCGATATTGCCTTCCATAAGGCTTATGGTTACTGCCGATGCGATGTATAACGATTTGCAATCCGACGTAAGGGATTTGCTTGAAAAGCCTTCCGAAGTGGCTAATGATTTGTTCGACATAACAAGTCCGAAGTACTTCAATGTTCCTCTCATGGCGGGTGTGAATATTTCCCATTCCCTTTTGGGTGCCGTGAAAGTGTTCGGAGAGGTAGGCTTGGGCGTTAATTTCAGAATGGTTACCAATTTGGAAAGAACCATTTCCGTTCCCGATTTGGAGGGTGGCACGAAAGATGTAACGACCTCGGTAAGCTTCGACAATACCCGCACCTTTGCATTCCAAGTCGGCTTGGGTGTCTGCCTGTTGAACCGCCTCAGCTTGAGCGTTCACTATTACAATCTCGGCAAAGCGGAACTCAGCGGTTCTCTGTCTTCGACGGAAGAGGCTGCGGCTCTGCTCGGTTCGTGGGTAGATGAGGCAGGAAAATTCTCCAACGGCGAAATAGGCACTTCGATGTTTATGTTGAGACTCGGATTTCACTTCTGATTTCCTCTCGAATGCAATAACAAAGAAAGGATATGCCGATAGGTATATCCTTTCTTTGTTATTAGCCGGTCGTGCAACGCCGTTCTACGAAAAAGAATCGATGGTTCGATTTTTTTCTTTCACCGCTTTATTTTGCAGAAACTGCGGTTTGCTTACGGCGGACTTTGCAAATCGCTTTCTTCTCTCCTTATTGTTTTGTTGAGAGAGAGTTAAGTCGTTTATAAAAGGGAAATGAATTGCAGGGTGTCTTCTTTGCTCGTCGACCAATCGGTTACGAAGCGTACGGGAGTTCGTGTCCCGCCTCGTTTGCCCCAGAGTTCGAAACTCACGTGTTGTTTCAATTCGTCTATTTTCTCGTTCGGCAGGTAGAAGATTTGCTGATTGGTGGGCGAGTCGGCGTATGGCTCGTATCCTTTGGCGAGGAGGGCTTGTTTTATTTCCATCGCTCGTTCTATTGCGTTGCGAGAGAGACGGAAATAAAGGTTATCGGTGAAGAGGGTCTCGAATTGCAGTCCCAACAGACGACCTTTCGCCAATACGGCTCCGTGTTGCTTCATCAATGGGAAGAAGTTACGCAACAGTTTGCGGTTTGGAACGACCACGGCTTCGCCGAATAAGGCTCCGACTTTCGTTCCACCTATATAGAAGACATCGGCACAGGCGGCAATATCTTTCAGACTGACCGTATTGCCTCGGGCTTCTATTCCGTAGCCGAGCCTTGCTCCGTCTATGTAGAGAGGTATATCTGCATTGCGGCATACGTTGCGGAGGGCTTGCAGTTCGTCGAGTGTGTAAAGTGTTCCGTATTCCGTGGGAAAGCTGATGTAAAGCATGCCGGGGGCAACCATGTGTGGGTAAGTGTCATCGGCATAGAAGTTCTCCATGTATGTTGCAAGGTCTTCGGCTTTGATTTTGCCGTTTTCGGAAGGCAGCACAAGCACTTTATGTCCGGCGGCTTCTATTGCTCCTGCTTCATGAACGTTTATGTGTCCGTTCTCTGCCGCCATTACTCCTGCATGCTTCGGAAGCAGCCCATCGATGACTGTTGCATTGGTTTGCGTTCCTCCCACCATGAAATGCACGTCTGCATCTTGCAGTCCGCAGGCGGAGAGTATGAGTTCCTTGGCTCTTCGACTGTATGGGTCGTCTCCATAGCCGGATGTTTGTTCCATATTGGTGGAAGCGAGTCCGGCTATTATCTCAGGACAGGCTCCTCTCATGTAATCGGTATCGAAATGTATCATCGGATTTTGTTTTGCGGTTCTTGTCAAATTATGTCTTACAATGGAAATCGTTTATCCGAAATAAAGGTGTTCCACAAGGGTCTTCGCTCCGAGGAGGATAAGTATCACGCCGCCGAGAACCAAGGCAAAGCGAGGTTTGACAAAATGTATCTTTTCGCCCATTCTTACTCCGAGTAAGGAAAAGAGGAAAGTGGCAAGGAATATTGTCAATACGGCTATACATTGTTGCATAAATTCCCATTTTATTCCGAATGTAATGCCGACGATAAAGGCATCTATGGAGGTGGCTATGGATAAAAGTACGATTACCTTGGGATTGGACACATCGAAGACTTTTTCTTTGAGTTTGAATTTGCGTCCGTCGATTACCATCTTTATTCCCATTATGCACAAGAGAGCAAAAGCTATCCAATGGTCGGCTTGCGACATGAAGAGAGCGAAAGCATCGCCGAGCAAGGCTCCCAACATCGGCAACAGGGCTTGGAAGAATGCAAAACTGAACGCCAGAAGAAGAGTTCTTTTCCTCGTAAGGGTTTTCTGCAAGCCGCAGGTGATGGATACGGTGAAGGAATCCATGGAAAGTGCGACCGAAAGGAATATGATTTCCAAGATATATGCAGGACTAATCATGATTTATGGTTTTTGTTATATGAATGAATTGTTCCAATGTGAGTTGTTCTGCCCTTTTTGTGAGCAGCGGTTCTTCTATGTTTGCCAATGACATGTTTAATGGTTTGAGAGATGAACGCAACATTTTGCGTCGCTGGTTGAATGCGGTTTTCACAAGACGGACAAAGAGGGCTTCGTCGCAATCGAGTTGCGTTGTCGTGTTGCGGACAAGTCTTATGACGGCGGATTTCACCTTGGGAGGCGGTGAGAAGACATCTTCATCGACGGTGAAGAGATATTCGCCTGTGTAATATGCGGAAAGGAGTACGGAGAGTATGCCGTATGTTTTGCTTCCGCTCGGAGCAACTACTCTTTCTGCGACTTCTTTCTGGAACATGCCGACGACTTGATTTATGATGTTGCGGTTGTCGAATACCTTGAAGAGGATTTGATTGGATATGTTGTACGGGAAGTTGCCCATTATGGCATACGGTGTCGGGAAGATGGTGTTCAAATTCATTTTCAGGAAGTCCCCGCTGATTATATCCTGCTTCAATTCAGGGTAATTCTCATTGAGATATGTTACGCTCTCGGTGTCTATCTCGACAAGTTTGAGTGCTTTTACGGCAGAGTTGTCTTTCAAGTATTTCGTCAACACTCCCATGCCGGGACCTATCTCCAAAACAGAGGCTTCTCCCCGCAGGTTGTCGGCAATTCTCTTTGCTATACTCTCATCTTTCAGGAAATGCTGTCCGAGGTGCTTTTTCGCTCTGACTTTATCCATGGTTAGGGATATAATTGCTGTATCGGTAATACAAAAAGGAAGGAAGCAAATATGTATGCTTCCTTCCTCTTAAATGGTTTTACATCTTACTCACCCAATTCTGCACGTTGGAATGCAGTAACGGTTAAGTCTTTGTCTATTTTCTTCAAGTGTTCTTCCACGGAGACTTTTGCCTCACGTGTATATTCCTGACTCAACAATGTACTTTCTTTGAAGAATTTGTTAAGCTTGCCTTCCGCAATCTTTTCAACCATGTTTTCAGGTTTTCCTTCTTCTCTGACTTGTCCTCTGTAAACTTCCATTTCTCTTTCTATGACTTCCGCAGGAACGGTTGCCTTGTTCAAGGCCACGGGTCTGCCGGCGATAACCTGCATTGCCATTTCCTTTCCTTCTTCATCATATCCGGTTTTTGACAATCCTACAACGGAAGCCATTCTGTTGCCGGGGTGTACGTATGCGTATGTGGCAGGAGCTTCTATCGGCAAATAATGGGATAGCGTTATCTTCTCACCTATCTTTGCCACTTGCTCTATAATCATTGTTTCAACGCTTACGCCGTTTATCGCAAGGCTCATGACTGCTTGCAAGTCCTTTGCCTTGGCTGCTATGGCAGCGTCGAGAACGGTTTTGGTGAAATCGACAAAGCCATCGTTCTTTGCAACGAAGTCCGTCTCGCAATTCATCATTATGACTGCGGCAAAGGTTTTGTCTTGGCTGACTGCTGCCAATACTGCACCTTCGGAGGCATCTCTGTCGGCTCTCTTGGCTGCAAGTTTTTGACCTTTCTCTCTCAAATAGTCTATTGCCTTGTCCATATCGCCGTCGCATTCCACCAATGCTTTCTTGCAATCCATCATGCCGACGCCGGTACGTTTTCTCAACTCATTGACAAGTGATGCTGTTATGTTTGCCATATCTTTTTATGCTTATTGGTTGATTACTTCTTCGAAACGTTGCGTTTTGCTATTTGCTTTCTCGGACGTTTCTCCATGTTGTCTTCTGTGGAACCTTTTACTTTTCTGATTTTGTTGCCGTCTTGTTCTTCTGCATCTTCATCGTCAAAGCGTTCTGTCGCCATGCTTTCGTTTTCCTCTTCGTTCTGCTCTGCCGCACGGCTGTCCTTGTCCATTTTTCTTTCCTGAGCACCCTCTTCTATTGCTCTGCACACGTAATCGATTATCAAAGCAACCGATTTGGAAGCGTCATCGTTCGCAGGAATTGCAAAATCGACCAAGTTAGGGTCGCAGTTGGTATCCACCATTGCAAAAGTCGGTATATTCAAACGTCTTGCCTCTGCTATTGCAATGTGTTCCTTATTTATGTCAACGACAAACAATGCCGATGGCAAACGGGATAGGTCTGCGATAGAACCCAAGTTCTTTTCCAACTTTGCTTTCTCACGAGTTATTTGCAATCTCTCTCTCTTGGAAATGGTCGTCGTGTCTTTGTCGGACAAGAGTTTCTCCAAAGAGTTCATCTTTTTAACGGCTTTTCTGATGGTTACAAAGTTTGTAAGCATTCCACCGGGCCAACGCTCCGTAACGTATGGCATGTTTGTGCCTTTTACTCTCTCTGCAACTATATCTTTTGCCTGCTTCTTAGTAGCAACGAAAAGTATTTTCTTTCCTGATTTTGCGATTTGCTTCAACGCTGCCACTGCTTCTTCTGCTTTGGCTGCTGTTTTGTGCAAATCTATGATATGAATACCGTTACGCTCCATGAAGATATAAGGAGCCATTTTGGGATTCCACTTTCTTTTCAAGTGTCCGAAGTGAACACCTGCGTCAAGCATTTGATTGAAATCTAACATCTCTTTTTCTTTTTGTTTACTTTCCTTATTAACTAAAAATCAATCGGCAAGTAGTCATTAGCAAGTCGAAATCTCGCCGATTTGGATACTAAACAATATCCGATATACTAACGTTTGCTGAATTGGAAACGCTTACGTGCTTTCTTTTGACCCGGTTTCTTTCTTTCAACCATACGAGGGTCTCTTCTCAACAAGCCTTTCGATTTCAATGCAGTTCTGTCTTCTGCATTTACTTCGCACAAAGCTCTTGCTATACCCATACGCAAAGCCTCTGCCTGTCCGGAAATTCCACCGCCATCGAGGTTTGCCTTAACATCGTATTGACCTTCTGCTCCCACAGTCTCGAAAGCCTGTCTGCAAATATATCTTAACGTGTCCGTAGGGAAATATTCCTTGTAGTCTCTTCCGTTAACGATGATTTCGCCACTGCCTTGTTTCAAGTAAACTCTTGCAACGGCACATTTTCTTCTTCCTATGGTATTGATAACTCCTTCCATATCGCTTATCTGATTGTATTAAGGTTTACTAATCTCGGCTGTTGAGCCTCAAACTTATGCGTTGCTCCTGCTACGACATGCAGATTTCTGTATAGTTGGCTGCCCAATCTGTTCTTAGGCAACATTCCTTTTACCGCATGCTCGATAACTCTTATCGGAAACTTCGCCATGATTTCTTTCGGAGTGGAAAAACGTTGTCCTCCCGGGTAACCGGTATGACGTACGTAAACCTTATCGGTGAACTTTTTGCCGGTGAATCTCACCTTGTCGGCGTTTATTACTATTACATAGTCTCCGCAATCTGCGTGAGGTGTGAAGCAAGGTTTGTGTTTACCTCTCAAAACATTCGCAACCTTTGTTGCCAAACGTCCTACGATTTCGTTTTCTGCATCGATGACAATCCACTCTTTCTTTGCAGTGGCTTTGTTCGCCGAAATCGTTTTATAACTCAATGTACCCATTTTGTTCGTCTTTCTGATAACATTAAAACTACTTTTGCCGCCATAACGCACTTCAAACGGGCAGTAAGAAGCACGAATATTATCGGCTTAACTTTCTCCTTTTCAAACAATCATAGGATAATACGGGTTCGCTGACCACTCGAATAGGAGTTTGCAAAGTTACTACTTTTTCCCTATACTCCAAATAATCAGTCTGTTTTTTTGCGATTTATTGCAGCATTGACTTTCCGAATGTCCCTTTATGGCTATCTTTGCAAGCGTTGAATGAAAGAGAGAAAATGCACGAGAAAAACAATACGACGAATTTCGATTCTGCCAAAAAGCGTTTGAGCATCAAGGAATGGGACGAAGCGGACAGACCGAGAGAAAAACTGATGAACTTGGGAAGGCAGAGTTTGAGCAATGCGGAATTGCTTGCCATTATCATAGGCAACGGGAATGCCAAACAAAGTGCGGTGGATTTGGCGAAAGATATACTTGCAAGCGTCGATAACAGTCTGCACGAATTATCGAAATTGTCTTACATGGATTTCTGCAAAAGATTCGACGGAATCGGTCCTGCGAAAGCCATCAACATTGTTGCAGCTTTGGAACTCGGGTTCAGAAGAAAGGAAGCCGAAATATTGCGAAAAGACAAAGTCTCCTCTTCTCACGATGCCTACCTCGCACTATCTCATCTTATGTCGGACTTATCGTTCGAGACCTTTTGGATAATACTGCTCGATGTGAAAGGGAAAATCATCAAAACTTTGTGCATGAGCGAAGGAGGTCTGACAGAAACCTCCATCGATGTGAGAAAGATTTTCAGATCGGCATTGGAATATGGTGCTGTTTCGATTATACTCGCCCACAACCACCCGTCCGGAGAAACAGAGCCGAGTTCATCGGACATACACACAACCCGAAAGATATGCGAAGCGGGGAAATTGCTGTCGATAACGGTACTCGACCATATAATAATAGGTCAGGATACTTATTACAGCTTTATGGATAACGGGAAAATGTAAGTATCATGAAAGACAAATAAGCCGCAAGCGTTATTGCCTGCGGCTTATTTTATTGTGATAGTTTGAGTCTTTTACGGCTTACTCCACAATCAACTTCTTCGTTACATTGCCAAGCATGACGGTATATACACCCTTAGGCAAATCGCCGAGGTATATTCGCAATGCCTCCTGACCGGCTTTGAGGTCGAACGTTCTTACTTTTCTGCCGTTGATGTCGAGGATTTGAAGCAAGGTGTTTTCTTTCAATGCATCGAACTCCAATGTTACGAACCTCTTCGCAGGATTGGGATACAATGCAAACTCTCTTGCGTTCACCTCTTGCAAAGATACAGCAGGCGAGAATATCGCCATGAAGGTTGTATCGCTTGTAATAGTTACCGTTCTCGGATTTTCGGAATTGCCGTCGTTCCATATTACAAAGTTGTAACCCTCGTTTGCTGTTGCCGTCAATACTGCCGTATTGCCGTCCAAGGTATATGAGGCACTGCCCATCGTCTCATCATTTACCGTCAGAGTGATTGTCGGCGTGCTTACTGCCTCCGCGAATATCGCCACAAATGCGGTATCGCTTGTAATGCTTACCGTTCTCGGGTTCTCCGTATTGCCGTCGTTCCATATTACAAAGTTGTAACCCTCGTTTGCTATTGCTGTAAGAGTTCTGACTGCACAAGAAGAACTTCCCATTGCAACACTGCCGTAAGTCTCATCGTTTGCAGATACAGACAACTCAAAGGACAAATCTTCCGAAATGAGAATTGAATCGTAGATATTGTCACTAAATACTTCACGCCAATCACTTGCGATATAAGCCTCCAAACAGCCGCAAGGAACGGTCAAAGTACAAGTATTAGGAATGTCTCTATGAAAATCATTACTAATCGAAGGCGGAATACTTGCCAAACATTTGATTGAAGCCAATCTGTAACAGTCGTTAAACGCATCTTCTTTAATAGACGTAACACTATTGCCAATAGTAATCGAGGTCAAGTTGCTGCAATAGGAAAACGTAGCGGTATCAATAATCGTAACACTGTTGGGAATGGTTACCGAAGGCAAACCGCTGCAACCGTAAAACGCACATCGTCCAATAGACGTAACACTATTGCCAATAGAAACCGAAGTCAAGCCGCTGCAACGGTAAATCGCATATTCTCCGATAGATGTAACACTGTTGGGAATAGTAACCGAAGTCAAACCGCTGCAACGGTAAAACGCAGCATATCCGATAGATGTAACACCGTTGGGAATAGTAACCGAAGTCAAGCCGCTGCAACCGGAAAACGCAAAACTGTCGATAGAGGTAACGCCGTTGGGAATGCTTGCCGAAGTCAAACCGCTGCAATGATAAAACGCACTATCTCCGATAGAAGTAACGCTATACGTTGTACCGTTGTATTCAACCGAACTCGGAATAACGACATCGCCGCTCACATGATTATTTGAAGCAGCAGTTTCGGAATAATACGTTACCGCAACTGTATTTGTACTACCCGCAAGGATTTTGTAATAGAGTGTTTTCCCTTGATAAGTTTAGGAAAAGTCGTATGCCATCGCTTGGAGCGAAAGCATCATCATTGCCACTGCAATTATCGATCGGCACA
>ERZ1026898.982-NODE-982-length-15070-cov-8.438029_pt1 | contig 15070 bp, 12 predicted proteins | sample MGYA00380178_ERZ1026898 | MGnify/ENA primary metagenome ERZ1026898 (study PRJEB33269, sample SAMEA4719814) | human gut metagenome | biome: human-associated habitat; feature: organic feature; material: feces | place: Cameroon | collected 2013-10 ... | reverse complement strand
GAGCGGGCGCTATGCTCCTTGTTTTTCGCCAACATCACCTCGCTTCATCCGCCACTGGCGGCGCTTCGGTGATGTTGCCCGCCTGTCCCAGTTGGCTATCGAACACTGCGGCGCAGCTATTAAAAACTTGATTGTAAAGGGCGACTGTCGCTTGCTCTTACTTTGCCATGGCTCGAGTGATTGACAAATCCCAATTCATCTGTCCCCGCCGCTCAACAATATAAAACAGCAAAACCGATTGCAGCAGAAAATCTATTGCAACCGGTTTATTTATTTATGCTGTTATACCGCCGTCAAAAGGTCACGGTGAACTCGCTTCCCTCGCCGTAAACGGAGGAGGCGGAGACCTTTCCGCCGTGGAGCGCCGCTATCTGACTGACGAGCGAGAGCCCCAGGCCGAATCCGCTTTCGCGGCTGCGGGATTCGTCCGCGCGGTAGAATCTGCCCCATATCTTTGGCAGATCCTCTTCTTTTATCCCGATTCCGTCATCCTTCACCGAGAGCACGATGCCGTTGTCTTTCTTGAGCCTGACTTCAATGTGCCCGCCGTCTCTGCCGTATTTGACGGCGTTCGAGAGCAGATTTTCGAGCATCAGCGAGATCAGCTGCGCCTGCGCGGGAATTATAATATTGTCTTCGATGTCCGCAGTGAGCGTGATGTTCTTTGTGGGTACAAAATCGGCGCATGTTTTTTTGACGAGCTCACTCAGGTTAGTGTCCTCGAGCTTGTAGCGCTTGTCGCCCTGCTCGGTGCGCGAGAGCGTCAGCAGAGCCGTGACGAGCTTCGTCATCTTGTCCGTCTGCTCGTCTATCGACGAGAGCGCCTCGAGCATATCTTCCTCGCTCGCGTTGTCGGACAGCGCGTATTCGCATTCCGCCTTTATCACGGCGAGCGGCGTGCGCAGCTCGTGCGAGGCGTCGGAGGTGAACTGCTTTTCGTTTTCGAACGAGGTTTGGAGCCTTGCGAGCATGTCATTGAAAGTCTCTGCGAGCGTGTATATTTCGCCCGCGCTCTTCTCCATCTCTATGCGCTTTGAGAGGTCGGTTCCGTCGGTTATCTCGTGCGCCGAGCGGCAGATATTCTCAACCGGCTTCATCGTTTTGCGCGATATCAAATATGCCCCGACGGCGGCGATGACAATAAACGCCGGGAGAATATATATTACCGTCCTGTTTATCGCGTCGAACGCGCTCTTGGCAGCGTCGGCGTTGATGAATCCGCGTACCCAGACCGGGGGATAGGTCGAGTTGCTGCATATGAATTCAACTTTGAAAACCGTCCTGTCCGCGTTTGCGGGCAGCTCAACGCTCAGCGAGCTGACCTCGTCTCGGGTCAGACCCGCGTGCTTGAGCGCGATATCAATCGCCTTCTCGCTGTTTATCCCGTCCTTGAACTCGGTGCTTTTGTAGACCGGGTCGCTGAGCTCGGACATTGCGGTATCCGCCTCATATTTGATTATCTTCCCGGAAAAGGCGTCGATTTCGTATTCGTATTTGTTGAAATCGAGACGGGTGTCGTAATAATAATATTTGTTCCCGTCCGTCTCGAATGTTCCGACCTCGCCGTTCTTGAGATTCTCGCTGTTTATCAGCGCAGCAGGGGACTCGCCGTCGATATATCTGCCGCTCGAGTCAAAGACATTGCAGTAGACCTCGTCGACGAAAAACGCAAAATCGTTCTCGATTTCGAGAATGCCGTTCTTGTATTCTATCTCGTCAACGTTGCGCTCGACAGTGCTTATCAGCTCATTCTGCAGGCGCGAATCGGCAATCTGCGAGCCTGTTATCAGTATTCCGCCGATGCCGAGGGAGCTCACAACGGCGATGAGCAGCGTTATCCATACCGTTATCCGCAACTTGAACGAAGAGCGGCGGCGCGCGGGTCTTATTTTTTTATTTGATGACATAGCCTGCACCCCTCACGGTGTGAATGAGTTTGATATCCTCGCCCTCGTCTATCTTCTTGCGGAGATATCGGATATATACGTCGACAACATTCGTGCCGCCCTCGTAGTCGTAGTTCCAGATGTGATCCTCAATTTTCTCGCGGCTGAGTACGACGCCCTTGTTCATCACGAGATATTGCAGCAGTTCATATTCCTTCGCCGAGAGCGATATCTCCCTGCCCGCGCGTTCAACGCGCCTCGCTGCCGTGTCGACCGTTAGGTCGCCGACGGAGATTATACCCGTCTTTTCACCGTATTTTTTGCGCGTCATGACGCGCAGTCTCGCCGAAAGCTCGTCAAACGAAAACGGCTTTATCAGATAGTCGTCAGCCCCGATGTCGAGCCCCGTGACCCTGTCCTCGATGCTGTCGCGCGCCGTCAGAAACAGCACCGGCGTATTTATGCCGTGCGCCCTTATCTTTTTGACAAGCTCGAACCCGTTCATTATCGGCATCATGACATCGAACACCGCCGCGTCATAGTCGGTCGATGTTATCAGATCATATGCCTCGCCGCCGTCAAAACAGCTGTCCACGCTGTAGCCGGCAGCCTTGAGCTGCTTTGTGATTATCCTGTTGAGGCTCTTCTCGTCCTCGGCAAGCAGAATACGCATTGGATCACCCTCCGGTATAATTATACAAATTTTATCATAGCGTGTAAAGATTAAACGAAGATTAGAAATAGAGTGCGGATATAAAAATAACACGAACACTGCAAAAGCAGTATTCGTGTTATTGGTGGAGACGAAGAGGATCGAACTCTCGACCTTACGGATGCGAACCGTACGCTCTCCCAGCTGAGCTACGCCCCCATTGGTTTGCTATGTGATTATAAGATTTTTTTTGCGGTTTGTCAAGTGTTCGGAGGCGGTTTGGAAAAATTTTTCTTCGCCGCCCCGGTTTTATGCCATCGGCTTGCAGACATCGACCCAGTTTTCGGGCTTGGAGTATTCCTCGAGCTCGGCGGGGGTCAGCTCTATCATGCTGTTGCTGCTGCCGCAGGCGGGGTATACCGTGTCGAATCTCTTGAGCGATTCGTCGAGATATATCTTCACTCCGTCGTTCACGGCAAACGGGCACACTCCGCCGACCGCGTGGCCGATGAGCTGCGCCGCCTCTTCGTGCGAGAGCATCTTTGCCTTTTTGCCGAAGCGCGATTTGTATTTCGCGTTGTCTATCTTCGTGTCGCCCGCCGCGACAATGAGTATCGGCTCGCCGTCGAGCGAAAATGATATAGTTTTTGCTATCCTGCCTTCTTCGCAGCCGAGAGCCTTCGCCGCGAGGGCGACGGTCGCACTCGACTCGTCTATCTCCATCACCCGATCCTCTATCCCGAGCTTTCTGAAATATTCTCTGACTCTTTCTATTGACATTGCGTTTCCTCCAAATGCAAAAGCCGCAGGATAAACCGTGCGGCTCTTGAGTTTTTTATTTGCGGCTCTTCTTGCTCTTGACTCCGTCGGTGACGCTCTCCTCCGGCGCGCTGAACGCCGCGAGTCTGATTATTAAAATAATGAGTATCGCCGCGAGAGCCGAGCAGGCGTAGACTATCCACATGTTTGTGACGCTCGAGATGAACTTGCCGATAAACGGCACGCAGTGCGTGGCGAGCGCGACTATTGAAGCACCTTCAGGCACAGACGAGCCGAACGCAAATGCGTATTTGCCGCCGAGCTTGTACAGCGCAACTTCGTCTGCGGATGCGGCGGATGCCCTGCGCGTGAGGCACAGCGAGCCGCTCTTTATATTCGAGCCTGCGACATTTTCGCTGCACACGGCGAGTCCGCGGTCGAGCAGGAATTTGTCGGGGTGCGCCGCCGCAACGCAGAGAAGCGCGGTGACGAGCGACACAACGGCTATTATGACGATGAGAACAGTCGTGAATATCCTCGCGCCCTTGAATTTATCTTTCTGCGGCTTGAAGCCGTTTTGGAGCATCGCACCCGAGTAGTCCGAGGTGCGCTCGAAGTCGAACTTCGGCTCGACCTTGGAAGCTGTCTCCTCGGAGAGGGTCTTGCGCGGTCTGCTCTTGTCTATCGGCGCGCCGAAATATCCGTGGGGATCGGGTTCGCCGTATTCATTCTCCTGTTTTTCAGCAGGCACTTCTTTGACTTCGGGTTCTGGCTCTTCTGCAGAAACCTCTTCCTTGCCGGAATAAGTCTCTTCAAAGTCCTCCTCTACCGGTTCGAGCTCGTTTGCGGAGATAACCGAGTTGTCTATCGCGCTGTCATAGCTGCGCTCTTCAACGCGTCTCGCTTCCTCAGCCGCCTTTGCTTCGGCTGCGGCTTTCGCTTCGGCTGCTGCCTTTGCTTCGACTGCTGCGCGGGCTTCCTCGGCTTTTCGTGCTTCTTCGGCGGCCTTTATCTCTGCCGCTGCCTTTTCCGCCGCCGCGTTCAGCTCATCCTGCTTGGCTTTTTCCATGCGCGCCTCAAATTCGGCGTTGAGCTGTTCGATGGTCTTTGGCATGAATTTATCCATTTTCTCTTCACCTTCCGACTTAAAACAAAAATCTCCTATATAAGTCTATTATAAAGTATAATATTTGAAGCACACAAAGTCAACAAAAAAGCCCGAATGTCGCAGAACATGCGCGTATTTGCTCAAAAAAGGCTGGAAAAAATCGGGCGCATAAAGTATAATCAAGGCGGAAAAACACAAAAAGGAGAAATATCATGGGAATGAAAGAAAGAATGCACACGGGCGAGCTCTATTACCCGAACGAGGAGTCGATATTCGACGAGCAGCTCAAAAAGCTCGATTTGCTCTACGAGTTCAACTCAACGCGCCCGACCGAGCAGAAGAAAAGGCAGGAATTAATGAAAGAGATGTTCGCCGAGGTTGGCGAGAACTGCTATCTCGAGCCGCCGTTCCACGCGAACTGGGGCGGGGCGCACATCCATCTCGGCGACTCTATATACGCAAACTTCAACTTCACCGCCGTTGACGACTCGCATATCTACATCGGCTCGCACACGATGATAGGACCCAACGTGACCGTTGCCACAGCGGGACATCCTATTCTGCCCGAGCTGCGCGAAAAGGCGTATCAGTTCAACATGCCCGTGCGTATCGGCGAAAACTGCTGGATAGGCGCGGGGGCTCTGATAATGCCCGGCGTGACGATAGGGGACAACAGCGTTATCGGCGCGGGCAGCGTCGTTACGAAAGATATTCCGGCGAATGTCGTCGCCTACGGCAATCCCTGCCGCGTCGCGCGGGAGATAAACGAGCACGACCGCGAGTTTTATTACAAAGACAGACGAATCCCGCAGGAGATTTTTGACGAAGTAAAGGATATCTGAATATAAAAGCAGCTATTTAGCGGAATGCTCATAAAACAGTTAAACCGACCCATGATTCATGAGTCGGTTTTTGTGTTGCCGCAATGGGTACGGACGTGCGGCGTTTATCTCGGCTTGAAAAATTGTGATTAGTCTATCACTCAAGCCATAAAAAAACAAAAACAAATGTCCCAGCCAAACTTTATAATTAAGCCTCAAATAGCCGCGCCGCAGTGTTTGATAAGCTTTTTTAGAGAAGCGAGGGAACGGCTTGCGAAGCAAGACGCACGAGCCCGTATTGTTTGAGCGAAGCGAGTTTACGGGCGAATGTGCCGAGCGACCGATTGAGAGCCGCGAGCTATGTACTGCGGCACGGCGTTGCGGGGTCTCGGGGTGAAACCCCGAGTCTGCCTTTTCTTTGCAGGCGTTTCTTTTCTCAGATAGAAAAGAAATGCCGAAACGCGGGAAGTATAAAATATTCAATTGTTGCAGGACGCGAAGGTAGATGATAAATTTTACAATTTTATATCGTGCGCTTGTACGGTAGCTATTACAAAGACAGACAAATTTCGCAGGAGATTTTTGATGAAGTAAAGAAAATTTAAAGCAAACCCGCCGTAGATATAAATCGGCGACGGGTTTTATTGTATGGATATTATTAGGGGAGACTCATAGAAAAATGAGTCTCTCAGTCTGTCATTGCACGGACTCAAGGCTCCCCTGTGTAAGGGGAGCTGTCACGGCTAAGCCGTGACTGAGGGGTTGTTGTAATGAAAGTTCAAAATACTCAGCATTTTTGAAAAATTTCAACTTATTCAGAACAATCCCTCCGGCGCTTCGCGCCACCTCCCTTTACACAAGGGAGGCTTTGGTTTTTGCGAAACCACCAAAAATAGGTTTATCGACAGACTGTAGGGAGAATCCATATTGGATTCTCCCTATTGCTTATTGTGCTTATATTATTTGTATTTCGGTCTCGCGACATATGAGGTGTGGAGCACTTCGTGAGCCTTGTGGCTGCCGGGCTCGCCGAGGAACTCGTCATAGAGACGCTTGACTGCTTCGCTCTCATGCGACTTGCGCAGGGGCATATCCTTGTCCGCCTCATAGAGAGCGGCGGCTCTGCGCGCTCTGAGGTCGACGAAGTTGCGCACGACTGCGTGCTGTATCGGCTGACCGCCGCCGTTGACGCAGCCGCCGGGGCAGCCCATGATCTCTATGAAGTGATAGTCGGCGGTGCCGTTCTTGACCTTCTCCATAATCGTGTTGGCGTTTGCAAGTCCGCTGACTACGCAGACCTTGACTTCCATGCCGTTGACGGTGTAGGAAGCTTCCTTTATTCCGTCAGTGCCGCGAACCTCGGTGAAGTCGAGGCTCTTGAGCTCCTCGCCGGAGAGCTTCTCAACGGCGGTTCTCAGCGCCGCTTCCATAACGCCGCCGGTTGCGCCGAAGATGACTGCCGCGCCGGTGGAGTCGCCCAGAGGATTGTCAAACTCCTCGTCAGGCAGGTGCTTGAAGTATATTCCCGCGCTCTCGATCATTCTGCCGAGCTCTCTCGTGGTCAGCGAGTAGTCAACATCCGGATAGCCGGACGCCGCCTGATCGTCGCGCTTGGTCTCGAACTTCTTCGCCGTGCAGGGCATAATGCCGACAACGACGATATCCTTCGGGTCGATGCCCATCTTCTCGGCATACCAGGTCTTGATTATCGCGCCGGACATCTGCTGGGGCGACTTGCAGGTCGAGAGGTGATCGAGCATATCGGGATAGTAATGCTCGCAGTATTTTATCCATCCGGGCGAGCAGGAGGTTATCATCGGAAGCACGCCGCCGTTCTGGACTCTGCCGAGGAACTCGTTTGCCTCTTCGACAATCGTGAGGTCCGCGCCGAAGTCGGTGTCAAAGACCTTGTCGAAGCCAAGACGTCTGAGCGCCGCGACCATCTTGCCCTGAACATTGGTGCCTATGTGCATTCCGAAGCACTCGCCGAGAGTGACGCGAATAGACGGCGCAGTGTGAACAACGACAAACTTCTCGGGATCGTTGATAGCCTCGAGAACCTTTGCAGTGTCGTCCTTTTCATATATAGCGCCGGTCGGGCAGTTGACTATGCACTGACCGCAGGAGACGCACGCCACGGAGTCGAGCGGCTTCTCGAATGCCGAGCCGATGTGAGTGTCAAAGCCGCGGGCGTTTGCGCCGATAACGGAGATGTGCTGAGCCTGGCATGCTGCGACGCAGCGGCGGCAGAGAATGCACTTGCCGTTGTCTCTTATCATATGAATGGCGGAGTCGTCGTATTCGTGAACGGGATTCGCGCCGTCAAAACGGGTCTCGTCATCAACGCCGAACTCCTTGCAGAGCTGCTGGAGCTCGCAGGTTCCGCTGCGGACGCATGAGAGACACTTTCTGTCATGCGTCGAAAGAATGAGCTCAAGAGTCATCTTGCGGCTCTTGCGGACGCGCTCGGTGTTTGTGAATATCTCCATACCCTCGTTAACGGGGTACACGCAGGCGGTCACGAGCGAACGCGCGCCCTTGACCTCGACCATGCAGATGCGGCATGCGCCGATCTCGTTTATCTTCTTGAGGTAGCAGAGGGTCGGGATCTCAATGCCGGCCATACGCGCCGCCTCAAGTATGGATATGCCCTTGGGTACGCTCAGGGGCATGTTGTTTATCTTTATGTTTACCATTTCCATGCTGTGTTGACCCTCCTTCCTTAACCTTTGCTGATTGCCTTGGCGCGCTTGCAGTTTTCCATGCAGACGCCGCACTTGATGCACTTCGCCGTGTCGATAGTGTACGACGGCAGCTTGTGACCCTCTGCGACATAGTCGGTCTTGCCGATAGCCGAGACGGGGCAGTTTCTGGCGCAGAGACCGCAGCCGATGCACAGATCCTTGTCAATTTTGAAGCTCAGCAGCGCCTTACATACGCCTGCGGGACACTTCTTGTCGACTATATGCGCTATATACTCATCGCGGAAGAACTTGAGGGTCGCAAGGACGGGGTTGGGAGCCGTCTGACCGAGTCCGCAAAGGGAGTTTTCTTTGATGTAATGGGCGAGCTCTTCGAGCTTGTCCAGATCCTCGAGCGTCGCCTTGCCGGCGATAATCTTTTCGAGTATCTCCTGCATTCTTCTCGTGCCGATACGGCAGGGGGAGCACTTTCCGCAGGACTCGTCAACGGTGAAGTCAAGAAAGAACTTGGCTATATCGACCATGCAGTTGCTGTCATCCATGACGATAAGTCCGCCCGAACCCATCATGCAGCCGATGGCGGTGAGGTTGTCGTAGTCTATCTCGGTGTCCATGAGGCTCGCGGGGATGCATCCGCCGGAGGGTCCGCCGGTCTGAGCCGCCTTGAACTTTCTGCCGTTGGGGATGCCGCCGCCGATGTCCTCGACGATTTCGCGCAGGGTCGTGCCCATGGGGATCTCAACGAGGCCGGTGTGCTTGATGTTGCCGCCGAGCGCAAAGACCTTGGTGCCCTTGGAGCGCTCGGTGCCCATGGAGGCGAAGCTCTCCGCGCCGTGCAGGATTATCTGCGGGATGTTTGCAAATGTTTCGACGTTATTCTCGGTAGTGGGCTTTCCGAAAAGACCCTTTTCCGCCGGGAACGGAGGTCTCGGACGGGGCTCGCCGCGGTTGCCCTCGATGGAGGTCATGAGCGCGGTCTCCTCGCCGCAGACGAATGCGCCTGCACCGAGTCTTATATGAAGGTCGAAGTCGAAGCCGCTGTCAAAGATGTTCTTGCCGAGCAGTCCGAGCTCGCGCGCTTCGTCTATTGCTATCTGAAGTCTCTTGACCGCTATCGGATACTCCGCGCGGACATAGATATAGCCCTCGGTCGCGCCGGTGGCGTAGCCGCATATCGCCATAGCTTCAACGATGCAGTGCGGGTCGCCCTCGAGCACGGAGCGATCCATGAATGCGCCCGGGTCGCCCTCGTCGGCGTTGCAGACGACATATTTCTGATCCGCCTGATTCTTGCGGGTGAAGCTCCATTTCAGACCCGTCGGGAATCCGCCGCCGCCTCTGCCGCGCAGACCGGAATCCTTGACTATCTGGATGACCTCGTCCGGGGTGTATTCGGTCAGGCATTTTGCAAGAGCCTGATAGCCGTCCATGGCTATGTATTCATTGATATTCTCGGGGTCGATAACGCCGCAGTTGCGCAGTGCGACTCTCTTCTGCTTTTTATAGAACTGAGTCTCGTTGAGGCTCTTGACGGTGTCGCCGGCGACGGTATCATCGTAGAGCAGATGCTTGACTATTCTGCCCTTGATGAGGTGCTCGTCAACTATCTCCGGAACGTCCTCAACCTTTATCTGGCTGTAGAACGCGCCTTCGGGATAAACAACGACTATCGGACCCAGGGCGCACAGACCGAAGCAGCCTGTCCTGATGACCTTGATTTCGTCTGCGAGACCTTTTTCGGCGATCTCCTTTTCAAACTCGGCAATTATTTCTGTGCTGTGAGAAGAAGTACAGCCGGTACCGCCGCAGACAAGAACGTGTGAACGATACATTGATTTTCCTCCTTGTTATTTGGCGATAGCGCCGACCGTGAATTCGCCGACGGGGTTGCCGTTGACGAGATGATCGCTGACGATGCGCGCGACCATTTCGGGCGTTACCTTGACGTAGGTGACCTTTTCTTTGCCGGGTTCGAGAACCTCGACTATCGGCTCATACTGGCACATGCCGATGCAGCCGGTCTGCGAGACGGTGACATGGCTGAGATTGCGGCGTGCAATCTCGTCAACGAGTGCGGTGAGCACGGGCTTTGCGCCTGCCGCGATGCCGCAGGTTGCCATGCCGACGAGTACGCGGGTTACGTTCTCGTTGTCTTCGCGGATATTCATATTGGCCTTTGCCTTATCTCTTATTGCGTTAAGTTCAGCAAGTGATTTCATGGTTATTCCTTTCCCGGCGCCGGGCGCCGTCATATGGTTTTTGTGATGAGCGCTGTGTTCTCGTCGATATATTCTTTCATCCACTGCACAACATCCGGATTGTCGAGCGGCACGCCGTCGAGGATATTTTTAATTTCCCGCGTGTCGAGCACGAATTCTTTTTCGTCGACCGAGCGGCGGTAGATAAAATCCCTGTCGGTGTTCATTGATATGAGCACCGTTACCGTCGAGGTCATGTCCCCGAGGGGAGTGAAATCGATGCTGTCCGAATGAAATACGGCTTTTGTGGAGGTGCCGACGCCTTTTTTTGAGGTTATCTCAAAACTGCCGCCGGTCTGCTCTGCCGCGAGGCGGAACAGCGGTATGCCCATGCCGACCTTGCGCGTTGTGCGCGTGGTGAAAAACGGATCGCAGACATTTTGAAGCTGTTCTTCGTCCATGCCGCAGCCGTTGTCGGAAACCGTGAGCGTGAGAAGATGCTCTTCTCTGCTTTCGCTGACGTCTATTTCTATCAGCGACGCCCCGGCTGATATGGAGTTCTGGGCTATATCGAGAATGTTGAGTGACAGCTCGCGCATGGCGTTAAGCGTCCAGGTATTTGTCGAGAATGCCGTCTATCTGATCGGGGGTGAGTCTGCCGTAGACATCGTCGTTGATCGTCATGACGGGAGCGAGTCCGCACGCGCCGATGCAGCGGCAGGCTTCGATGGAGAAACACGCGTCGTCACTGCACTCGCCGGGGCCGATGCCGAGTCTCTCGCTTATCTTGTCGAGGATAGCCTGCGAGCCTTTGACATAGCAGGCGGTTCCGAGACATACGGAGATGTTGTATCTGCCCTTGGGGCTCAGAGCGAACTGGGCGTAGAAAGTCGATACGCCGTATACCTTCTCGAGCGGAACGTCCATTCCCTCGGCTATCATAGCCTGTACCTCGAACGGAAGATAACCGTAGATGAGCTGAGCCTCCTGCATGACATGCATCAGCAGGCTCTTGTCGCCGTTGCATTCTGCAATAACGGCATGGAGCTTCTCTTCCTGTTCCGGGGTGCCGGAAAAAGGTATCTTACTGATTTTTTTGAGCATTTGTAGCCTTTCCCTCCTTAGGTTTGAGAAAAATAACAGATAGGCAAAAAGGAGTTTCCTTTTCACATTAAGAGTAATTATATCATGCGGGTCTGAAAATTGCTACAGTTTAAGGAAAAAAATATCGATAAACTATATACCAATTACATACCCTGCAGGTAGTAATTACCTTTCAACAGATCAATGACCGCCTGCGGCGATGCGCAGGGGAGTTCGAGCTCGGTGCTCGCCGAGCCGACATTTTCGAGGCAGTGTGCGTCGGACGCGCGCAGAAGCCTCATCTTTCGGAGCAGCGGGTGCTCTTCAATGAGCCTGTCCGCCTGAGCGAAAGCGGACATCTCGGCGTTTGCGAATCCCCAGCTTTCGTCGAACGAGCCGAGGTTTGCAACCACGCTGAACGACGGACGGTCAACATGAGCGGGATAGCAGACCCCGCCGAAGCCGGAGACGAGCGGGAAAACCTCGCTTATTGAAATAAAGCTCGCCGTGCTCAGCAGATTTTCCTCGCGCCCGAGAATACCGTCCCGATCGTCCATTATCAGCTGCTCGCCGAAAATATCGAGCCGATTTTTAATCTTCGGCAGGCGCTCGGCAACATAGCCCGAAAACGCGAGCGCGGAATCGATATCGGGAAACAGGCACACGACGTGAACTTCCTCTGAAGTTGTCAGCTCCATGCCGGGCACGAAAGCTATTCCTGCCTCTTCTGCCGCACGCGCCGCGGCTGGGCAGTTGAGCGAAGAGTTGTGGTCGGTCAGCGCAAGGATATCCAGCCCCATGACCTTTGCCATGTTGACAAGGTTATAGGGAGTCATCTCCTCGTCGCCGCAGGGCGACAGACACGAGTGGATATGCAGATCACATAAAAATCCCGGCATAATTCGACTCCGAATATTTTTGCTGGCTTCGTTTGAAGTAATAAGTAAAATGTATATGGTATGGGCGGATATCGCCCGCGGTTTAGCACAAGTTTATTGACTCGCAGTTTGCATTCGACGCACCGTTGCCGCGCAAGCGGTGGGAAAGGCTTATCATAGCCAACTTTTGAAAACAAATTTTATAACACTGTGGAATTTTATTTTGGCTCCCTTGTGTAAAGGGAGCTGGCTCGGCGTAAGCCGAGACTGAGGGATTGTGGCACAGAACCGACTGATTTTGTGCTGTTATCTCCGAATTATAGCACTTTGTAGGGACAGCCCTTGCGGCTGTCCGTTATCGGCGATAGCTTCCAATAGATTTAAACGGATGGAAGCAAACCTGTCTCCCGAACTTTTGCAAAGTAAAAGCAAGTGACCAAGCCGATTTTTTTAATTAAGCTTCCAATAGCCGCGCCACAGTGTTTGAAGTCTGACTGGGAAACGCGGGAAGTGTATATCATTTGATTATAGTGCGTAGCGAAGGTAGAAACCAATTATCAACAATTCAACTTTACTATAATTTTGTATCGGCTACGCCGATATCGGACAGCCGCAAGGGCTGTCCCTACGAGGCGCACTGTTTAAAATTGCGCAAACTTCTCGGGCGGATAATATCCGCCCCTACAATAGAAAAATTAAAGCTTTGTGAAAATTTTTCTTGCCTCTTGCGCGGCATCGGTGCGTCGAGTCGCCGCACCCTACGAGACCGCGAGCAACAAATTTGTTGTTTTTTTGCCTCTTCCGCACAAATCCCCACGATACAGCATATTTATACTTCTTATTATACATGGTTATATCAATAAATCAATACCTATATATCAATTATGATATGTCTTTTTCAGCTCTTTTGTCGCTTCGCCGCTGAGCAGGCAGAGCGAGATGAGATTCGGCACCGCCATGAGCGCGTTCGCGAGGTCAGAGAGCTCCCATACAAGCTCGAGATCGGCGACGCACCCAATGAATACCGCCGCGGCGTAAATTATGTTGTATATCTTCGCGCTCTTTGCGCCCAGAAGATATTCGAGCCCGCGCCGCCCGTAATATGACCAGCCGATAAGTGTGGCAAAGGCAAAAACGCAGATGCTCACGCAGACGAAAATGCTACCGGCTTTTCCGAATACACTGCCGAATGCCGCGGCGCAGGCGAGAGAGCCGTCGCCGTCCGTCGGCGCGCCGGAGACCAAGAGAGTTATTGCAGTCACGGTGCACATGACGACCGTGTCGAGAAAAACCTCAAGTATGCCCCAGCAGCCCTGCTCGGCGGGTGAATCCGTCTGCGCCGCAGCGTGGATTATCGCGTTGCTGCCGAGCCCCGCCTCGTTTGAAAAAACTCCGCGCGCCACCCCGTAGCGCAAGGCTTTTTTTATCCCGTAGCCCGCCGCTCCTCCTGCCGCCGCGCGCAGCGAAAAAGCTTCGGATATTATGCGCGAAAACGCCGCCGGTACGGCACGGAAGTTCTTTACTATGACCGCAAAGCTCGCGAGAATGAATATCGCCGTCATGGCGGGGATTATCTTCTCCGCCGCCGATGCGATTCTCTTGAGCCCGCCGCAGGTTATCGCGAATACGCCTGCGGCGAGAATCAGTCCTGTTATCGCGGGACTCAGCCCGAATGAGCCCGAGAGCGAGAGCGCGGCGGCGTTCGCCTGGGTCATGTTGCCGATACCGAGCGAGGCTATGACCAACAGAACGCAGAAAATTTTTGCCATGTGTTTGAATCCCAGCCCGCGCTCCATATAGACGAACGCGCCGCCCATCCATTCGCCGTTTTCGTCGCGGTATCTGTATTTTATGCCGAGTATATTTTCGCAGCACGCGCTCATCATGCCGATTATCGCGCTTATCACCATCCAGAAAACCGCTCCCGCGCCGCCTGAGGCTATCGCCGCCGCCACGCCGACTATGTTGCCAGTGCCCATGCACGCGGCGAGCGCGGCGGAGAGCGCCTGCGTCTGCGATATCGAGCCTTTACCGGATTCCCGGCTCTTTTTGCTGAATATACTGCCGAGCGTCGTTTTCATCCATGTGCCGATGTGCGTTATCTGGAAAAATCCCGACCGCACGCTCAGCAGAAGTCCCGTGCCCGTGAAAGCGACGAGCAGCGGGACTCCCCAGACCGCCGAATTTATCGAAGAAACGAGAGAACAAAACGAGTCCGTGGGATCACCTCCGAAAAATGAAAAGGATTGATTTAAAGCGCGAATTAGTATATACTATAATCTGTATAATAAGATTCGCGAAAGGGAACGTGATATCTTGAAGGATTTCGGATTTGTCAAGACCGCAGCGGTCTGCCCGAGGGTGACGGTCGGCGCGGCTGATAAAAATGTTGATAATATGCTGCCGCTGATAAAAGGGGCGGCTTCGTCCGGCGCGCAGGTAATTGCCCTGCCGGAGCTTTGCATAACAGGCTATACCTGCTCCGATCTTTTTTCGCAGGACAGGCTCATCGAAAGCGCGGAGACCGCGCTCGGCAGACTCATTCTTGAATGTGCCGATATCGGCGCGCTCGTGATAGTCGGACTCCCGGTGCGCGTGCGCGGCAGGCTCTTCAACTGCGCCGCCGCATTCCAGAACGGCAGGCTTGTGGGCGTTGTCCCGAAGAGCTATCTGCCGAATTACAACGAGTTCTATGAAAAACGCCACTTCGTCTCGGGGCTTGATACCCCGTGCGATACCGTCACGCTCTGTGGGCAGGAGGTGCCGTTCGGCAATATGCTTTTCTGCGCGGACAACGGCGCGGCGGTCGGAATTGAGCTGTGCGAGGATATGTGGGTGCCCGTGTCGCCCGGAACAGTACTTGCGCTCAGCGGCGCGGATATAATAGTGAACATCTCCGCCTCCGACGAGATGGTCACAAAGAATGATTTCAGGCTGAGTCTTATTGAGCAGACGAGCGCGCGGTGCTACTGCGGCTATGTCT
>ERZ1026898.980-NODE-980-length-15096-cov-8.905724_pt1 | contig 15096 bp, 13 predicted proteins | sample MGYA00380178_ERZ1026898 | MGnify/ENA primary metagenome ERZ1026898 (study PRJEB33269, sample SAMEA4719814) | human gut metagenome | biome: human-associated habitat; feature: organic feature; material: feces | place: Cameroon | collected 2013-10 ... | reverse complement strand
ATATATATATATTTGCCCCGCTTTTCTTTAAATGCGACAAACCTATGCTGGAAGAAAAGCTGGCGATCAGTATGAGTGCATAATACGATAATACGTGCTGGCTCCCTCTTGTACTTTTTGTCAATCCTTTGTACAATTTTATCAACTGGCCAGGAGCCTCACCAGTATGTGAATCTCTATGAAAAAAATTAACGAAAACCACTATGTTAAACCAGAAGTCGAGGAGATTGACCTGACTCTTTCCGCAAGCGTTTTGGACGGAAGCGGATCCGTGTTTGGCGAGCAGCCTGATAATGAAGAGGATTGTTAGTAACCAAGCGCATTATGAAAAGAATCTGTCTTTTAGCCATCACGGCATCCGCTCTCGTCGTGAGTTGCGAAAATGCCAACGAAGTCGCTCCTGTCATCGAACATCATGATGGCGCGTATGCGACTATCGAGCAACCTGATGCTTTCTCTACCAAGGGCTTGTCTTTCAATGACGGCAAAGTGTCATTCGTTTGGGAAAACGGGGAAAGGCTTGCAGTTTACGGTTCCTCGACATATTCTATACTGACAATAAATGACGGAGGCGCTTCTGTCACAAAACTCGACTGTCCGGACTTCAAACTTGACACAGATGTGGACTACTCTGTCTTCTCGCCAGTGCCTGGAACTCTGTCAGACGCATCCAAAGAAGCGATAAACGTGTCGTTCAGCGATCAGCGGCAGACAGCCAACACGGACACGGAACATCTTCGCCTCAACCAGTACGCATGCGCCACAAGCACGGTTGATGGCAATTCCATCAATTTCCAACTTTATAATCAGGTCGCATGGATCAGGTATTCCCACACCTTCACGGAAGCCGTGACCGGAGCGAAGACCGTCACCATCAGCGCGTCTGAAGGAGAGCCTTTCGTCCTGAACGGAACCATTGACGCGACAAAACCGGTGTCAGAGAAAGGTTTCACCACATCGATCACAGCCTCCAACACCGCTTCTGAAATAACCCTCAACCTCGGAGAGGAATCCGGCAATGGAATTGACATAGCCTCCGGAGAGGTTTTGAACGCTTTCTTCACGATTCATCCAGTCGATCTTACAGGAAAGACAATCACATTCACTGTCAAAGACGCTGACGGGAAAACCGTTTCCATTGATCAGTGCACGGGCCGTGCCATCAAGAGGAATGCGGTTGTGCCGTTCACGGACAACTCTTCCAAGCCGACCGTGGCGACCATTGACGGGGAAGAATATTCAACATTGAACGCAGCTGTCGCGGCAGCCACCGACGGCGCGACAATCAAGTTGGTAAGCGATGTCACCACAGTTAAGGTTCCTATCGGCAAGAGCGTCACTTTCGACCTTGACGGCAACACTGTAACCGCTGACGACGATGTATTCTTCGTGGCGAAAGACGGGCTTACAGTCAATTTCACGAACGGCAACATAGTTTCGACCAAGTACAGCGGACTCTTCTTCAAACAGGGGCTTAAGGATGAGAACATCACCTTTGACAACTGTAACATAACCGGCGTTGAGGGAGCGATCGCCACAAGCACGTTGACCGGATCCTCGATAACAATCAACGGAGGTACATTCGTGTCCTCAAACAATGCGGTGATCCTGACCAACGGCAATTCCCGTGAGGGAGATGCCAACACAATCACCATCAACGGCGGAACTTTTAAAGGCCAGATGTCGGATGAAGCATATAATGCCCGAAATTCGATCGCTTGCGGAATCTATGCCGCATGGAAGGACAATATCATCGTCAACGACGGCACATTCGATATAGAAAGAGGTGTAGGTGTGCTCTGTCGTGGCGGCAAGGTGACCATCAACGGTGGCACATTCACCACAACTGACCCGGACGACAAGACAGGCCGCGTGGGCGACAGCCGCATCGTAGTGCCATGCCAGACCGTTTACGTTGACAAGGACTCCAAGTATCCTGATTATGAGAACGCCACCATCGAAATCTCAGGAGGTTCGTTCTCGGATGATGCTTGCTGCGACTATCTCGCAGATGGTTCCGGTGCGGTAAAAGAAGATGAGTTGTACACTGTTCAAGACGCACATGAATACACTGACTATAGCAGTTTATCAAAGGCAACCAGATCAACCACTAATACAAATCCAATACTCGTAAACAATCCTATAGAAACAAATAATAGCTTAACTGTTTATCCAAACAACACTATTGTATTTGGGGGAAATGGCAGTTTTTGTTGTAATAATAACAATAGTGCACGTGCTGTTACGATGAGTGGCAATTATTCTGGAGTGGTGAATATCTGCGGCAGTGGCCAGATTACCCGTCGCAGGCAACGTACAAGTACAAGCAGATCGACGGTCGATTATGCAATTAATGTGATGGGATCATCCAGTTCCTCTTATACTACTGACATCATCGTGAATATTTACGGTAATTTGATCATTGACGGAGGTAGCGGTGCCTATATTAATCGGGCTATTAATATACAAAATGGAACAGTCAATATATTTGGAGGATATTTCTATGCGGGACTTGGCAATGATCCTACAAAAAAAGTTAGCGTAATCTACCTTGGTCCCCTTGTTAATAAAGGACAGAACACCCTGAACATCCATAATGGAGTATTTGAATGCGAAGGAGATGCTTCTTCTTTGATTGATTGCGTAAAAGGCAGTACGATAAGAATCACAGGCGGGATCTTTGTAGGATTTAATCCATCCGATCATGTTGACGGCAAAAACAACAGCTACGTTCCGGACGGTTACGAATCCGTTGAAATAACTTACAACGGAAAACAAGCCTGGAAAGTGTCCAAGAAACGATAAGTGACCACTTCACCTACTCCAATCATAGGCCGCCTCTTTCGGGAAGCGGCCTTATTCTTATCACAAATCAAACGCCATACGCAAAAGCATAACCGGGGATATTGCTCGGTGGCATTTCAGGGCATATTCGCCGCCGACATGAAACATAAAGATGCCTACGGGGCATTTGGTGACATATTCGCGCCATTAAGGACAATCGAGTCCTCCATGAAGGCGTAGGCATCCTTCCTTCCCGGAAGAGATCCCGCATAAAGTTCAGTCGGGAACTCCACGTTCATCCTCCAACAGTCATTTTCCCCGACTCGTACACTCTGAACTTATTTTGATTATCTTTGTGTTCTATGGGGAATGGAATCAAAGTCATGGGGAAAGGAGCACGGCGCTGGTGGAAACCGGTGCTGTGGACTCTTCTTGGAATATGGGCGGTCGTGATCATCGCCCTGCAGATCATCTTGAATTCCAGCGTCCTGACAAGAATCGTAAGCGATGTGGCCAATGAATATGTAGAAGGGGACGTCACCTTTTCGGGCATAAAGGCATCCATGTTCAAGAGTTTCCCGAACCTCAACGTCACGATCGACGATTTCTCCATCACCTATCCACACGACAGGTTCGCGGCTTTCGATTCTCCGGTGGTTCCCGGAGGATACCTGCTTGATTCCGGACGCGGTGAGTCAGCGGACACACTCGCACATTTCAGGAAGTTGTCGGTGTCGGTCAACTATCTTGCGGCGATCGCAGGCCGGATAAGGATCCGTCACGCCTCCCTGGATCATCCCAGAATCTTCGCGCACCAGTACGATTCCACCTCCGCGAACTGGAACCTGTTCGGCAACAAGGCTTCCGACAAAGACACATCGGAGGCCACCTCCACCATTCCCCCGCTCTCGGTCGGCAAGGTGGTCCTGAGCGGTCGGCCTTTCATCGTCTATACGAACCCGTCAGACACAATATTCGGATGCATATTCCTGAAACAGCTCACCGCGAAGGGGCATTACGACGCGAGGATGAACAAACTTGAGCGTGTGAACCTTGAGCTGGACTCGCTGTTTGTGGCCGGGAGGCTGCCGGCTGACACGGTGGCGTTCGGACTTGAGCGCCTTGGCGTCAAGGAACGTCTCGGGCATTTTGACGTCTCCTTGAGGTCGCGCCTGTTCCTTGGCCTGAAATCCTCCGGCAGGATGTCAATCCCGATCGAGATCAACGGTGGTGTATTCCCGGAACTTGATAAAAAGCGCGTGGCGGTCGAGGACATGACAGCGCACATCGCCACCATCGGTCTGACCGCCGACGGGAAGGCTGACTTTTCGGGAGAGGATATTCACATAAAAGCATCCGTAGCCACTGAGAAGTCTCCGGTAAGCGAGATGATTGAATATTTCGGTGACAATTTTCCTGTTCTTAAAAAGTTGCGCACTGACGCCCTGCTTTCCGTCAACGCATCCTGCGACGGTTATTACAACAAGAGCACCGGTGGTCTGCCTCCTCTTTCCGTGCAGGTTAAGGTGCCAGACTCACGGATCAGATGGGAAGGAATCGATGGCGAGGGGCGCTTCGATCTGGACATGACCGCAAGGAGTGAGAATGGCAGGCTTTCGGCGGAAATTCCGGATTTCTGCTTCAGTGTCAACGGGATGAAGATTTCCATTAAAGGCACTGCGGACAATCTGTTGGGCGGCGACCCAAGGTTCGACATCAGCAGCGACATCCATGTCGTACTTGACTCGCTGGCGGCTTACCTTCCAGACACACTTGGAATCTCTGTCCAGGGAGATTTGGAAGGCATCGTGGAAGGAGATTTCAGGCTTTCACAGCTGGGCTTGTACAACTTTTCTGAAATAGGGCTGGAAGGATTGCTTGAGAGCAATGGCATCAAGGTCAGTGTTCCGAAAGACACTTTGTTCGCCTACCTGGGCCACACGGACATCAGCCTCGGGGAATTCAGCCATGCCGAGGATGGCCACGAAGCCCACGGAGAACACGACCACCACCATGCCGGCCTGTCCGTGGCGATAGACAGCCTGTTCGCTGAATATGGCGCCTCCACATTCATCCGTGGCACCGGCGTCCGCCTCTCAGCGCACAATTCAGAGGAACTGATGGACGGGCACCGTGACAGGCATCCGATCCATGGGCACCTTGACATCACCTCCCTCGGAATGATGGACACCGACTCCTGTTTTGTCGGTGTGCTTGGCTCAGCCAACACATTCAAAATGAGCCAGAACACTATCAGCAGGCACTCAGTTCCATTCCTGAATCTGTCAAGCCGGAACAAGAAGATCACAGTCCGGGAAGGAGTCAACCGTTTTTCCGTTCAGGACGCCAGACTTTCCGTCGCCGCCCATCCGAATTCCGTGGAAAGACAAATCCGGCGAAGGCATCTTCTGGACTCCCTTCAAAGAGTCTATCCAGGTGTGAAACGGGATTCACTGTTCAGGAAGGCGTTCGCGAGAAAGCCCGGAGCGCTCCTGCCGGATTACTTGACCGAGAAAGATTTCGAAAAGAATGACATCAGAATCCAACTCGGAGAATCCGTGGCCAATTACCTCAGAAACTGGGACATCTCCGGAGAGATCAGTGTGGCCGAAGGACTCGTCATCTCCCCTTACTATCCTCTCGACAACAGGATCACCGGCTTCAACGGCAGATTCACCAACAACAAGATTGACCTGGATCGGCTCTCGGTAAAGTCAGGCAGTTCAGACATTTCGGCGACCGGACATCTTTCCGGACTGAAACGGTTCCTGGCTTCCGGGAAAGGCAAACTCAATCTGGATTTGGGAATATCCTCCGACACCCTCGACGTGAACGAGGCTCTCATAGCGCTCAACTCCGGGAAAAACTTCACTCCTCCGGGACGCAACGCCGCTCTTTCAGGTGTTGACGATGACGCTTACCTGAATTCTGTCAAGGAATTGACAGCAGCCGACACTACAGCCACAGCCTCATTGATCGTGCTTCCATCCAATCTCAACGCCAAGGTTTCACTGCAGGCGGGCACGATCAGATATTCGAATCTGGAGACAACCTGGGTATCCTCCGATCTGGAGATGAAGGAGCGTTGCCTGCAGGCGATGAACACTCTGGCTACCACAAACATGGGTGATGTCTACCTCGAAGGTTTCTATTCAACCAAGACAAAAAAAGACCTCAAGGCAGGGTTTGACCTGAATATGGTCGGAATCACCGCCGAGAAGGTGATCCGGCTCTTCCCTGCCGTGGACAGCATCGTGCCGATGATAAAATCCTTCAAAGGGCTTCTTGACTGCGAGATCGCCGCCACCACTGAGATCGACACATTGATGAATATCGTCCTCCCTTCCCTGAGCGGCATTGTCACGCTTGATGGCCACGACCTGTCTCTGAGCGAGAGCAAGGACCTCAACAAATTACGCAAGACCCTGATGTTCAAGGACAGGGACTCCAGCCACATCGAATCGCTGTCCATCCGAGGCATCATCAAGGACAACCAGTTGGAGATATTCCCATTCCTGTTGAATGTGGATCGCTATTCCATCGCCGCCAGCGGTCTGCAGCGTTTCGACCAGAAGTTCAAGTACCATCTTTCCGCCTTGAAGTCTCCCGTTCCGTTCAAGTTCGGAATCAACCTGGACGGTTCGTTCGAGGACTGGCGGTGGAAACTCGGCAAGACCAAGTACAAGAGCCGCAACATCCCTCTGTTCGACAAGCAGGTGGACGGTCTGAGGATAAACCTTGTCAACGCCATCCACAACATCTTCGAGAAGGGTGTCGAACAGGCCCTCAAGCAGACCGAGCTCTCCCAAGAGGCCATCGAGTCCAAAAAGAAAGAGCTGGACTACTCCGCCTCCCTGACCGAAGAGCTCTCCGCCGAAGAGCAGAAAACCCTCCAGGTCCTTGAAAGTGTCACCGCCGCCACTCAGTAGATCCATTCCCCTACTCCGCCCCCTCGGCAGCCGATCCTCCGGTCCCTGAGCCTGTCGAAGGAACCTGATCACCCATGTCTCTCACCTTAAAAAGCATCACCACCATCCTCAACAGCCAATCCTCGGTACCTGAGCCTGTCGAAGGGACCGTATTGCCTAATAATGTTCCCCTCTCCATACCCCAAAAGTTTTATTTGAATATTAATGGATTTCTCCCTATCTTTGTAATCCTTTCGGACTCGGAGCGAAGGCAGCTTCCAATCGCCCTACCTCCCCGCGGAATCCCTATCATCATCTAGATTCCCCCGCCGAAAGGCTTTGCGGGTGTGTTGAAATTGGTAGACAAGCCAGACTTAGGATCTGGTGCGCAAGCGTATGGGTTCGAGTCCCTTCACCCGCACAAAAAACGCCTCCTAATCGACTGATTAAGAGGCGTTTTTCTTTTTCAATAGGTGTACTAAGTACCCCAAAATGTATAGTACCCCCTCGGTATGGGACAATAATCAAAAAAGCAAGCATCCCTTTTAGGGAAAAGATGCTTGCTTTTACTTTGTTTTCCTAATCGTATGAGAACGATGCAAAGATAATCATTCTTTTCAGATTATCAAGTAGTACCGCTCCCTTTTTACATCAATATTCGCCATCCTCCAGCCATTCCACAAACTCCATAACTCTCTTGAAATCCTCCACAAAGGTTCGATAATCACGCTCTTTCTTGTCCCATAATATTCCGTTAGGATTGCGGAACAAATAAAAACCGAGGGGTGAAGCAGAGAGCCTTACGGCTCAGAGTGGCGGTTGGGTACAGACTTTACCCTAATAACGTCTGTAATGGCTGCGCACTCTCTCAACCTTGCCGAAACGCACTCGCCGGTAGGCTCGCACCCGGACAAGTCTGATAACCTCCACCTCAATGGCGACTATCACAAAGTGGTTCTTTGCTCCCATAATTCTAAGGGTTAACTATAATGTCATAAGTGAGTGAAAGAACAAGAGACCCTTTCGTAGCACCCCCTCGGTAAAACAGCAAAAAAGCAAGTGTTCCCTTTAGGGAAAGAACACTTGCTTTTTATCTCACTTAATTCCTTAGAATTGTTGCAAATTTAGCCATAATTTTCAAATAATCAAGAAAATCCGACCCGTCTTTACGGAATTTTACGGAATCAGTGTTATTCGCCATCCTCCAACCACTCTACAAACTCCATAACTCTTTTGAAATCCTCCACAAAGGTTCGATAATCTTCCACGATTCCGCACAAGGGGACAGCCTCGAGGCTGCGCTTTTTTCCTTTTCCAGAACCCACTGAAAGTCCATCCAATAAACAGATACCGGCCGCAACACTACATCAGCATGAAGCCGAAATATTCTCAGGCGGGTGGAGGGTAATATATTCTTAATGAATGACATAGGACTTCGCCTTTAGTGGGAATGCGCTGAAGGCAAACCCATAACTAAGTGATTTTCAATGAATTACATAATGCGTCATTCCCCTATATTAGCGGACACAACGACTCCTGTCCGCTGAATGAGGTTTGTTTAACTTCCCACCACGTTGCTCAACCAAGTCTCTCACCTCATAGGATTCAGGGAGAGGACAACGTGAATTGATGTGGGTGGGCAAATCACCCTTCGAACGTATGATACTTTTTGCATAGCAGGCAATTGACTGCTTACGAAACCTTCGACAATGAGAATATCGATCCTGTTGTTCAACAGGACAGACCGGCGCAACGGCGCAGTGTGGCTATGAGAAGAGGCAAAGGTTGTCGAAAGACGGGGGAAGAGAAATGAATCAAAGACAGCTTCTTATTGATGCGGGATTGCAGCCGTCATGACATTTTCATTTGCCGCAGCGGAATAGATTTCGTACCTTTGTTATCCGTTATGAAGTACGGATTCGACAACGAAAAGTATCTGCGGATACAATCAGAACACATCAAGGAACGCATAGCCCAGTTCGGGGACAAGCTCTATCTTGAGCTTGGAGGCAAATTGTTTGACGACTACCACGCCAGCAGGGTCCTGCCGGGATTCCAGCCGGACAGCAAGCTGAGGATGCTCCAGCAGCTCAGCGACTGCGCGGAGATCGTCATTGTCATCAGCGCCAATGACATAGAGAAGAACAAGGTGAGGGCCGACTACGGCATCACCTATGACATGGATGTCCTGAGGCTCCGCACGGAGTTCCAGAACAGGGGCTTCCTGGTCAGCAGCGTGGTGATCACCCATTTCAACGGCCAGGCCAGCGCCAAGGCGTACAAGGCCAAGCTCAAGAAGTTGGGCATCAAGGCCTATTATCACTACACGATCGAGGGTTACCCGAACAATGTGGCCCTGATTGATTCCGAGGAAGGATACGGCAAGAACGACTACGTGCAGACATCCCGTCCGCTCGTGATCGTGACGGCTCCGGGCCCGGGCAGCGGCAAGATGGCCGTGTGCCTGAGCCAGCTCTACCACGAGCACAAGAAGGGAATCGCGGCGGGCTACGCCAAATTCGAGACATTCCCCGTCTGGAACCTTCCTTTGAAGCACCCGGTCAACATCGCCTACGAGGCCGCCACTGCGGACCTTAACGATGTGAATATGATCGATCCGTTCCATCTGGAGGCATACGGCAAGACGGCGATCAACTACAACAGGGACATCGAGATATTCCCGGTGCTGAACGCCCTCTTCGAGGGAATATACGGCGAGAACCCGTACAAATCGCCGACCGATATGGGTGTGAATATGGTGGGCAACTGCATCAGCGATGACGACATCTGCTGCAAGGCCGCCAACGACGAGATCATCCGTCGCTACTATGCCGCCCTCGACCAAATGGCTGACGGAGAGGACAATGAGAGCGAGGTCGGCAAGATCGCGCTGCTTCTGAAGCAGGCAAGGATCACTACTGAATATCGCCGCGTCACCGTCGCCGCGAAGCAGCGTGAGACCACGGCCGGCAATCCGTCAGCGGCCATCGAGCTGTCAGACGGGACAATCCTTAGCGCTGAGACCTCCGACCTTCTCGGACCTTGCGCCGCCCTTCTCCTGAAAGCCACCAAGCATCTTGCCGGGATCGACCACAGCGTCAAGCTCATTCCGGGAAGGCTCATCGAGCCGATCCAGAAGACGAAAGTCACCTACCTGCACGGCAAGAACCCGCGTCTGCACACTGACGAGGTGCTGATCGCCCTTTCTGTCCTGAGCCCGGATGACGAGAACTGCCGCAAGGCCCTTGACACACTACCGCTTCTGAAAGGCTGCCAGGTCCATTCGACGGTCCTTTTGAGCGACATCGACAAGAAAGTCTTCAAGAAACTCGGCGTGGACCTCACCTGCGAGCCGGTTCACGAGCGGCACTGACACTTTGGTTTTTCCAACGATAATGATTAACTTTAGGCTTTGAAAGCCAGAAGACTATTCTGACTATAGAACCTATAATATTTATTACCATATTCAGAGATGAACTATTGTCCTCATTGCGGATCGCCGGTCCAGCCGGATTCCTCCTTTTGCCCAAGTTGCGGGAAACCGCTTCAGTCCCAGCCTGACTCCGCCGGGCAGACTTTCAACACTCCTCAGACCACCAAAGAGAAGGAGGACAGATGGCTTATCGCCCTGGTCCTCTGCATAGTACTCGGCGGTTTCGGTGTCCACAGATTCTACACCGGCAACACCACCACCGGCATCATCATGCTCCTGACCCTCGGCGGCTGCGGCATCTGGGCCCTGATCGACATCATCATGATCGCCTGCAACACCTATGTTGACGGGAACGGACAGACCTTGAAATAACAAACAGCAAACATTATGAAATATTGTCCTAAATGCGGAACAGCCGTTCCTGAAGAAGCGTCTTTCTGCCCTAAGTGCGGAACCAACTTTCCAGACGCGGCAGCGCCTACTCCCCTGTCTCAGAATTACCAGCAGCCTCCTATGGAGCCATGCCCGCCGACCTACCTCGCCCTGTCCATCATCGTGACCGTGCTCTGCTGCCTTCCTCTCGGAATCGTCGGCATCATCAAGTCCAGCAACGTTTCCAAGGAATATGCCGCCGGGAACTACGCCGGGGCAAAGGATGCGAGCAAGCAGGCCAAGACCTGGAGCATAATCGGACTGTGCTGCGGACTGTTCTGGATAATCCTCTACATCATCCTACTGACCTGCGGAGTCATGGCCGGCCTCGCTGATCTTTAGAGTCATCTCTGTCATCGGCTCTCAGGCCTGTCTTTGACTCTCAGGCCTGTCTTTAACTCTCAGGTATGTCTTTAACTCTCAGGTATGTCATTGGCTCTCAGGCCTGTCCCATTTTTAAGATCTCTCCATCCGGAATCATCTCATCAGGCAGATGAACAAAGATTCCTACAAGAAACCAATCCTGTACATTCTGCTCACGGCAGCATGTGTGGGATTGGTGCTTACATATTCACGTTTCAGCCCAGAAGACAGCACCTGGTTCCCCAAGTGCATATTCCTGCAACTGACAGGATTGAAATGTCCCGGCTGCGGCAGCCAGCGGGTCATACACAACCTGCTGAACCTCAATATTCACAAAGCCTTTGAGGCCAACGCCTTTCTCGTGCTGAGCCTCCCCTACATCGCCGCCCTCCTGGTGTCCGTTCCACTCAGATCCCGTTTCCCACGATTCTACAACGCCCTCAACAGCGTCCCGGTCATCATCACCATCTGCATCCTGGTAATCATCTGGTGGATCACCCGCAACATCTTCGGCTGGTGATAGTCAGTTCAGAGGAAGGTAAAAGGATAATATATCGATTATATTCGTACCTTTGTGACACCAAGATAGAAAAATTACACTATGATAAAGAGACTTATTCATCTCATCTGCGTGGCGGTTATGGTCATAATCGCATCAGCATGCGAGAAATACGAACCGGATTGGGATATCTTTGAGGCATACGGCGTGGCGGAGGAGATAAAGACGGATTTCTACGAAAGATATTCAGAGGATGTCAAGGTCACAAGCGCGGTGACATCCTACAATAAGTCTCAGGTCGAATTTGTGGACACCGACGGGTTGAAGTGCACGGCCATCTATAAAGGCCACACTTGGATGATGACGCAAAAGGAGTTCAACAAGAACGGATTCGCGTTCCTCAAGCAGCTGCCGGAGAGAATCGCAAAAGCCTACATTAGAGCCGGAGCCAGCAAAGAATTTTACGAGTGGGATCAATCGTATGTGATCGAAGTCACACGCAGAGGGTTTGACAAAAAGGCATACGAGTTCCAGTTTGTTGTTTTTGATGAGAATGAGTTCCCCAAGCTTGCATACCGGGAGTATTTCGTGCTGATAGACGAGGACGGAGAACTCCTCGATATCCGGTCCCGCCACAACAGATCCATCTGGTGGTATGATATGAGCAGCTGTGTCGATTTTGTAAGGCAAAAATATCCCGAGGCCACAATCCTTGCCGGAATCAACGATTCCAGCGACAATGTCTTGTATATCAAAGACAAAGGCGTTCTGAAAACGGTCCGGTTTGATTATCGTGGATCCGATGAGCAAACTTGGAGTGCGACCATCTACAAATTGGAGGATTACGACAAACTACCTGACACTGTGTTGGATGAATATGCCAAATATAGGGTCTATCACCCTGATTTCAATTATTCCGAGGTCTATCGCGTCGAGACGAAGGACGGAATCTATTACGGATTGAAAAGCGCCACCACAAGCCTGACCGTTTACTTCAAGGCTTGACTCAAATTCTTAGGACTCCTCGTCCACGAATATGCCCGATAATGCTACCGTCATCGTACTTTTAGAAGCTGTTTTGAATTGTTTGTTTGAAGGTTAAGAGCAAGCTCTTTCCCTGCTGCTCACCTCGGCAATCCGAACAAGTTCGATTGCCCTCGGTTCGGGCGCTGGGTTGAGAGTGAAAAACTTCAGTTTCGACCGCTTCTTCCAAGGAAGATAGCGGTGCTATCTGACTGAAGAAGCGGGAAGAAAATGAAGATTTTTCACCTCAAAGAACATTTCAAACAATTCAAAACAGCTTCTTAATCCACGACGGCAGCACTTTGGGCAGTATTTGCAACAGTCGAGGTTGATTTGCACCCTGACGGCAGCGATTACGGGCATATTCGCGACTGTCGCCGGCCGAAGAGAATCCCTGCCTTTTTTGAGATCAGCGATTACGGGCATATTCGCGACGGTCGGAATAGGGGGAAATGGCAATGAATATATTTCCGAATATTCAGAAAAATTTCTAAATTCGTCAAGAGATGTGCTGGTCTGGTAGGAAGCGGCAAAATAAGTTTCCGAAGATCTGGCAAAGATTTTCAAGGGTGGATTTCTTTTTGAAGAAGGAATATTTCGGTGACACATAACTGATGAGAAAAGGAATATAGACCCAAAAGATCACATAAGATAAGGACACTAATTTTTTAACGACTAATTAATAATGACACGGATGAGAAGAATATTTCTGATTGCTTTGGCGGCAGTGCTGCCAGGATTGACCAACGGAATCAGCGCCGACTCGTTCTCTGACGGGAGGCTTTTGGATAAGACCCTGAGGATAGACTACATGTTCACCGGATCCGACAAGGATTGCGACATCGCCGTGGCCGAGCTGCTTAGCCTTGACGGGTGGCACGGCAGGAGGACGAACATGAAGGAGGTGCCGCTTCGGGGTAACGGACAGCTGACGATGACGGACAAGGCTACGGGCGACACACTTTACAGGATGTCGTTCTGCACCTTGTTCCAGGAATGGCAGGCGACGGAAGAGGCCACGAGAGTCCGCAGAAGTTTCGAGAACGTCTTTCTGGTGCCGATGCCGGCGGCTCCTGCGGAGATCACCGTACAACTCTATGACTTTCACGAGAATGTGTCAGCAAAACTTACGCATCCTGTTGACCCTGATGACATTCTGATAAGACCGGCAGGTGGAGGGCCGCAGACAAGAATGCTGCTTCACAGCGGGGACTCCAAGGAGAAGATCGACGTGGCCATTCTCGCTGAGGGCTACACCGAAGGCGAGATGGACATATTCTTCAAGGACGCCGAGAGCACGGTGGAGAATCTTCTGCGTCACGAGCCGTTCAAGTCAATGAAGGACAGGTTCAACATCGTGGCGGTGGCCTCGCCGTCGCAGGACAGCGGAGTGAGCGTGCCGCGTGAGGGACTGTGGAAAAAGACGGCTGTGGGCTCGCACTTCGACACGTTCTACTCCGACCGCTACCTCACGACCCTGCACCTGTTCAAGATGCACGACATCCTCGCCGGAATCCCGTACGAACACATCATAATCCTCGCCAACACTGACACTTACGGCGGAGGCGGCATCTACAATTCCTACACACTCACGACCGCGCACCACAAACTTTTCGCTCCTGTGGTCGTCCACGAGTTCGGACACAGCTTCGGAGGATTGGCCGATGAATATGCCTACGACGACCAGTTCGTTGAGTACTACTACCCGGACACCGAGCCTTGGGAGCAGAACATCACCACGAAGGCTGATTTCAGCAGCAAGTGGAAAGACCTTTATGACCAAGGTGTTGCCGGGCTTGTAGAAGGAGGCGGCTACCAGACCAAAGGCGTTTGGAGAGCCTGCGAGGATTGCCGCATGAGAACCAACGACGCTCCGGCCTTCTGCCCGGTCTGCCAGCGCGCCATTGAGCGCATCATCCGCTTCTACACCGAGGAGTAACTGCCGGTCTCCTCGACAAGGGTGCCTGCAACCCCGCGCCACGAAAGGGAGCATGGAGGCTAATCCTCTATAAATCAGATGTTAAAATAGATGTCCTCCCCGCCGAACGATTGTGGAGGACACCAATTTAACCAATTATGTTTCAATAAGTTGTCCTCCACGCCCCTATCTTCTTTTTAGCCCCCCCAGACTGTCTGAAAAGTCTTGGCTAGAGTAGAGTTGAAAAGTCTGTACCCCACAACAGGGAGACTACGAATTTTCAATCCTCACTGGGGGCACTTTTACTTTTAAGGCAGTCTCCCCCAGACTGCCTGAAAAGTCTTGGCTAAAGTTGAAAAGTCTGTACCCCATACAGGGGCGACAACGAATTCTCAATCCTCGCAGGGGGTACTTTTACTTTTAAGACAGTCTCCCCCAGTGGAAGGTCATGCCTATGCCGACGACGATGCTGGTGGTGTAGCACAGGCCGAAGATAGACATGGCATTAATCGCAAATAATTCATGTCATACCACTAAGTAATGTTGAAAAACAAGTTGCACCAATCGATAAAATTGAATTCATAGAAGCACCCTGAATATCATAGAACGGCTCTGCTGCTTTGATTTTTTTGAGCCTTGTGCAAGCCACAGGCACGCAAGTATGACTCTGGTAATGCTGGGAGGCAATAGTGTGTGGCTGACCCCCATATCCCGAGGGAGGGTCAGCCACAGTGAT
>ERZ1026898.979-NODE-979-length-15096-cov-14.423576_pt1 | contig 15096 bp, 12 predicted proteins | sample MGYA00380178_ERZ1026898 | MGnify/ENA primary metagenome ERZ1026898 (study PRJEB33269, sample SAMEA4719814) | human gut metagenome | biome: human-associated habitat; feature: organic feature; material: feces | place: Cameroon | collected 2013-10 ... | reverse complement strand
AAAATTAGTCCTTATTGGGTTTCGGGATCAGCAGAATGGACATCGTGCGGCCCTCCAGCACCGGCGGCTTGTCGGTGGATGCCTGCGGCAGAGCCTCGGCAAAACGCTTGAGCACGTCTGCGCCCAGAGCACTGTGCGCCATTTCACGGCCGCGGAAGCGGATCGAAACCTTAACCTTGTGGCCAGCTGCCAGGAACTTGGCAGTCTGGTTCAGCTTGGTATTGAAGTCGTTGGTGTCAATGTTGAGCGAAAGGCGGGTCTCTTTAACTTCGACCACCTTCTGGTTCTTCTTGGCTTCCTTCTCCTTCTTCTGCTGTTCAAAACGGTACTTGCCGTAATCCAGCACCTTGCACACAGGCGGAACAGCCTGCGGTGCGATCTTGACCAGATCCAGATCGGCTTCCTCAGCAGCGCGCATGGCCACCTGAATGGACACAACGCCCTTCTGCTCGCCGTCTGCACCGATCAAACGGACCTCACGGTCACGGATCTGACCGTTGATCTCCAGTTCCTTCGACTTTCCAGCGGTAGCGATAATGAATGCACCTCCAAACAAAATCCATTTTGTTGCAATATTTGGCATAGAAAACGCGGCCGCCCATTTTCAGGACAGCCGCGCAAGTTCACTCAAAGCCGCAGTCCACTCATGATGAACTGCCTTCAGGTATAGCCCGGGGATTCAGACCCCACAAGGCGAGCGCGGCACAGGCCGTAGCTGCTTTCTTTACTCGGCTATTCTACCACAGGCAGAAAGCGCTGTCAAGCACTTTTTATGCGTTTTGCGGGAAAAATATGACTTTTCCGAAAGGCAGGCCATCAGGGAGCAGCATCTGCCCGGGCATCGGTACCGCCCACTCCGGCAGGATGACGCGAAGCCATGGTCTAAAGTGTAGGCTGCAATTAAAATCGACCGAAAAGCCTTAACAGGAAGTGCGAGGGCTTCTCACGCTGGATGGACTGGCGAGCGGAAGCAGGACGGAGTGGGCGGCACCGATGCTCTCCTACACCTCAATCAGCTTCCCCAGTTCCAGCGAGCAGATGCCCTTATACGTCACCTTTTTGGGGGCAAAGCGCTTGTCAATGGCAAGGGCATAAAGGTTCAGCTGCGGGCGGTAAGCGCGCAGGAAGTCGCTTTCCGTCTTGCGGCGGTCGGTCTTGTAGTCCAGCAGTTCCAAGTGATCGGGGAATTCCAGCACAAGGTCCGCGATGCCCTGCACCAGCACCTGCTCGTCCTGCACGGCGGCAGCATCCTGCACCGGCGTGCCCTGTGCGGCCAGCACTGCGCTGGCGGGCAGGGCCGTGATAAACGCCAGCTCCCGCCAGACCCGGTCTGCCGCACAGATCTTTGCAAAGGCTTCGCCTTCCACAAAGCGGCGGATGCGGCCTGCATCCAGCTTTGCCGCGATCTCCGGGGCCACCAGCTGCGCGTCCACCTGCCGCTGACGCTCGGCGAGAATGGCTTCGTCCAGCGCGCCCGCCGCTTTTGCCGCCGCAAGGGCCGCAAAGTCTGCGTGCTCCAGAAAAGCGTGCAGGGCCGTGCCCATCTCGGCGGCGGTCAGGCCGTCCTTGGAAAGGAAGGCGGGCCGCTCCAATGTGGTCTGCTCGGCCTTGTGCACGATGCTGGTCACACTGACCTTGGCGGGTACCGCCGCCAGCTCTGCCGCCGGGTACTGCCATGCAAAACCCGCTTGCAGCCGGGCCGCCAGCGCCGGGTCCGCAGGCGTTTCTGCGGGCGGTTCCTGCTCAGCGTCCGGTGCATCCGGCGCTGCGGGCCCGGGCTGAGCATCCTGCACCGTGATGTTGATCTCGCTCTCGGTAAACACAAAGGGCAGTTCCAGCTCGCCCGCCTGCCGCCGCAGCGGCCCGCCGAAAGGATGCACCAGCAGTGCCGCGCGCAGCCAGTCGGCAAAGCTGTTTGCCTGCTGGTTCAGTGTCTCGCCTGCGCCTGCGGCCAGAAACGCCGCTGCCCGGGTAAGCGGGTTGGTGGTTTTGGTGATGCCCAGCGGCACGGTCAGGATCAGCTTGTCCTGCGCGCGGGTGAGCGCCACATACAAAAGGCGCATCTGTTCGCTGCGCATCTCCTGCGCGTGCACATTGGCAAGGGCGGTGTAGGCCGCCGTTTTGTAGGTGCCCTCGCCCTGCTCCGGCCGCAGGCGCAGGCCCGCACCGTATTCGCGGTGCAGCAGCACCGGCTGACGGGTGTCCGCCGCGTTGAAGCGCCGGGCCGTGTCCGCCACGAACACCACCGGGAACTGCAAGCCCTTGGAACGGTGGATGGTCATGATGGTCACACAGCCGGGCCGCGCACCACCGGGCACCGTATCCTGCCCGGTGGAGCCCGCCTGCGCCGCCGCATCGATGGCGCGCACCAGCGCCGAGATGCCGTTTGCGCCCGCCGCCGCGCAGAAGGCGGCAAACCGCCGGGCATCCTCGCGGCGGCGGGCGCCGTTTTCGGTCACGCCCAGCGCGGCAAGGTAGCCGGTGGAGACAAAGATCTCCTCCATCAGCTGCTCTGCCGGGGCACTGCGGGCCATGCGGCGCAGTGCGGTGAGCTTTTCGTAAAAGGCGTTCACCTTTTGGGTAAAGGGGTCGTCTGCCGGGCCTTGCAGGGTAAGCAGCAGTGCGCCGTACAGGCTCATGCGGGAGGGCTTTTTGCCCGCTTCTTTTTTGTCCTTTTCTTCCTGTGCCTTTTTTTGCAGTGCAGCGCTCCGGGCGCGCAGGCGCACAAGGTCATCATCCGTAAAGCCAAACATCGGCCCCAGCATGGCGGCGGCAAGGTAGATATCCTGTGCCGGATTGTCAACGACCTTCAGCAGCGAGATCAAAGGCCGGATGTGCGGTGCCAGCATCAGGTTTTCGCGCGCATCGGCATATACCGGGATGCCCCGGGCCGTGAGTGCTTCCTCATAGGCCAGAAAGTCGCCGCGCGCCGCCAGCAGGATGCAGCAGTCCTCGTACTGCACGGGCCGGGTGCCCGCGCCGTCCCGCACCGGCTCGCCGCCCTGCACCAGCTGCTCAATGCGGTCCGCGATCCACGCCGCGTCGGTCTCCGCAGTGTCGTCGGGCAGAAAGTGCGCTTCCACACTGCCGGCGTAGTCTCCGGGTGCACCGCACACCAGCCGCTGGCCGTCGCCGTAGGCGGTGTCGCCCAGCTGCGGAGTCATGAGCTGCTCAAAGATGAAGTTGATGCCCGCCACCACCTGCGGGGCGGAGCGGAAGTTTGCATCCAGCGCCAGCAATGCATCGGTGCCCGCCGTGCCGTCTGCCGGGCGCGGGCGGGCCGCGCCGCCGGGCAGTTCCGGCCAAGCGTCCAGCTTTGCCCGGAAGATGCTGGGGTCTGCCTGCCGGAAGCGGTAGATGCTCTGTTTCAGATCGCCCACAAGGAACAGGTCGTCCCCCGCCGGGGATGCAAGACAGCGGTACAGCGCATCCTGCAAGGCATTCGTATCCTGATATTCGTCCACCATCACGGCGGCGTAGTTCTGCCGGATGCTCTGGCACAGCGGTGTGGGCGTGCCGTCCGGTGTGCGCAGCAGCCGCAGGGCAAAGTGCTCAAAATCGCTGAATTCCAGCAGCTTGCGCTCCTTCTTTTTGGCCGCGAACCGGGCGTCAAAGTCCCGCACGGCGGCAAACAATGCCCGCAGGCGCGGCAGAGCCGCTTTGCGGTCCGCTTCGGCTTCCGCCTCGCTGCAAGAGATCAGCTCTGTGATCTGGGCAAACAGGTCCGCCGCTTCGTCCGCGCGGGTCTTGATTGCCGTCTTATGGTCGCCTTTAAGCCGCTTTTTCATGCCCTTCAGGCCGGGCGCTTCCTCCATGCCCAACACATAGGGGGTCAGCCGGTCGTAAAGCGGCGTCCACTCGCCCGCAGCCGCCAGCCGTTCCACCTCGCCCAGCAGGGCGGCGGCATTTTCCAGCCGGTCCTGCGCTTCGGCGTATTTCTCTTGGGTGGCGGTCCGCGCCTTTTCCTGCGCAGAGGGCGTCTTTTTCTCGTCCGCTTCGGCAAGCTCCTGTGCACAGTCGGTCCGGCAGTCCGCCAGCGCCGCCGTCAGCAGTTCCCGCGCGGCCTTGGCGCAGCGGGCGGCTTCCGCCAGCAGCAGGCCGTGCCAGCAGGTGGAAGCAAAGCCGTTCTCCTGCTGCCACGGGGCCAGATATTCGTCCAGCCTGCGGTCGTAGTCCGGCAGGGCACGCAGGAAGTCGTACACATGCAGGATGGTGTCCCCTGCCGGCTTATCGGTGCGGCCCTTGCCGTAGAGGTCCGCAAAGGCGCAGAAATCCGGGCTCTGGCAGGCGTTTTCCAGCGTTTCGGCGAGGGCCGCAGCCCGCAGCACCTCCACGCTGCCGGGGTCTGCGGGGGCAAAATCCGGCGGGATATCCAACGCCTGAAAATGCTTGTGCAAAAGGTCCAGACAGAACGCATCAATGGTGCAGATGGGCGCCCGCTGCAACAGCATCCGCTGGCGGCGCAGACCCGTATTGTGGGGCTGCTGCTGGCTGCGGCGCAAAAGCGCCTGCCCGATGCGGGCCCGCAGCTCTGCCGCCGCCGCATTGGTAAAGGTGACGATGAGCAGCTTGTCCGCGTCCACGGGGTGTTCCGGGTCGGTGATGAGCTGCACGGCGCGCTCGGTCAGCACAGCCGTTTTGCCGCTGCCTGCCGCCGCGCTCACCAGCAGCGCACCGCCCCGGTCGTCGATGGCGGCCCGCTGGGCCGGGGTCCATTTGGGCTCACTCATGCCCGCTCACCTTCCTTTCCGTCCTGTTCCGTTTCTTCCGGTTCAAAGGGCTTGGCCGGTGCTTCCAGCGCCCGCTCGCCAATGCCGGTCTCGTGGCAGCAGATAAAGCTGTAATCGCAGAAGGTGCAGGGGTTTTTGCCCGTCACAAGCGGCTGGGCGTCGATCTGCCCTTCGTAGAGCTGGGTGCCCATCCGGGCAACAAGGTCGTCCAGATGCAGCCGGATGCGGTTCAGCTTTGCAATGTCCGCGCGCTTGTCCTTCTGGTAGGGGCTGGGCTTGCCGTCCCGGTAGCCGAAGGGCAGATAGCGGCCGGTTTCTGCCGCGTCCATGGCGTCGAACACCTTCTGCTCGTCCCGCACAAGGCCGTCCAGCTGGTACTCCACGCTCTGCGCAGCCTGCCGGCGGGGCAGGGTCTTGGGGGCCGGGTCCGCCAGCAGGTAGAGAACGCCTGCGGGCTCTGCGCCGGTAAAGCGGCCGCTTTTGTCCCGCGTCAGGCTGAACAGATACAGCAGCATCTGGCAGTCCAGCCCGCAGTACACTTCTTTCAGGTCCAGCTTTTTGGTGCCGGTCTTATAGTCCACCACCCGCACCCAGCGGGTGCCGTCCGCTTCCACCCACTCGTCGGCGCGGTCCACCGTGCCCACCAGCTGCACCGTGCGCCCGTCCGAAAGGTGATACACCTGCCCGGGCACGGCATCGGCCCCGGTGCCGATCTTCAGCTCGCAGGCGGCGGGCCTGAACTGCGACTGCTTCTGCTCGTCCCGCAGATAGCACAAAAGGCCGGTCATGCTCTTTTTGAGCCGTGAGAGCAGGTAAGCAAAGCGGGCCGTATCCTCGGGCAGAAAGCGCTTGGCGTATTCGTCCACCAAAAGGCTTGCAAGGCCCGCCATAGCATCGTCGTCCAGCTCAAGGAAGGGCGCAAGCCCGGCGCAGGGGTCGCCTGCACCCGGGTGCGGGTCCAGCGCCATTTGCAGCACCCAGTGCATCAGGGTGCCGCTCTGGTCGGCCGAAAGCTCGGCCCGTTTGCGCGGGCGCAGGCCCAGCACGTACTGCAAAAAGTAGCCGTACCGGCAGGTATAATATTTTTCCATCTGGCTGGGCGAGATGCGCAGCCGCGGGCCCAGCAGGCTTTCCAGCGCAGGCAGATCGTGCACCTGCCGGGGCGGGTTCTGCTCCATGCGGTGCAGCAGCGCAAGGCCCTGCACCGGTTCCGCCTGCGGTGCGTGCAGGGCCGCTGTCAGGCTGGCGCGCTCGGTGTCGGTCAGGGGCCAGCCGCCGCCCAGCGTGTCCAGCCCGTCCGCAGGCGTGGCCGCAAGGTCGGCAAGGCTCAGCTCCGGCGCTGCCGGATGCAGTGCGCTCACAATGGGTTCCAGCGCTGCGCACAAGGTCTGGCCCTGCCCTTTGGGCCAGCTGAGCCACAGGCCCTTTGCCGGGGCCGTGAGGGCCTTGTAAAAACACACCTGCTCGCGCACCACGCGGTTCTCAAAGCAGTCCGGCAGCTCGATCTGCTTTGCCATCAGCGCGTCGCGGTCCGCGTGGGTCAAAAGGCCCGTCTCGGACGGTGCGCAGGGGAACTCGCCCTCCGCAAGCCCCAGCACGAACACATGGTCCGGCGCGTCCAAGCGCATTTTGCCTGCGCTTGCCAGCACCACGGCGTCCAGCGTCTGCGGGATGTGCCCAAGGTCCGAAGAGCGCAGCAGCAGGCCGAACAGGTCCTCGTACTCGGCAATGGTCACGCCCTGACTGCCCAGCAGGCGGGCCATCTCGTCCAGCAGCCGCATCACCACGTTCCACTCACGGGCGGCTTCCTCTGCCGCCGGGATGCCGCGCGCCGCACGGATGGCTTCCACCTGCGCGGCCTGCTGCTCTTCGGCGCCCAGCTTTTGCAGGCAGAAATACAGCGCGCGGCTGATCTGCTCCCCATTGCCGCCCCGCACCTTGCCGCGCAGCTCGTCCACAGCCGTTACCAAAAGCCGGCGGGCGTTCTCGGCATCGTCCAGCGTTTTCCGGTCCTCATCGGACAGCTCGTTCTCGCCAAAGCCCTTGGGGCTTTTTTTAAATTCCGCACGCCATGCCGCCGCATTCGGCGCCCATGTGTAGGCGTAGTTTTCCAGCGCGCAGACCTGCTCTTCTTCCAGTTTGCACAGGCCGGTCTTGGCAAGGATGGTCAGGTTCTCGGTCATATCCGCACCGCGCAAAAGGGCCAGCAGGGCCCGCACCGCCGTGGCCGGGGCACTGAACTCCGGCGTGGTGGGCTCGTCGCAGTAAAGCGGGATGTCCGCCATGCGGAACTCGTACCGGATGGCGGCACGGTACTTGGCAATGTCGCGGCAGACCACAGCCATTCTGCCGCAGCGCACGCCCTGCCGCATCAGGCGGCGGATGGCGGCGGCGGTGCAGCGGGCCTCTTCTTCCCGGCTGGCGGCGGCAAACAGGCGCACCTCCGGCACGGCGGGCGGCACTTCGCACACGCCGCTCTCCAAAAGTTCGGCCACAGCGGCAAGGCCGGGGGCATCTTTGTGGCGCAGGTCCCGGCGCAAAAGCTCGGGCGCGGCCACCTCGGCGCTGTTTTTGCGGGCCAGCTGGCGCAGCTGCGCCGCCACCTGCTTTGCGCCGGAAAACAGGCCCATATCCCCCGGCACCATGGGTGCGCCGTCGTCACACAGGGCCACCGTGACCGTGGGCAGCGCTGCCAGCATCGCGCCCATCAGCCGCTTTTTGGGGGCGTTGAAGGTGTCGAATTCGTCAACGAACACCTCCCGCTCCTGCAAAAACTCCGGCAGTGCGCCGCGGGCAAGGGCGGCTTCCAGCCGGTCCGCCGCCAGTTCCAGCCGGTCAGCGGGGTCCATGCCGGTGCCCGCCAGTAGGGTCTCGTACCCCTGAAAGATCAGCGCCAGCTCCGCCAGCTTGCCGCTCTCCGGGCCGCAGCCGGGCGCAAGCTCGGCCAGCTGCGCGCCGGAAAGGCCCGCGCTCTTGAGCTCATCGATGGTCTGGGCCGCCATCTGGCAGAAGGCCGCGCTGCGGCGGTGGCGGTAGTAGTAGTGCACATTGTCCTGCAATTCTTCCAGCGCACGGCGCACCAGCACGGCGCGGCCCGCATCGGAGAGGGTCTGCACCGCCGCGCCGCCCTCAGCGGAGAGGATGTGCTCGGCAAGGCTCGTAAAGGAAAAGCTTTCCACCATGCCGGAAAGCGCATCGCCCAGCTCGCGGTAGATGCGGCCCTCGGTGCTGGAGGTGAACTGTTCCGGCACCAGCAGGATGCTGCGCCGGCCTTTCTCGGCCCGGGCGCGGATGCGGGCATACAGCAGCGTTGTTTTGCCGCTGCCGGAGCCGCCTAAAACCAGTTTGAGCATGGGGTGTCCCTCCTGAAACATTCGCTTTGCATTTATTGTAACACGAAACCGGCGGCAAAACCACCTGTTTTCTTTGCATCCGGCGGCGGCTTGTGGTACACTGGGGCCAACAACTTTTCCACCAAGAGAGGAAGCCTGTATGAAAATTTTAGCTGTTGATTACGGCGACAGCCGCACCGGCCTTGCCACCTGCGACCGCACCGAGTTTCTGACCAGCGCCATCACGCCGCAGATCACCCTCAAGGCCCGCAACAAGGTAGCCGCCCGGGTGTGCGAGGTGGCAAAAGAGATCGGCGCCGAGCTGATCGTCATCGGCCTGCCGCTGAACATGGACGGCACCGAAGGCGAGCGCGCCGCCAAAAGCCGCAAGCTGGCAAAAACGGTGGAGATCTGGAGCGGCCTGCCCGTGCGCATGTGGGACGAGCGCCAGACCACCTGCGCCGCCGCCGACCTGCTGGACGAGAGCGGCACCTTTGGCACAAAGCGGAAAGAAATTCTGGACTCTGTGAGCGCCACGGTGATCTTGGACGATTACCTTGCATGGCGCAAGGAGCACTCGGGGGAGATATAAGAAAAAGGACACCTGACGGTGTCCTTTTTCTTATTCGTACTGCGTAATGCTCACACTGTTGATGGTGATGTCCTCCGCAGGCTTCTGGTTTTCATCCACAGCCGCTTGGCCGATGGCGTCCACCACATCCATGCCCTCGTACACCTGCCCCAATACCGTGTCGGTGTAGTCGAGGTACGGCGCACCGCCTGCGGTCTGGTAGGCAGAAACCACCTCTGCGCGGTAGCCCGCACTGTTCATCTGGTCCACCAGCTCCTGCGTCACAGACTGGCTGCCCGGCAGCGTCTGCACCACGTAGAACACGCTGGCGCACTCGCCGGAAGCATCGGTGCCCATGCACAGGGCACCGGAATAATGGTGCAGGCTGTCGGTGGTCTCAGCCGGGTAGCGGCTGCCATTCCAGATGGTGGTGCCCTTGCCGTCGGCACCCTGCCCGGCCTCCACCACAAAGCCGCTCTCCACGCGGGAGACCGTCAGGCCGTTGTAATATCCTGCCTGCACAAGGCCCGCAAAGTTATCGTAAGCCTGCGGGGCCTGCGCCGGGAAAAGCACCGCCTTGAACACGCCTGCTGAGGTATCGAACACCGCAACGGTGTCCCCTGCCGCAGGGTGTGCAAACTGCAATTCCGCCGACTCCACAGCCGGGCGGTCGATCTTCCGGGCCGTGCTGCCGCTGCCTTTGCCAAAGCTCAGAAAGCTGCCGGCATTGCAGCCCGCAAGCACAAGCGCTGCCGCCAATGCCAGCGCTATCCATCTTTTTTTATGCATCATCTGCGCCCACGCTCCATACACTGTAGTAACCGCACGGCACACCGTGCAGGAAAGATTCAGAGGATAGTATATCATATTCTGCGGCGGAGTGCGAGAGCAAATGCGTGAAAATTTGCGCCGCAAATTCTGTGCGAAAAAGCATCTTGACGAGCAGGCAAAAAAACGCTACACTATATGCAGACCTGAGCGGAGCGGCACTGCAAAGCCCCGCCTTACGATGCGATACAGGAGACACGATTTATGTCGGAAGAGATCAAGAACCCCAATGCCGAAGAGGAATATCAGCCCGACCTGATGACGCTGGAAGATGAGGACGGCAACGAAGTCACCTTTGAGGTGATCGATGCGCTGGACCACAAGGGCGTGCATTATCTGGCGGTTGTGGAATATGCCGAAAACGAAGAGGACGTCAACGAGGATGCCCAGCTTGTGATCCTGAGCGTTGGCGAAGACGATGAAGGCGAGTATCTGGACGTTGTGGAGGACGACGAAACGCTGCTGGAAGTCAGCAAGCTGTTTGAGCAGCGTCTGAGCGACGAGTTCGAGATCGAGTAATATTCCAGCAAATTACCCGGCAAAACTTCCTGCCCGGCTCGATTTGTTGCGGTTTATATGATCCTACTAATCATTCAACGGGAGCCCGGAGTTCTCCGGCGGATTGCAGACCTCCCCGCCATGGGGCGACCATGGAGGTTCGATGAGGAAGCGCGAATCCGGCGACAGGGCACCCACCTGTCCGTAAGGGTAGGTTTGATCGACCGCAGACGACCGGGCGGGATCTTTTTATAACAAATCATCCACCACTGTCCTCTGCCCCGTTTACAGGCAAAGGCTGTGCGTGGATTTTTTATTACCTTGAAAGGATGTGCATTGCGGCATGAAGTCGGAACATCTGGTGGGCACCTCCATCCCCCGCTTTACCTTCGACACCCCCACAAAGCCCGGCAACGATTTTTACAAGTTGTGCGAGGGCGAGCATCCGCTGGTGATGATCTTTCTGCCGGCCTTCGATCACCCTGTCACGCGGGAATACCTCACCCGCTATCTGGAAACGCTGCAAAAGCTCCGCGGCGTGCGGCTGGCGTGCGTGGTGCGCTCTTCGCCCCGCATGGTGGCCAAAGCCACGCAGGGGGCCGAGTTTCCCTTTACGCTCATCTGCGACGCACCGGGTGTGCTGTACGGCTACCTTGGCGTAGAGCAGGCCCGGGGCATATTGAGCTGGAGCTTTGCGGCCCAGCGCATCTACAAAGCCGCCAGAGAGCAGGGCTACCGCTACGACAGCAGCGCCCCGCAGCTGCTGCCGCTGACGCTGGTGGTGGGCCACATGGGCAAGATCCTGTTCACCCACTCCGGCCGCAGCCAGACCGACCTGCCCGAGGACTGCGCCGCCATCCGGGAGATCGCCCGCGAGGTGGTGCGCACCATGGCCGAGGACCAGCGGCGTACACATCCCCACTGCTCCGACGAGACGCTCACCCTGCCCGATCTTGTGGGGTGGGACGAGAATAACTGAAAGAAAGGCACCTGCAATGCAGGTGCCTTTCTTTCAGCCTTCAGGCGAGCTTTCATCTGCAAAAAGCCCCGGGATGCCGCACAGGGCCGCGATGCCCACCAGCGTGAACACGATGCGGGACCAGATGGACGCACTGCCGCCCAGCAGCCAGCCCACAAAATCGAACTGGAACAGGCCCACAAGGCCCCAGTTGATGCCGCCCACGATCAACAGGATCAGGCAGATTTTATAAAAGGTCTGCAACAAAAAGACCTCCTTCCCTTGCGGGCAGTATGCCCCGTGGGAAGGAGGTCTATGCATTTTTATCGGCTCACCCGTGCGCCGCCGCGGTCGGGCTGCGCCACGTACACCTGCTTCCAGCGGCGCTTTGCCGCCTGTGCAGCGGCCTGTGCGGCCCCTTCGTCCCGGAACACGCCGAACACCGCCGCACCGCTGCCGGTCATCAGGGCCGTCACGGCACCATGCTCCCGCAGCAGGGCCTTGATGGCCCCGGTATCCTTTGCCCCGCTGCACTCTTCCAGCGCATTGCCGGCGGCGGCGCAAAGGGCATCCAGATCACCGGCACGGATGGCGGCTTCCTGTGCTCCGCAGTCCGGATGGACGCTGCTGCCCACCCGATCGTAGGCCGCAAAGGCTTCCGGGGTGGAAACGCCGTAGTCCGGCATCACCACCGTGAACCAGCACTCCGGCACCGGCGGCAGCGCCTTGAGGAAATCGCCCACGCCCTGCACCCGGCAGGTGCCGCCCATGAGGGCAAAGGGCACATCCGCACCGATCTTTGCGCCCAGTGCGCACAGCTCGCTCATGGAGAGCCGTGCGCCGTACAGCGCGTTCATGCCCACCAGCACGGCGGCGGCGTCGGCGCTGCCGCCCGCCATGCCTGCCCGCACCGGGGTATTTTTATAGATGGTGATGTCCACGCCCGCCAGAAGGCCGGTGTAGTCAAAAAAGGCCAGCGCTGCCTTGATGGCCGTGTTTTTGTTATTGGGGGCCACCAGACTGCCCGGCAGCCGTAGGTTCAGGTAGGGACTGCGGCGCAGCACCACACGCTCGTACAGGGTGATGGCCTGCATGGTCATGTCCAGATCATGGTAGCCGCCCGGCAGGGTGCCCACCACGTCCAGCGCCAAGTTGAGCTTTGCGGGGGCCAGAACGGTGACGCAGTTCAGCCTTGCCATGTGTTCTCCCTCCTCAGACGCCGTGGTAAATGCCGTTTTCCTGCAAAAATTCCTTGATGCGCTTGAGCGCTTCCTTTAAGTGTTCCAAACTGTAGGCGTAGGAAACACGGGCGTAGCCCTCGCCGGAAGCGCCAAAGGCATCACCCGGGATGATGGCCACATGCTTTTGTTCCAGCAGCTTTGTGCAGAACTCCTGACTGCTCATGCCGGTGCTCTTGATGCAGGGGAAGGCATAGAACGCACCGCGCGGTTCAAAGCAGGTCAGGCCCATATCATTGAAGCTCTTCACCACAAGGCGGCGGCGCATGTTGTACTCATCGCGCATGCGGTCGATCTCGCCGTCGCATTCCTTCAGGGCGGTGATGGCAGCGTACTGGCTGGTGGTGGGGGCGCTCATGATGGCGCTCTGGTGGATCTTGGTCATGATCTTGATGATGGGTGCCGGGCCGCAGGCGTAGCCCAAGCGCCAGCCGGTCATGGCGTAGGTCTTGGAGAAGCCGTTCACCACGATGGTGCGCTCGGCCATGCCGGGCAGGGTGGCAATGGAAACATGGGGCCGCAGGCCGTAGTTCAGCTCTGCATAAATTTCGTCCGAGAGCACCATCACGTTGGTGCCGCGCAGCACTTCGGCAACAGCTTCCAGATCCTCCCGTTCCATCACCGCACCGGTGGGGTTGTTGGGGAACGGCATGATGAGCAGCTTTGTCTTGGGGGTGATGGCGGCCTTCAGGGCATCGGCGCGCAGGCGGAACTCGTCCTCCTGCCGACAGGCCACATGCACCGGCACGCCGCCGGACAGGGTGGTGATGGGCTCGTAGCACACAAAGCACGGCTCCGGGATGATCACCTCATCCCCGGGCTGCACCAGCGTGCGGATGCACATATCAATGGCTTCGCTGCCGCCCACCGTGATCAGCACCTCGTGCAGGGGGTCGTAGTGCAGGCCCATGCGGCGCTCCAGATACTTTGCCACCTCGGCGCGCAGCTCCTTCAGGCCCGCGTTGGAGGTGTAGCGGGTGCGGCCATGCTCCAAGCTCTCGATGCCCGCTTCCCGCACGGCCCACGGCGTTTTGAAGTCCGGCTCGCCCACGCCAAGGCTGATGCACTCCGGCATTTCGGCAGCCAGATCAAAAAATTTGCGGATGCCGGAGGGACGCATCTCCTCGGCGGCAGGCGCGATCAGTTTATCGTAATCCATCACAGCACCGTGCACTCTCTTTCGTCAATTTCTTCGTCCTGATACAGTCGACCTTCCTTTTTATAGGTGCGCAGCACAAAGTGGGTGGCGGTGGACAGCACATCGTCCAAGGGCGAGAGCCGCTTTGCCACGAACAGTGCGATCTCCTGGAAGGTCTGGCCCTTGATCACCAGCTGCAAATCGTAGCCGCCGCTCATCAGCAGCACGCTCTCCACCTCGTCAAAGGCGGCAATGGTGGCTGCGATCTCGTCAAAGCCGCGGCTCTTCTTGGGGCTGACGTTCAGCTCAATGACGGCTTCCACCCGGTTGACACCGGCCTTTTCCCAGTCCACAAGGGTCTTGTAGCCCTTGATGATGCCCTGCGCGCGGGCCAAGTCGATCATGGCCGCCACTTCGGCGGGGGATTTATTCAGCATCGTGGCAATGTCCTCAATGGGCAGCCGCGCATTGTCTTCCAGAATCTTCAAAAGCTGTTCCATGGTAAGTTACTCCTTCTCAGTCCGGTATCGGGAAATAAATTATTTATAAGTATAGCACAAGCTGCAAAAGATTGCACCCGGTTTTTGGATAGAATGTCTTTTTCTGCCGTTGTCTGCTCTTTTTTACAAAAAGTGTGTTCAAAATTTGCCAAATCTGCTATACTGGAATGGTAAGGGCGTGCCGGAGCATTTGCGGCACCACACACAAACAGGAAAACGAGGGTGGAAACGATGAAAGCATTCATTACTGTCATTGGTCACGATACCGTGGGCGTTGTTGCCAAAGTAGCCGGTCTGTGCACCGAACTGAACATCAACATCGAGGATGTGACCCAGAGCATCCTGCAAGGCATGTTTGCCATGATCATGCTGGTGGATATCTCCAAGTGCAATGTGAGCCACGAGGAGCTGCACAAACGCTGCGACGCGCTGGCCGCCGAGATGGGCATGCAGATCAACGTGACCCGTCAGGAAGTTTTTGACGCCATGCACACCATCTGATGGAGGGAGTACACTGCAATGAGTATGTTTAACACCGGTGACATCCTCGAGACCATCGAGATGTTCACGCAGGACAATCTGGACGTGCGCACCGTCACCATGGGCATCAGCCTGCTGGACTGCATCGACCCGGACCCCAAGAAGGCGTGCGAGAATATCTACAACAAGATCACCACCAAGGCCGCAAACCTTGTGCCCACGGTGGAGCACATCAGTGCCGAGTACGGCATCCCCATCATCAACAAGCGCATCAGCGTCACCCCCATTGCCATGCTGCTGGGTGCCTGCCCGGATGCAGACCCCGTGGAGTTTGCCAAAACACTGGATGCCGCCGGTAAAAAGGTGGGCGTCAACTTTGTGGGCGGCTACAGCGCGCTGGTGCACAAGGGCTTCTCTGCCGGCGACCGCCGCCTGATCGAGTCCATTCCCCGTGCGCTGGCCGAGACCGATATCGTGTGCAGTTCGGTAAACATCGGTGCCACCAAGGCAGGCCTGAACATGGACGCCGTCAAGCTGATGGGCGAAGCCGTCAAGAAGGCCAGTGAGCTGACGGCGGACCGTCAGTGCATCGGCGCGGCAAAGCTGGTGGTGTTCTGCAACGCACCGGAGGACAACCCCTTCATGGCCGGTGCCTTCCACGGTCCCGGCGAGCCGGACTGCGAGATCCACGTGGGCGTTTCCGGCCCCGGTGCGGTGCGCGCCGCGCTGGCCCGCCTGCCCAAGGATGCTCCCATCGATGAAGTGGCAGAGCTGGTCAAGCGCACCGCCTTCAAGATCACCCGCGTGGGCCAGCTGGTGGCAA
>ERZ1026898.975-NODE-975-length-15112-cov-9.456200_pt1 | contig 15112 bp, 14 predicted proteins | sample MGYA00380178_ERZ1026898 | MGnify/ENA primary metagenome ERZ1026898 (study PRJEB33269, sample SAMEA4719814) | human gut metagenome | biome: human-associated habitat; feature: organic feature; material: feces | place: Cameroon | collected 2013-10 ... | reverse complement strand
ACGCAGTCGCCCACGGCGATGTCCTGATCGGTGCCGTGGTTGAGCGAGAGCGACGACGTCCAGCTGCTCTCGCTGTGGGCGAGCACGGCGGTGGAGACAAACGTGAAGTCGCGCCGCTGCTGCTGGAGCTTCAAAAGCTCGCGCAGGAGCTTATTTTCCTCGCTGTCGGCCTGCGCCTGACGCTGCTGGGCGCGAAGGTCCGCGATCTCTTTTTTGAGCGCCGCGTTTTCCTCCTTGAGTGTGGTCGTGTCCTCGTAATACTGGCGCTTGTCGGCCGCCCAGTCGCTCACGGCGGTGGCGGCGGCGCGGAACGGGTACGTCAGCACGCCCGCGATGTTTTCGAGCACCGAGGACGTCGAGGAAAAGTAGGTCAAAAGGCTCAGTGCCACGGCGACCGCCGCGGCGACGGCCAGAATGCGCAGCCCGTGCTGACGGAAAAATTCTTTCAAGGCTTACCCTCCTTTCATCGTAGGGCAGGGGAGAGGTTACAGGAGCTTGACGCCAAAGCGCGCGAGCACTAAGCCAAGCTGCTCAACGGGCAGACCCATGACGTTGAAAAAGTCGCCGTCGATGCGCTCGACGAAGAGCGCGCCGCGGCTCTGCACGCCGTAGGCGCCGGCTTTGTCCATCGGCTCGCCGGTCTTGATGTAGGCGCGGATCTCGTCGTCCGTCATCGGGCGGAAAAAGACGCGCGTGGACACGGCGAAAAGCTCGCTCGTCTCTCCGCGGCGGACGCTCACGCCCGTGCAGACCGTGTGGCCGCGGCCGGAAAGCGCGCGCAGCATGCGCAGCGCGTCCTCCTCATCGCGCGGTTTGCCAAGACGGTCATTGCCCAAAAAGACCATTGTGTCCGCCGTGATGATGAGATCGTCGGGCGCGCAGAGCGCGGCAGCAGCGTCACACTTCTTCTTTGCAATGTAGCGCACCGTGTCCTCGGGAGAAAGACCTTCCGGATAGCTCTCGTCAATGTCGAGCGAGAGGGTTTTGAAGTCCTCTACGCCGATACGCTGTAAAAGCTCCTGACGGCGCGGGGATTGAGATGCCAAAACGATTGCCATGATATTGCCTCACTATTTGATAATAAAAAGTATAATCAAGATAAAAAATTACAATTTGGAATTCATTCTGCGCCGCGATAGAAGAGCCCACGGGTGATATTTTCCGGCGCTTCGACCGTCTCGCCCTGATACGCGCGCAGCACGCGGACGCATTCCTGGGCGCTCTCGGTCGTGAAACGGAGCTGCGCAAAGCGCAGACCGAGCGTCTGCCAGTCCTTCGCTTTGTCCGCGAGATAAAGAATCTTTCCGTTCTCGATCTCGCTGCGGCAGCCCCATGCGCGCAGCACGGGGAAGTGCTCGCCGCGCCGGTCGGTCAGCTCCGGGGCGCTTGCGCACGCGCCGTCGCAGGGAACGGAGGCGGGGCGCTCGGTAAAGTATCGACAGCCGGACTCGTTTGCATTCAGGCAATTCTCCGTGACCATGAGGGGGAGCCTGCCGTAGACGATGGCCTCGCACGGGAGACACTTGCTGAGATCGCGCAGCTGTGCGTCGCGCAGCTCGAAGGAAGCGCAGGCGCTCGAGAGGCCTTCCTTCTTCCAGAAGGTGAGCGCGGCGGAGTTATAGACGTTCAGCGGCCAGTCGCCGTGGAGCGCTGCATCGAGTCCGCGCACGAGCGAGAGATGGCCGAGGTTGGCGAGCGACACGCCCGTGACGCCTTTTTTGGCGGCGTCCTCGAGCAGCGCGCGCAAAATAGGCTCGTCCTGTGTGCGGTAGATGCGCGGCAGCACCGCGAAAAATTCCGACTTACCGAGATACGGCGAAAGGTCAAGCTGCGCCAGTAGTTCGACGGGCACATACACCCGCGCGGGAGCGAGCGCAATCAGTTCCTCACTCAGCTGCTCGGCCCTGTGGATGGAGACGGTCAGAAGCGGCTTGTCCGCGCTGTTTTTGACCGTTTCAGGCGGAACAAAGTTGAATACGTGGCGTTCCGGCACAGCGGTGCGCTGCGCTTCCATCAGCGCAAGCGCTTCGCGGCGCAGGGCGTTGAGCGTGCCCGCGCTGACGGCGAGGCCACCGTCGAGTGCGACGGCGCACTGCGCCGCCGAAAACGCCGTGCCGCCGGTTTTCTTGAGGCGCGTTTCGACCTCTTCCGCGGTGACGGCGCGGCTGCGCGCCGCCTCGGGCACTGCGCCGGTGACGGTCACGCGGTGGCCGTCTGCATCTTCCGCCGTCAGGGTCATCGGCTCTCCAGCGCGAATGGTGCATTCCAATGTGAGCGGCACGAGCCGCAGATTTTCCTTTTCATAGCGCGCGCGAATCTCGCTGAACCAGTCCTCGGGCCATCTTGCGTTTTCGGGCCGCGTGCCAAACATCTCGCGTCCGCGCACGCCGCGATAGTAGCCCTCGGTGAAGCCGTCGCGCGAGAAAGCGAGGGCGAGCTTTTTCTGCTCGTCCTTCGTCGGCGCGCGATGCTCGCGCAGAAGGCGCGCGTAAATTTCCGTCACGGCGGCGACATACTCCGGGCGCTTCATGCGCCCCTCGATCTTGAGGCACGCGACGCCCATGTCCATCATCTCCGGCACGAAGGGCGCAAGACACGCGTCCTTCAAACTCAGCGGATGGCCGTCCACCTTGCCGGAAAAGCCGTAGGGCAGACGGCAGGGCTGGGCGCAGGCGCCACGGTTGCCGCTGCGCCGCCCGATGACGGCAGACATCTCGCACTGGCCGCTATAACACATGCACAGCGCACCGTGGACAAAAGTTTCGATCTCGATGGGGCTTTTTTGGCAGATTTCGGCGATCTCCCCGCGCGAAAGCTCGCGCGCGAGCACCGCGCGCGTCATGCCGAGCCTTGCCGCTTCCTGAACGCCCGAGAGCGTGTGCAGGCTCATCTGCGTCGAGGCGTGCAGCGGCACGTCGGGAATGATTTTTTGCAGCGTCGCCAGAACGCCCCAATCCTGCACCAGGATCGCGTCCACGCCGCACTCCGACGCGGTGCGCGCCTCCGCGGCAAGCGCGGGGAGCTCGCGGTCGGTGACGAGGGTGTTGAGCGTCAGATAGACCTTCACGCCCCGCAAATGGCAATAAGAAACCGCCGCGCGGAATTCCTCATCGGAGAAGTTCCTCGCGCTGCGGCGCGCGTTGAACGCGCCAAAGCCCATATACACGGCGTCTGCGCCGCTCTGTACGGCGGCGACGAGCGCCTCCTGCCCGCCCGCGGGCGCTAACAGCTCTGTCGTCAAGGCTTACTTTTTCTGCTGCTGGAGCTTGAAGATCTCGCGCTTGAGTTCGCTGACCTCGTTCTTGGCCTGAGAAGCCTCGTCGAGGTACTGCTTGAGCTGACGGCGCAGCGCGTCGCCGGCCTCACGCTCTTTGAAGAGCTCGTCGGTGATGTTCACGGCGGTCAGCACGGCGGCGTCCGTGCGGCCGACCTTGGCAGCGTCGAGCAGCTCGCTCATTTTGTCGTTGACGTAGGAGCCGACCTTCTGCATATAGGAGGGGGCTTCCTCGGCGACAAAGGTGTATTCCTCGTCGCAGATAGAGACGGTGATGCGGTTTTCCATGATTGTGTGCTCCTTTCTTCTTCGGCGTTGCACAAAAAAGGGCAAATTCCACCCATATAATCTTTAACAGTATAACACGGGAGTGAAAATGTGAAAAGGGGGAAGCAAAAAATTTCATGTTTACGAACGGGAAAATTTCATGTAGAATAATGGAATCGAAAATGGACGAAAGGAGGCGGGGAACATGGCAGGCTATGTGCTGCATTTGAGCACCGAGGAGAACATCACGCTCTCATCGGCGACGGTCAAGCGATTGATCGCGGGTGGCAGCGGCGACGCGGCGCTGCTGTACCTCGCCATCCTGCATGCGCGCGGCGCGGCGGACTCCGGCAAGCTCGCGCGCGAGCTCAAGTGGGACGAAACGCGTCTTCGCGCGGCGGAGCAGGCGCTCTACGAGATGAAGCTCGTCGGCGCGCCGGAGAAGAAGGAGGAAGCGCCCCTTCTGCCGCCCCAGCAGCTCAGCGAGCCGCCCGAGTACACGCGCGAGGACATCGCGCGAAAGCTGGAGGGCGACGGGCGCTTCGCCTGCCTTCTGCACGAGGTGGAGCACAAGCTCGGCCCGCTCTCGACCCCGTCGGTCAAGAAGCTGTTAGGGCTGTACGAAAACCTCGGCTTGCCCGCGGACGTCGTTTACACGCTCGTCAACTACTGCATCGCGAAAAAGGAGCAGCAGTTCGGCGAGGGGCGGCTGCCCAATATGCGCGAGATCGAAAAAGAGGGCTACGTCTGGGCGCGCAAGGAGCTCTTTTCCATCGAAAAGGCCAGCGAGTACATGAAGCGCGAGCAAGCCCTGCGCGGCAGATACCCCGAGTACATGGCGGCGCTGCAAATGCAGGGCCGCGCGAGCGCGCCGAGCGAGGAAAAGTATCTCTCTGCGTGGGCGGAGATGGGCTTCCCGGCCGATACGGTGTCCGAGGCCTACGACCGGACGATCCTGCACTGCCATGAGTTTCGCTGGCCGTACTGCAACGGCATTTTGAAGCGCTGGCACGAAAAGGGCCTGCACACGCTCGCCGAAGTGAAGGCTGAGAACGCCAAGGAGCAGAGCAAGCCGAAAAAGAACACCACCGGCGGCAACGCCTGGATGAAGGAATATTTGAATCAGTAACGAAAGCGGGGGAGAAGGATGTCTTACGATGGGCGGCTGATGCGCCAAGCGCTGGCGCGCTTCGACGAGGACAAGCAGCGCCGCGCGGAGAATTTTCGCGCGCGCGAGCGCGCGGTCTATACCAAGTGCCCGCGCATTGAGGAGATCGACCGCGAGCTGTCGCACACGATGGCGAAGATCATCGCCTCCGGCCTGCGCCGCGGGACGGACCCGCGCCCGGCCATTGAGGCGCTGCGGGAGGAAAACCTCAACTTGCAGCAGGAAAAGCGCCTTCTCCTGACGCGCCTGGGACTGCCGGGCGACTATCTCGAGGAAAAGCCCAAGTGCTCGCGCTGCAACGACACGGGCTTTCTCGGCAGCGAGGTCTGCTCGTGCCTGCGCGGCTACTACGCCAGAGAGCAGAACAAGGAGCTCTCGGGCCTTTTGGACCTCGGCTCGCAGTGCTTTGAAAATTTCAACTTCGACTACTATTCGTCCGTGCCGGACGAGGACCTCGGCGTGTCGCCGCGCACGAACATGGAGCGCGTGTACGACATCTGCCAGGACTACGCGCACGAGTTTTCGCCCAAGAGCGGCAACCTGCTGCTGACCGGCGGCACGGGACTGGGGAAAACGTTCCTCTCCGCGTCCATCGCGCGCGTCGTGAGCGCGAGCGGCCACAGCGTGGTCTACGACACGGCGGGGCACATCTTCGCCCGCTTCGAGGCGCAGAAGTTCGGCCGCGACGACGGCGAGAACGCCGACACCGCCGTGAGCCGCGCGCTCGGCTGCGACCTGCTGATTTTAGACGACCTCGGCACCGAGCTGATGACGAGCTTTGTCCACAGCGCGATGTATCAGATCGTCAACACGCGCCTCATCACGGGGAAGAAGACCGTCATCTCCACGAACCTGAGCCCCGACGAGCTCGGGCGGCGCTACGGCGCGCCGGTGCTGTCAAGATTGCAGGGAGAGTATCAAATGCTGCTCTTTTTCGGCGAAGACATCCGCCGGCAGAAGAGAAAATGAATACAAAATGTGAAAAAAGGCTCCGCAGAATACTCTGCGGAGTCTTTTTTCTTGCTTTTTACGGCTTGTGGATCACGGCGACGGCGCAGGGCACGCGGCCGGGACAGTAGGCGTAGTCGACATCGTCGTAGCCCGCCGCGGCGATAAACTGCTTATACGTGTCGAACGTGAACTGACGCTTGAAGTCCGCGCCCGCCTTACCGACGGTCGAGGCAAAGCCGCTCGTCTTGCCCTGCTCGCTGCGGTTCATATAGGTCGGGACGATGATCGTGCCGCCGCTGCGGCAGACACGGTCGAGCTCGGCAAGGGCCTTGTACGGCTCGTCGAGCAGGTGGATGACGTTCGCGGCGATGACCACGTCGAACTGCCCGTCCGGTTCATCCAAGTGCAGGATGTCGGCCTGACGGAACGTGACGTTCGGCAGCGCGCCGTATTTCTTCTTCGCCCGCTTGAGCATGTTGGCGGAAAAGTCTGTCGCGAGAAGCGTCCGGCAGCGCTCGGCGATGGCGCCGGTGAGCAGTCCCGTGCCGCAGGCGCATTCGAGCACCGCATCGTATGGCGTGATGCGGGAGCTGACGGCGGCGAGGAGCGCCTTGTGGGTTTTCTTGTTGAATATGTCTGCAAAAAGGTCATAGACGCCTGCGACCCGATCCCAGAACATGTGCATTTTCCTTTCTATGCGATTTGTTTTTCTACACGATAGCAGAAACGCGCGGAAAATGCTACTCTCAAGAGAAAGAAAAAACGAAAAATTAAGGGAGAGGATCCTACTTTTTGTGCTTTTTATAAAAAGACTTGCCATCGGCGCACAGGTGGTATATAGTCTTTATAAAGATTTCGCAAAGAAACTGCATTTTTGCGTTAAGGAGTCGAATGATGAAACGAATTTGGTCGCTGTTTGCCGTGCTGGCGCTGCTGTGCGCGCTGACGATTCCGGCGCTGGCCGCCGCGGGCGGGGAGCAAAACGTGGAGACCCCGGAAACGCTGAGTGAGGTGGAAGAGTCTGACGAAGCGGGAGCGAACGGAAATACCGTCAAGCTGCGCAAGATCTGGGCGGTGGCGGCGCTCATCGGCGTGGGGTGCTTTGGCGGCGCGCTGGGCATGGCGCATTCGGTCGCGAAGGCGGCGAACAACATGGCCGAGCAGCCCGAGGCGGCGGGGCAGATCCGCACGTCGATGATGATGGGTCTTGTGTTTATCGAGACGGTCATCATCTATGCGCTGATCATAGCCATCCTGATCATCTTCGTATTGTGACGATAACGAGAAAAGTGGAATAGAGCGGCGGAAGGGGGCAGCACTGTCTCCTTCCGCTGCTCTATTTATTGAAGAAAAAGGGGAGGGGTCAGGGCTCTGTTAAGAAGACGAAAAGATGCTGTAAAGCGGCGGTTAATCATGAAGGAAGACTTGCATTTCCTGCGTGCAGGTGGTATAAATAGGTGCTGCATCCCAAGCAGAAATTGGATGATAGAAACAAAAGGGGGTAGGGCGCGTGGATAAGAAAAAGCGAACGCGCGAGCTGATCGTGTTCGCCGTGATCGTGCTGGCGCTGCTGGCCGGATGTCTGCTCACGCCGTCAGGCGGCGAGAGCGAACCGATCCAGGAGGTCATGCGTGACGCGGTGCTGCACGAGCAGAACAAGGTGAGCCTGTTTGGCCTGATCGAGGTGAACCCGGGGCTCATCTCCGCCTACATCGTGACGGGTATTTTAATAGTATTCGCCCTTGTGTGCCGGCTTTTTGTGATCCCAAAATTCAAATATGTGCCCGGCAGGTTCCAGCTCGTTTTAGAGCAGATCGTCGGCATGTTCGACGGCCTGGCCGAGGGCAGCAGCCCGCACCGCAATAAATTCCTGCGGGCGTACATCTTCACCGCCGGTGTTTACATCTTTGTCAGCACGCTCTTTGAGCTGCTCGGCATTCAGGTGGTGACCACATCAGGCCACGCCGTCAGCCTGCCCGCGCCGCTGTCCGATATCAACGGGGCGATCGCGCTGGGCGTGATGAGCTACGGCGTGATCCTGTTTGGCGGACTGATCGCCGCGGGCGTGAGGGGATTTCTGCACGCGCTCAAGGATTTCTCGCTGCCGATCTCGATGAGCTTTCGACTCTTCGGCGCGCTGCTTTCCGGCGCGCTCGTGACGGAGCTTGTGTATTACTACGCGGCGCTTTCCTATGTGCTGCCAGTCATCGTGGGCGTGATGTTCACGCTGCTGCACGCGCTGATCCAGGCGTATGTTTTAACGATGCTGGTGTCGACGTTCTACGGCGAATCGACTGAAAAGCACGAGAAGAAGCCCAAGGCCAAGAAGGTAAAAAAATCCCGCAGCGAAACGGCTGCCTGAAGAAAGAGGTAAATTTGCCATGAAAACGATGAAGAAATTCGCAGCGCTGATGATGCTGCTGTGCGCGCTGATGATCTGCACCATCCCGGCCCTCGCCGCAAACGAGAGCGACAATGACAGCAACGTGACCGAGACCGTGAACGTCACGGCCGGCAGCAACGACAACGACGTGACCTCTGCCAAGGCGATGGGCTCGGGCGTGATGATCGGCATTGCGTGCCTTGGCGGCGCGCTGGCGATGGGTATTGCCGTCGGCAAGTCGAGCGAGGCCATGGCCCGCCAGCCCGAGGCCACAAGTCAGATCAGAACCACGATGATGATGGGCCTTGTGTTTATCGAGACGGTCATCATTTACGCCCTGATCGTGGCGATCCTCATTATCTTCGTCCTTTGATGAAGAACACTCCCAAAAAGGAGGGGCTTTTGAATGCCGCTTAATATCAATCTGCAGCAAATTTTGCTGCATGCGCTGAACTTTGTCATCCTGTTCGGCGCGATGTATTTTCTGCTCTACAAGCCTGTGAAGAGCTTTATGGACAGCCGCAAGGCGCACTATGAGAAGATGGACGAGGACGCCAAGGCCGTGCTTGCCGAGGCCGAGAAGACGAAGGCCGGCTATGAAGCGCAGCTCAAGAGCGCCGACGAGGAGATCGCACGCCGCCAGCGCGAGGCGAACGAAGCCTTGCAGCACGCGGTGGACGAGCGCCGCGCGCAGGCCGAGCAGCAGGCGGGCGAGATCGTGCGCAAGGCGCGGGAAGATGCCGCGCGCGAGCATGAGCGCGTGATGGAGCAGGCCAAGGGCGAAATTTCCGAGCTGATGAGCGCCGCGGCGGAAAAGCTGGTGCTCTCCAGCACGTCGGACGCTTACGACAAGTTCCTGGACACGGCGGAGGAGCGCAAGGACAATGGCTGAGCGCACGGAGCATTTAGAGGCCGTACTGCTCTCTGCCGCGCGTCCGTCGCAGGAGCAGGAGAAGCGATTTCTGGCCTTCCTCGCCGAAAAGTACGGCGAGGGCACGACGCTTACCTGGCAAAAGAGCGATGACTACCCCGGCGGTTTCCGCCTCGAGGTGGGCGCGGAGGTCTACGACTGGAGCGCGGGCGGACGCCTGAGCCAGTTCAAGAGCGCGCTCGAAAAGCTCGCCGCCACGCAGGGCGACGTCATCCCGCTGCTGAAGGAAACAGTGCTCTCGTGGACGCCGCAGGCCATGGCACAGGAGGTCGGCACCGTTCTGACCGTCGGCGACGGCATTGCCCGCGTGGACGGGCTGGAGGGCGCCGCCTATGGCGAGGTGCTGCTTTTCGACGGCGGCGTGCGCGGCATGGTGCAGGACTTATCCGAGGAGAGCGTCGGCTGCATCCTCTTTGACGACGACGCGAGCGTCTGCGCGGGCAGCACGGTCCGCCGCACCGGACGCACGGCGGGCGTTCCCGTGGGCGAGGGATTCCTCGGCCGCGTGGTCAACGCGCTCGGCGTGCCCATCGACGGCGGGGGAGACATCCGCGCCGACGGCTACCGCGCAGTGGAGAGTCCCGCTCCCGGTATCATCGACCGCCAGAGCGTCGACACGCCGCTTGAGACCGGCATTCTGACCGTCGACTCGATGTTCCCCATCGGCCGCGGCCAGCGCGAGCTTATCATCGGCGACCGCCAGACCGGCAAGACCGCCATCGCCCTCGACACCATCGTCAACCAGAAGGGCAAGGATGTCATCTGCATCTATGTCGCCATCGGACAGAAGGCGAGCTCCGTCGCCCAGCTCAAAAAGACGCTGGAAACGCACGGCGCGATGGATTATACGATCATCGTCAACGCCACGGCGAGCGATCCCGCGCCGTTACAGTACATTGCGCCCTACGCGGGCTGCGCCATGGGCGAATACTTTATGAATAAGGGCCGCGACGTGCTGATCGTCTACGACGATCTTTCCAAGCACGCCATCGCGTACCGCGCGATGAGCCTTCTTTTGGAGCGCTCCCCGGGCCGCGAGGCGTATCCGGGCGACGTGTTCTATCTGCACTCCCGCCTGCTCGAGCGCGCGGCGCATCTGAGCGAGGAGAAGGGCGGCGGCAGCATCACGGCGCTGCCGATCATCGAGACGCAGTCCGGCGACGTGTCGGCCTATATCCCGACGAACGTCATTTCGATCACCGACGGTCAGCTCATTCTGGAAACGCGCCTGTTCTTCTCCGGCCAGCGTCCGGCGGTGAATGTGGGCCTGTCCGTGTCCCGCGTGGGCGGCGACGCGCAGACCAAGGCGATGAAAAAGGCAGCCAAGACCATCCGCCTCGACCTTTCGCAGTACCGCGAGATGGAGTCGTTCACGCAGTTTGCAAGCGACCTCGACGAGTCGACGGCAAAGCTTTTATCCTACGGTCAGGGCTTGATGCGCATGCTGCGGCAGAAGCAGTTCCACCCATACAAGCAGTATGAGCAGGTCATCCTGCTCGTCGCGGGGCTGAACCATGTTTTTCAAGAGATCGTGCCGGAGCAGCTTGACGCGTTTATCCCCGCGCTCTTGCAGCACTTTGGCGAGACGCAGGGCGCGCTGTGCAGCACCATCGAGCAGACCGGCCAACTCAGCGACGATCAGCAGTCGCAGATCATCGAGTGCGCAAAGGAATTTGTGCAAAGCTATTTTTCCAAATAAAAAGTGAGGTGAGGGGTACATGGCAAGCATGAAGGAGATCCGCGAGCACATCGCGAGCATCCAGAGCACGCAGAAGGTGACGAACGCGATGTACCTCATCGCTTCGACCAAGATGCGGCGGGCGAAGGAAGACCTTGCCAAGACGCGCCCGTTTTTCGACGCGGTCTCGACACAGATCGAGCAGATCTTCCAGCACGCGGGCGAGATCGAGAGCCCATACCTTTATCGGGGCAAGGCGGACGATCTGGCCCAGCCCGGCACCTACGCTTATCTTGTGGTGACGGCGGACCGCGGCCTTGCGGGCGCCTACAACCAGAATGTTATTCAGGAGACGATGAAGCGCCTTGAAAAGCACCCCGACAGCCGCCTTTTTGTGGTGGGCGGCAACGGGCGGCACTTCTTCTCCGGCCACGGCGTGCCGGTGGAAAAGAGCTTCCTCTACGATGCGCAGAGCCCCACGCTCCGCCGCGCGCGAGAGATCACGGCGAAGCTTTTGGATCTCTTCGACCGGGGCGAGATCTCCAAGCTCTTTATCATCTACACCGACCTTGGCAACGGCGTGGACATGGACGTGCGCACCGTGCGCCTGCTGCCGCTGGAGGATGAGCACTTTGCCAAAGAGGAAGGGGTGGAAAAGCCCATCCGCTTTGAGCCCTCGGCAGAGGAGGTGCTCGCCAGAGTCGTGCCGGCGTACATCACGGGCTTTTTGTACTCGGCGATGGTCGACAGCTTTTGCGCCGAGCAGAACGCGCGCGCCTCTGCCATGGACTCGGCCAACCAGAACGAGGACGACATGCTGCGTGAGCTGCAGCTCGAGTACAACCACGAGCGGCAGGGCGCCATCACGAGCGAGATCACGGAGGTCTCCGCCGGCGCGCGCAGCAAGAAGAACCACATGAAGAAGGAGGCGCAGCATGCGCACAGGTAAGATCATTCAGGTATCGGGCAGCGTGGTGGACGTGCGCTTCCCGCACGGCGAGCTGCCGCGCATCCGCGAGGCGCTGTCCGTCGAGCTGAACGGCAAGCGCCTTGTGATGGAGGTGGAGCAGCATTTGAGCGCCGAAACGGTGCGCTGCATCATGCTCTCTGGCAGCGAGGGCCTCAGCCGCGGCATGGCCGTCACGGGCGAAGGCAGCGGCCTTCGCGTGCCCGTCGGCAAGGCGACGCTCGGACGGCTTTTCAACGTCTTTGGCGATACCATCGACGGCGGCGCGCCGATCGGCGGCGCGGAGCCGCGCCGCAGCATCCACAGAAAGCCCCCCGCCTTCGACGAGCAGAGCCCGAGCGTTGAGATCTTGGAGACCGGCATCAAGGTCATCGACCTTTTGGAGCCCTATCCGCGCGGCGGCAAGATCGGCCTGTTCGGCGGCGCGGGCGTCGGTAAAACGGTGCTCATTCAGGAGCTTATCCACAATATCGCCGTCGAGCACGGCGGCTATTCGATCTTCACCGGCGTGGGCGAGCGCAGCCGCGAGGGCAACGACCTCTGGAACGAGATGCACGAGAGCGGCGTGATCGACAAGACCGCGCTCGTCTTCGGCCAGATGAACGAAGCGCCCGGCGTTCGTATGCGCGTGGCGCTGACAGGCCTTACGATGGCCGAATACTTCCGCGACGAGGAGCAGCGCGACGTGCTGCTGTTCATCGACAATATTTTCCGCTTTGTGCAGGCGGGCAGCGAGGTCTCGACCCTGCTTGGCCGCATGCCCTCCGCCGTCGGCTACCAGCCGACGCTCGCCAACGAAATGGGCGAGCTGCAGGAGCGCATCACCTCGACCAAGAGAGGCTCGATCACGTCCGTGCAGGCGGTCTACGTTCCCGCGGACGATCTGACCGACCCTGCCCCGGCGACGACGTTCACCCACCTCGACGCGACGACGGTTTTGAGCCGTAAGATCGCCGAACAGGGCTTATATCCCGCGGTCGACCCGCTCGAATCGTCCTCCCGCATTCTGGAAGAGGACATCGTGGGCGAGCGGCACTACCGCATCGCGCGCAGCGTGCAGGCGACCTTGCAGAAATACCGCGAATTGCAGGATATCATCGCCATCCTCGGCATGGAGGAGCTGAGCGACACGGACAAGGTGACGGTCAACCGCGCGAGAAAGATCCAGCGCTTTTTGGCCCAGCCGACGTTCGTGGCCGAAAAGTTCACGGGCCTTCCGGGCGTCTATGTGCCGCTTGAGGAGACACTCCGCGGCTTTGAAGCCATTCTCTCCGGCGAGATGGACGGCTATCCCGAGATGGCGTTCTACAACGTCGGCACGCTTGACGACGCGCTCGCCAAGGCGAAGAAGATGGAAAGCGGGGAAGCGTGATGAAGACCTTTCCTCTCCGCGTCCTCGCGCCCGAGCGCACGTTTTTTGACGGGGCGTGCACATCGCTCACCGTGCCGAGCATCGACGGCATGTACGGCCTGATGGCGCAGCACGAGGATATCGTGCTCGCCATCGTTCCCGGCAAGCTGGCGCTGCGGGACGCCGACGGCGTCGAGCAGATCGCCGCCGTGTCCGAGGGCGTGCTCAAGATGGAGCACGGCGAGGCGCTCGTGCTGGTGGACACGATCGAGCGTCCGGAGGAGATCGACCTCCACCGCGCCGAAGAGATGGCCGCCGAGGCGCGCGCCGAGCTCACCGCGCACCACAGCGCGCAGGAGCAGGCCATCGCCCGCGCCCGCATTGCCCGCGCGATCAGCCGCATTCACGTCAAGCACGACGGGAAATAAATGAGAAAACGAAAATTCGCACCGCAAGGTGCGAATTTTTTGATCTCTCCGCCAACTTTCGCCCGTTTTTGCACACTTTTTGTGCTAAAAGTGGAGAAAAAGGAGGGGAAATCCATGGAAATGTCCGCAAGAAAGCCGATGCTCCCGCGCCGCGTGCTCGACCTGCCCATCGATGCGCTGCGCCCCAACCCCAACCAGCCGCGCATCGAGTTTGACGAGGATTCGCTGCGCTCGCTGAGCGACAGCATCCGCCGCTATGGCATCCTCCAACCGCTGACTGTCCGCCGCACGGACGAGGGCTACGAGCTCATCGCGGGGGAGAGACGGCTGCGCGCGGCAAAGCTCGCGGGGCTGCGCGAGGTGCCGTGCCTGCTCGCGCGCTCGAGCGAGGAGGAGAGCGCACTGCTCGCGCTGATCGAAAACCTTCAGCGCCGCGACCTGCACTACTTGGAAGAGGCTGCGGCCATCGCGCGGCTGATCGCGACCTACGGCCTTTCGCAGGAGCAGGCGGCGGAAAGACTGGGGAAGTCCCAGTCCGCCATCGCGAACAAACTGCGGCTGCTGCGCCTGTCGCCCGACTGTGTGCGCCTTCTGCGCGAGCATGACCTCTCCGAGCGGCACGCACGGGCGCTGCTGCGCCTGACGGACGAGGAAGACCGCCTCAAAGCCTTGCAAGTTATCGCCGCACGCGGCTACAACGTCGCGCAGAGCGAGGCGTATATCGAAGAGCTTCTGAAGCTCAAGCAGAAAACGCCCCCGCCGCGCCTGCCGACCTACATCGTCAAGGATGTGCGCATCTTTTTGAACACCATCCGCCACTCGCTCGGGCTGATGCAGCGCGCGGGCGTCGAGGCCGACATGCAGCGCGAGGACACGGATGATGGCATCCTTCTGACCATCCGCATCCCAAAACGTGCAAAAGAGGCCGGATAATCCTGCAAAATTGTCACCAAATTGTGATTCTTTTTCTCATAAACTGTGATATACTGGAACGAACGGCAGGGAAGTCCCTGTCCGGAAGATCGGAAGAAACAGGAGGAGCCAGCATGGATGAAATGAACGGCGCCTTTGAGGAAAAGAAGAGAAGAAAGGGCGGCAAACGCCTGATGCAGCCGGAAAAGGCCGCGAAGGCGCCCAAAGCGCCCCGCGCGGAGAAGCCGCCGCGCGTTCCACGTGAAACATCGGGCAAGGCCGGCAAGGTCGTCGGCATCGTCGCGGGTGTGCTCGTGGTGGCGTACTTGGGCCTTGGCGCGTGGGCGTCGGCCAGCCATAAAATTTATCCCAACGTGATGATGGGCGATACCAACTACGGCGGGATGACCGAGCAGCAGGTCGCCGAGCAGCTCAAAGCGAGCGTCGCGCAGGCGAAGGGCACAGATGTCGACTTTGTCCTGCCGGACGGCACGGAGATCGCGCACGTATCGCTCGACGAGATGCCGGAGTATGTCGACTTCGACGGACTTGCCAAGCACATCTACAACGTCTACGGCTGCAACGACAGCTTTCTGACCGCAGGCGCGAAGTATCTGCGTGCGCTCTTCAAGCCGCAGGACGCGGCGCAGGTGGTCGGCGCAGCCTACTCGCCCGATTTGATGGAGAACCTTGTCGACACGGTGTGCGACAGCATCAACTGCGACCCCGTGGAGTTTGCCATCAACGTGACAGAGGATGGCAAGGTCAGCGTGACGAAGCCGCAGGACGGCCGCGCGACGAC